>OFRM01000931.1_pt1 | contig 10926 bp, 11 predicted proteins | sample 1543101 | NCBI WGS metagenome assembly OFRM01 (sample SAMN07774223, study PRJEB24372) | wastewater metagenome | isolation source: Exp Tend VB 0WW | collected 2016-02
TGGGAACATTTATTGATGCTCCTTTTTTGAATGAAGAAGACCTTCGTATCGTTAATACTGTTGTGAAAGCAGCAAGCCTTATGGCGGAAAGCCCAATTCAAACAACACTAGGGTATTCTAATGACAAAAAGACAAATAAAACTCTTATTGCTCGAACAATTATTGCTGTTATCTTAACAAAAGATTTTTTGTTCGATGATGAAATACTTGCTCGTTTCTTTTCTTCAAGTTACCCAAGGGGAATAAGTATCGTTACAGAAGCACTCTATCGACATAAACCTGTTTATTATAACTCACCCATAGAAGAAGAATATCGTCTTATGAGGCGTGTTCGTTATAAGCTGATAGACTCGGAAAGCTTGCTCATCATGAATGGGATTAATTGTGTTGATTTTTCTCAGAATTATATCTATCCTAAAAAATTAGAAGAGGAGGTTTTAGATAGTGTTGTCGCACTGGATGATTTACTTGAAATTCTCTATGAGATTTTTTCAAAAAATTTTGGTATATCCCAAGATCTGATTAAAAGCGAAAGCGCAAAACAAGAAGTTGTTGTATGTCGGAGAATTATATGCTACTTACTTTATTCTAAGTACAAATCTAATGGTGTAACTTATGACAAAATTACTTCTTATGTTGGTGAAAAAACTCGCTCACTTGTTCTTAAGTTAGTGACTCAACACTCTAAGAAGAGTGCCCCACATCTCAATGAGTATCTTGTTGATTACACTTTTGTCTTAAAAGTGATTAAGTATCGTTTAACAGGGAAAATATAAGAACGTTTTTATTTAGTAATGCCCGCCTTAACCAGCGGGCATTTTTTGTGCTAGACTCATTCTATGATAACTGAAGCCCTACGAACCTACGTCATGCAGGCGCTCTCTGCGCTTGGCATAGATGACACCAACGTTCATTTGGAACATCCTGAAGACGCTATCAATGGCGATTATTCGACCAACGTGGCTATGGCACACGCAAAGACACTTGGCGTGTCGCCAAAAGAATTGGCTGAGAAAATAATTGCCGAGCTTTTGAAAAACAAGTCTCAGTATGTTGAAGAGATCAAAGTCGCGGGTCCCGGATTTATCAATTTCTATCTCACGCCGAGTTATTTCAATACTGAACTCCTGCGCATCATTTCAGAAAAGGACTATGGCGCATCAGACATTTACAAAGGCAAAAAAATATTGATCGAGCACTCAAGCCCCAACTTGTTCAAACCGTTTCATATTGGCCATGTCATGAACAATGCAATCGGGGAATCTGTTTCCCGATTGGCGAAATATTCTGGTGCCGATGTGACAGTCATTTCATATCCATCCGACGTATCGCTCGGCATCGGCAAGGCGGTCTGGGCGCTCATGCAAGATGGAAAGGAAAAGCTTGAGCAGTTCAAAACTGAAAGCGAACAGCTCGCGTATCTTGGTGATTGTTATGTCCGCGGCACAAAAGCGCTCGAAGATGATCCGACGCTTCTTCCAGTTGTTCAAGACATTACGAAGAAAATTTATGAACATATTCCATCTCCGGAATTGGACTTATATGAAATCGGCAAAAAAATAAATCTCGATTATTTCACCATGATCACGGCAAAGCTCGGATCTCATTTTGACAACTATATTTATGAATCTGAAGCAGGAGAGGAAGGGAAGAAGATCGTGGAAGAGAATGTTGGAAAAGTTTTTGAAAAATCAGATGGCGCTGTTATCTATGCCGGCGAACAAGATGGCTTGCATACAAGAGTGTTCATCAACAAAGAAGGCTATCCGACCTATGAAGCAAAGGATGTAGGACTTCTGTCACTCAAATTCAAACGTTATTCGCCTGACCTGTCGCTCTTCGTCACCGATCACCAGCAAGCGGAATATTTCAAGGTAGTTGTTTCAGCTGCAGGAAAAATCAATCCGATGTGGAAAGATCGCACGACGCATCTCACCCATGGTCGCATGAGCTTCAAAGGGCAAAAAATGTCTTCACGCTTGGGCGGAGTGCCTATTGCGGGCGATATTTTGGAAGTACTTTTGTCTGAGGTAGCTGAATATACAAAAGATCGAACAAACGTTGATACTGGCGAAAATGCAGAAGCGGTTGCCATTGCTGCGCTCAAGTTCTCGATCCTTCGTGCCGGTCTTGGCAAAAATATCAACTTCGATCCTGACACGTCGCTCTCGTTTGAAGGCGACTCGGGTCCCTATCTTCAGTACACGGCTGTTCGTGCTGGTTCCATCCTTTCCAAAGCCGAAGCATTGGGAGCTCTTCCTGTCATCAATCCTGCTGCTCCCCGCACGCTTCTTTCTCGAGAGCTTGCCCGATTTTCTGAAGTGGTGGCGCATGCGATCACGAGCTGGGAACCGCATCATCTCACAACCTATCTTCTCTCCGTTGCCCAGGCATTCAACAGCTGGTATGCAACTACGCGCATTGTTGAGAAAGACAATCCTGAAATGCCGCACCATCTTGCTCTTACCAAGGCTACAAGCGATGTGATCGAGAAAGGTTTGTATCTTCTCGGTATTCAAGTGCCGGAAAAAATGTAGGCAAAATTGCTGTTGCAATTTTGCCTATTCGGCGTATGATAGAACTATAGGCGTTGAAGAGGCCCCGTCTTACGGGAATCACCTCTGAGCTCCGGGAAGAAATCAGCTATGCTGACAAGACCTCGGCGGGCAAGCCCGTTATAGCTGTAATGAGAAGTAACCAAGGTGGTACCACGGTTCGACTGCTGCTCACCGCAAGCAAGAAAACTCGTCCTTGTATGGCAATTAATTGCTGTATGAAGACGAGTTTTTTATTTTTTAAAATTATGATTAAAAAAGAACACAATCCCGTGCAAAACAGCGGATCACAAGGTGATCCTGTTTCTAACGGGACAGGAAAATCAGTAAATGCAGAACGAGAAGAAAAAGTTCTCGACTTTTGGCGTGAGAATACTATTTTTGAACAGTCGCTTGCCAAGGATTCTCCGAAAGGCGAATTTGTTTTCTACGAAGGTCCTCCGACGGCAAACGGCAAACCCGGAATTCACCACCTCGAAGCACGGTCATTCAAAGATGCCATCCCGCGCTATAAGACGATGCAGGGATTCCACGTCCGGCGCAAAGGAGGCTGGGATACGCACGGACTGCCAGTCGAGCTCCAAGTTGAGAAAGCGCTTGGGTTGAAATCAAAGAAAGAAATCGAAAGCTACGGTATCGCCGAGTTCAACAAAAAATGCAAAGAATCCGTTTGGGAATATCGCGATATCTGGCAAAAATTTACAACACGAATGGGATTTTGGGTTGATCAGAAAAATCCGTATGTCACGTATCACAATTCATATATCGAATCCGTCTGGAATGTGGTGAAGACTGTTCATGAGAAAAATCTTCTCTACAAGGATTACAAAGTGGTTCCATGGTGTCCGCGTTGTGGAACGGCGCTTTCTTCGCACGAGCTCGCGCAAGGATATCAGGATGACAAGGATCTTTCGGTAACAGCAAAATTCAAAGTGATTGGACAAGAAAATACATACTTACTCGCTTGGACGACAACTCCTTGGACTTTGCCGGGGAATGTTGGACTTGCTGTTGGAGAGGATATTGAGTATTCAAAATGGGAAATTCATGAAGTGGGTTCATCAGATAAACAAAATGTTATTCTTGCAACAAATAGAGCAAGTACTGTTTTGGATGTAGAATTAATCGAATTAAACGGTCAGATTAATGGACATGTTGTTTCTTCTAAGTCGGGAAAAGATATTGAATATACTCTAATTTCAAAAATGCAGGGTAAAGATTTAGTTGGCTGGGAATACGAACCACTCTATCCATTTTTGAAAGACAATCTTCCAGAATCTCAACAAGCAAATTTGAAAAATGCTTTCAAGGTGTATCCAGCAGATTTTGTCACAACAACAGATGGAACGGGTATTGTGCACACGGCTGTCATGTACGGACAGGAAGACTTTGATCTCGGAACGAAAGTTGGCTTGCCGAAATATCATTTGGTAAAAGAAGATGGAACATTCAAAGATGAAGCCGGCTTTCTTGCGGGCAGATTTGTCAAAGACGAAGAAGTGGCTATTGATATTATCAAAGACTTGGCGCATCGCGGACTGCTCTTCAAGAAAGAAAAATACGAGCATTCATATCCGCATTGCTGGAGATGCAAGACGCCGCTCATATATTTCGCCCGCGATTCTTGGTACATCGAAATGTCATCGCTCCGCAATACGCTCATGAAGGAAAACGAGAGCATCAACTGGGAACCTTCGCATATCAAGGAAGGCCGTTTTGGCGAATGGCTTCGCGAAGTGAAAGACTGGGCAATTTCTCGCGAGCGATACTGGGGGACGCCTCTCCCGATCTGGGCCAACAAGGATGGAAAAATAAAACTGATCGGAAGCATTGATGAATTGAAAAAATACACAAAGAAGTCCGGCAACAACTATTTTGTCATGCGACATGGCGAAGCACAACACAATCTCGGCGGACTGATCAGTGAAGTTGCTGATGCGCCTGATCATTTGACTGAGAAAGGGAAGGAGCAAGTTCGAGAAAGCGCTCTTGCAATGAAAGATTCCAAAATCGATCTTATTATTGCTTCGCCATTTCTACGAACAGAAGAGACAACAGAAATCGTCCGAGAGACACTCGACTTGCCAAAAAGCGCCGTCGTTATCGACGACCGGCTTCACGAAATGAAATTGGGAAAATCAGGTTTCAAAACTTGGGCAGAATATCACGACAAATTGCCAAAAGTGGTAGAGAATTTCTCTTTCAGTTATCCGCAAGGCGAATCGTACGAAGACGTCAAAAAGCGAATAGGACAATTCATCTATGAAATGGAAGAAAAGTATAAAGGCAAAAATATTTTAATCGTTACTCACGGAGGTCCCGCGTGGCTCCTCTCTGCTGTGTGTCATGGCTATGATGCGGAAGAATCATTGAACATGATTCGCGACAAAAAAGATTTCCATTATCTCGACAATGCAGAAGTCAGCCAGTGTTATTTCGTCACTCTTCCTCACAACGAAAAGTACGAACTCGATTTGCACAAGCCGTACATTGATAATGTGAAGCTCGTCAATGAAGACGGCGAAGAGCTCGCTCGTGTCAAAGAAGTAATGGACGTCTGGCTCGATTCAGGTACGATGCCATTCTCGCAAGATCACTATCCCTTTGAGAACAAAGACTGGGTGTATGGTCCCGGCTATCCAGCCGACTATATCTGTGAAGCGATCGACCAGACACGCGGATGGTTCTACACGCTCCATGCCGTCGGCGTTTTGATGGGCCGCGGCAAGGCCTACAAGAACGTTATCTGTCTCGGGCATATTCTCGATGCCAAGGGAAAGAAGATGAGCAAATCGCAAGGCAATATCGTCGACCCCTGGGAAATGATCGAAAAGTACGGAGTCGATGCGCTCCGCATGTGGATGTACTCGGTCAATCAGCCGGGGGATTCAAAAAACTTTGACGAGAAAACTGTAGCCGAACTCAACAGCAAAGTCTTTGCCTTGCTCTACAACGTCTTGTCATTCTACGAACTCTATCGCGACAAAGAAATCGAACAACAAGAAATACAAAGCGACCATGTGCTCGATGTTTGGATCATGGCTCGACTCAATCAGCTCATCGAACTCTCCACAAGAAATCTGGATGCCTACAAACTGTTTGAACCGACGCGCGCCATCCGAGAATTTATGGATGATCTTTCGACCTGGTACCTTCGCCGATCGCGGGATCGCTTGAAGGACGAAGATCGATATGCAAAAGCTACGCTCTACACGGTCTTGAAAACGCTCGTCAAAGTGATGGCTCCGTTTGCGCCATTTGCCGCCGAAGATGTCTGGCAGAAATTGAAGAATGAAAATGACGAAATGTCTGTGCATTTGACTGCTTGGCCGGAATCTCAAAAAATCAACGAAGAAGTATTGCAAGAAATGGAAACAGTCCGCAAGATCGTCACTCTTGGATTCGAAGCTCGCCAGAAAGCTGGAGTCAAAGTCCGTCAGCCGCTTCAAGAACTCGCAGTCAAAAAGTACGAACTCAAAGATGAGTACACCGAAATATTGAAAGATGAATTGAACGTCAAACAAATTGCTCGGATCGACACGATCGAAGGGGAAGTGGAGCTTGATACTGAGATAAGCGCAGAACTCAAGCTCGAAGGAGACTTCCGCGAACTCATGCGCGCGATCCAAGATATGCGCAAGCAGATGGATCTTGTCCCAAGCGATCGGATTGCTGTTACCCTTTCGGGTGATGGGGAAAAACTCGTCTCGCCTTTCATGGATGAATTTAAAAAGACTGTCGGAGCTGAGAAGGTAGACTTTGGAGATAATGACGGGGCTGAGATCACTATGGATGCTTACACTTTTAGGGTAAAAATTGAGAAATAACAGATTTCTATGAGAATGGTATAATTGATACATGCCACAAAAGCTCGTACTATTCGACTTTTTCCGAACGCTGTACTACAGCAATCACACTATTCCGGAAGAACTGCTCGATGTCATTATGACGTTGAAAGACACGTATCTTCTCGGCATTCTTTCGTCGATGGCAACAGAAACTATTTTCCCCATATTGGAAGAATACGGCATTGCGGATTATTTCACCGAAGTCTCCGGCAACAACAAGGCCAAGAGCGAACGCATCAAGGCCATGATCGCAAAATACAATCTCAAGCCGAAAGATATCGTGCTTGTGAGTGATACGGTCAATGACATTCACGAAGCAAACGCGGCCGAAGTCCAATCGATCGGCGTGACATGGGGGATTCACAGCAAGCAGATGCTTCAGGGAGGCAATCCGTTCAAGGTAGTCGATGCTCCGCTTGATATTATAAGTGCAGTTAAGGCAGCGTTGGGATAGATTTATGAAAAATGTAAAAATTGTTACGTTTGTTCCAGAAACTCATGCAGATATTGTGAGGAAGGCGATGGGGGACGCGGGTGGAGGAAGAATAGGGAATTACAGTCATTGCAGTTTCTCGGTGAAAGGCAAGGGAAGATTCACTCCGCTTGCTGGCTCAAATCCTACTATTGGAGAATTGGGAAAGCCTGAAGAAGTAGACGAGGAGCGTATTGAAATGATCTGCGAGTTTGCATTATTGGATAAAGTGATAGACGCGATGAAATCAGTGCATCCATATGAAGAGATTGCTTATGATGTGTATCCTTTTGTCGAAATTGAGGAGAATAAATAAATTATATGAAAATCAAAAAATGCGAACAATCAGGATTTGTTATAGAAAACGAAAAAGGATTTCGTCTCGCATTTGATATTGGTGCTATGACGCCATTCGAAAGATTTGCAGAAATACCGAAGGTCGATGCATTCATTGCTTCGCATATTCATGGAGATCATTTCCATATCGAAAGTATCAAAGCATTGTCTCCTCAAAATGTGTATCTCAACAGCGAATGCATAGAGACTCTCGGGGAAGAGAGTTTTGATTTCAAAATAACTACCATAAAGAGCGGGGAGACGATAACAGTCGATGACATGCAAGTCTCGTTCTTCGACGTAGATCACGGGCCAAATGTGTCGACTCCTGTGAAAGAGAATTTCGGATTTCTTATAACCTGCGACAATAAAACAATATATTTCGCCGGAGATATGTTTTATGCATCAGGAATAGATGTTACTGATCTGGAAGTAGATTATGCGCTTCTTCCAGTCGGCACGTTCTATACGTTTGGCCCACGAGACGCATTTGATTTTGCCAAGAAATTTAAAAAAATTGGTATTCTTATTCCGATGCATTATGAGAAAATGCCAGATACAAAAGGAGAATTTTTAACATTAGCAAAAGATAATTTTGTGACGGAATAATTTTATGAAATCAATTCTTATCTACGGTGATTCGTTGGTCTACGGGAAAATGGTAGGAACTCCACAGCGGTATGAACGCTCAAAAAGTTTTGTTGTGTTTTGGAAGAAACACTTGGAAATGAATACAAAATAATAGATGAAGGCCTAAGAGCGCGAACCCTTTCAGGAGAGAATGGTTTTTATTCTTCTCGAAATGGATTAGTTCAATTTGGTCCAATACTCGGTAGTCATTTACCGCTTGATCTCGTCTGTATAATGTTGGGAACGAATGATTGCAATTCAAAAGATACTAAAGGTGAGGATGAAATTTCCCAAGCACTAGAAGAATATAAAAAAGAGATGAGTGTTTGGTGTAAAAACTTATCTATAGAAGATATTCCGCAACTTATGATAATTGCTCCGCCGTTGATTCGTGGTGATCAAGTGAAAATGGACGAAACAATGAGTGGAATATTTGGAGACAATGCTGAGGAAAAATCCAAAAGACTAAAAGTTATCTATAAAGATTTTTGCGGAAAAGAAGTTTGTATCTTCTTTGATGCTTCAGAATATTGCAAGACGGCAGATGGAGAGGGTATTCATTTGGATGAAGAAAATAACAAATTATTGGGTGATGCTTTAGCAGAAAAAATTAAGGATCTTATTTAAAAATTTTACTATGAACATACAGCGACCAACATCACCACAGCCAATACCAGATAATGCGAAACTTGTCTTCAAAGGACAGCTTTTTGACGTCTATCAATGGGAGCAGGAACTGTTTGATGGAAGCAAGAAAATATTTGAAAAAATAAAACGGCCTGACACTGTTGTTGTTTTCCCAGTTCTTGCTGATGGCTCTATTCTTCTCACAAAACAAAGTCAGCCAGGCCGAGAGGCTTTTGTTGATGGAGCAGGCGGAAGAGTGGATGAGGGTGAAGATCCGCTTCAAGCAGCAAAAAGAGAGCTACTTGAAGAAACCGGCTATGAAGCAAAAGAATACGTGTTGTGGAAGGCGATACACCCAACAGCAAAGATTGAATGGGTTGTTTATGTTTTTATTGCAAAAGACTGCACAAAATCTAAAGAAAAAAATCTTGAAGGCGGAGAAAAAGTTGATCTTATGCCGGTTACGTTTCAAGAATTCTTAGAACAATCTAAAAATGAACATTTCCGTGCAAGAGAAGTTGTACCTGATTTGCTTGAAGCTTATTACGATGAAGGGAAAAAAGAAGAACTTAAAAAGATTTTTTATTAAATATATGCCAAAAGAAATTCTAGATTATATACAAACTCAAAGAATCTGCGGGCTTGCAGTCGAAATGCTCGATGGCTCTCCTCATGCGGCAACGGTACATTTTGCTTTTGATGAAAAGACAAATAGTTTCCTTGTGAAAACACATAAAGAATACAGAAAGGTTGAGTCATTGCTTGAAAAAGGAAAAACTCGCGCAAGTATTGTTATAGGTTTTACAGAAGAGGAAATGAAAACATTTCAAGCGGACGGAATTGCTGAATATGTAAATGATAAACTAGGGAAAAACGAGTTTGGGAATGTATACTATGCGAAGTTTCCTGAAAAAGAACGAGATGACGAAGACTCAGAAGCAGTTTATATCCGTTTTACTCCAACGTGGTGGAGGTTTACCGATTGGAAAACGCCGACAGGGAAATTAATTTTAACTTCTACTGATAAATAATTATGAAAAAAGTCTACATTGTACATGGGTGGGATGGGTATCCGGAAGAAGGATGGTTTCCGTGGCTCAAAAAAGAACTCGAGGCTCGAGGTTTCGAAGTTGTTGTTCCTCAAATGCCCGATGCTGAAGATCCACGAATAAAAAATTGGGTTCCAAAGCTTCAAGAAGTTGCAGGAACTCCCGATGAGGATACTTATTTTGTTGGTCACAGTATGGGCTGTCAGACGATTGCGAGATATCTAGGATCACTTCCTCAAAATGTGAAAATTGGCGGCGTGGTTTTTGTCGCCGGATTTTTTACAGAGCTTACAAATTTGGAACACGATGAAAATGTTCGAGATATTGCAAGGGAATGGCTCACCACTTCGCTTGATTTGCAAAAAGTTAAAAGTCACTTTGAAAAGTGTGTGGCAATTTTTTCTGATGATGACAAATTTGTTCCTTTAGCAAATACCAAAGCATTTGAAGAACTATTAGGGGCGGAAATACATATTGAACATGCAAGAGGTCATTTCAGCGGACCGTCTGACAACTGCTTTGAGTTGCCTGTTGCTCTTGAGGCCGTTTTAAAAATTGCGAAATAATATGAATCAAGAAATTCTAGAACAATTTAAATCAGAATTTCCTCATGTCTATGAATGGACAGATGAACCAGGCAAGATATATGCAAAACATACGCACAAAGGAAAAGTTTCTCTCTATGTTGCAAAAGGTGAAGTAACTTTTTTCTTTCCAAATACAAAAGAAAATAAAATTATTTCTAAAGGCGAGAGATTTGATGTTCCAATCGGAGTTGCTCATTCTGCCAAAGTGGGAAGTGAAGGATGTAGCTATATTGTCGGAGAAATGATAAAAGGAGATTCTTAATTTTATGCACCACAAATATCACACCGAAGGATTCATATTGGAAAGTCGCAATTTTGGCGAGGCCAACAAGTACCTTACTATTTTTACTCGTGAGCTTGGAGTGGTGAAGGCGGCCGCGCAGGGAGTACGACTACTGAAGAGCAAGCTTCGCTATGCGCTTCAGGATTATTCCTATGCTCGGATCGATCTCGTGCGCGGCCGCGATATTTGGCGCGTGACTTCGGCGGCACCGTTGTCTACCGATATAAAAATCAATCCCGATCTCTATGTCATCTATACGCGGCTCCTTCGGCTCGTGGATCGACTTTCTCCCGGTGAAGAGCCCAATCCAGAAGTATTCGACAGTCTCGTCAATTCCTTCACTTTTCTTGAGCGGGGAGAGATTGGCAAAGAGCATGTTCGGGACGCTGAGGCTGTCATGGTCCTCCGGCTTCTGTCAGAGCTTGGCTATGTCGGCGATACTGATGCCACGTCTTCCATCGTCCAAAGCCCGCTTTCGCTCGAGCTTCTTCTCCAAGTCTCATCCAAGCGGGCAAGTCTTATTGCTGAAATCAACAATT
>OFRM01000937.1_pt1 | contig 10910 bp, 15 predicted proteins | sample 1543101 | NCBI WGS metagenome assembly OFRM01 (sample SAMN07774223, study PRJEB24372) | wastewater metagenome | isolation source: Exp Tend VB 0WW | collected 2016-02
TACCCTCTTAAAAGAAACTAAAAACAAAGAGTCTAATTATAAAAAATTATTAGCAGATAGAGTAAAGAAGCGTGATGCTTTTGAAAAAGACCTAGAAAATTACGAAGCCCAATTGAAATTTATTTTAAATCCCAATCTATTGCCGACAGAAGGTTCAGGGATACTTTCTTGGCCGCTCGATAATGTGTTTATCACTCAACTTTTTGGAAAAACAGTTTCTGCAAAAAGACTCTACGTATCTGGATCTCACTCAGGTGTAGACTTTAGAGCATCTATTGGTACACCAGTTAAATCGATGGCTGATGGGGTAATAGTCGGTAGTGGCGACACAGATTTGTATTGTAAGGGTGCGTCTTTTGGAAAATGGATATTCATAAAATATGACAACGGACTTTCTAGTACATATGGTCATTTGTCTTACATATCTGGCGCAACAGGTCAGAAAGTTAGGTCTGGAGATCTTGTAGGGCTTTCTGGTAACACTGGCCACTCTACAGGCCCACATTTACATGTGACTGTGTATGCTTCGCAAGGAGCTGATGTTAAAACTGTACCTAGTCTTTCTTGTAATGGAAAAACATTTACTATGCCAATAGCACCAACAAAAGCCTATCTAGATCCGATGCTCTACCTACCTCAAGCTCTAAAATCTATGATAAAAAATGACAGTCCTCGCGACTAGTGGTATAATTTAGCCATGAGTGAAGAAGTTAAAAAAGACCAACTAGAGCATAAGCATCATAAAGTTCGCGTAGGTGCTTTAATTGTTGTTACTTTGTTGGCATTTGTACTTTTTAAAGTTAATTTGCGTAAAGCAGTCAACTCTCCACAATTCAACGATAATGTTTCTTTTATAGAACAAAAAATAAAAGGGTGGTACGTAGGAGCAACTAAACTTTTTGATGGCATGTTTAAGAATACTTTAAGTGATGGAATGAATCAACTTAAAACTGGAGGCGGATTAAATTTTAATGCACCAATACTTGTCGATCCTAATACAATAGAAAATAAAATTGGTGCAGATAAAATCAGAGGGTACTTCAATGCCCCAAGTGATGCTAATATCGATAAAAAATTCAATGAGATTTACAACCCCATAAGTACCCCTGTATCCAATTAATTTAAATTGTAAAAATCCAAAAAATATGTAATTATATAGCATTGCCCTTACTGGGTAATGGTGAATTGCCCGAGTGGCGGAACTGGTATACGCGCACGACTTAAAATCGTGTCTCGCAAGGGATGTGGGTTCGACCCCCACCTCGGGCACCGCACGAGAACACACAAACTTCTTTGTGTGTGGGTGGGGGTAGAAAGACTTTTCTTTATTCACGAAGTGAATTGAAAAGTACCAGCGATTGTAAATCGAGACAACCCACCTCGGGCACCTAAATATGTCAAAACAATATTACACAACAATAGGACTTGAAATACATGCCGAACTTAAAACAAATTCAAAGATGTTTTGTGGCTGTGTAAATAACCCTGATGAGGAGAGGCCTAATGCAAATATTTGCCCAGTTTGTATGGCTCACCCTGGAACACTTCCAGTTATAAACAAAAAAGCAGTTGAAAGTGTCATTAAAGTAGGTCTTGCACTTAACGCAAATATTGCAGATTTTACAGAATTTGACCGTAAAAATTATTTCTATCCAGATATTCCAAAAGCGTATCAGATATCACAATATAAATACCCAATAGTTTCTGGTGGCAAATTAAATGATGTAGAAATAACCCGTATCCATTTAGAAGAAGATACTGCAAACAATAAACATGATAGGGGAAATTATTCTCTTGTAGATTTCAACCGCGCAGGAGTACCCCTTATGGAGCTTGTAACTGAGCCAGTAATACATTCTCCTAAACAAGCAGCGGATTTTGGGCGTGAATTACAACTACTACTTAGGTATCTAGATGTATCTGAAGCCAATATGGAAAAAGGAGAAATGAGAGTTGAATTAAATATTTCAATATCAGAGGATCCAAACAAATTTGGTACAAAAGTTGAGGTAAAAAATATTAATTCATTCAAGGCTGTTGAACGAGCCGCAGAATACGAGATCAAGCGTATGTCAGAGCTTCTTGACGCAGGCAAGGGTAATGAGATAGTTCAAGAAACTCGAGGTTGGGATGAAAACAAACAATCTACTTTTTCACAGCGCTCAAAAGAAAACGCCAATGACTATCGCTATTTTCCAGATCCAGATTTACCAAAGTTATATTTAAGTAAGGCATTTGATATAGAAAAATTAAAATCCGAACTACCTGAACTACCTCAAGCTAAACGATCTCGTTATAAGAGTGAGTACGGTATCAAAGATGAAGATATAGAGAGCTATGTTGTAGATATTGAACTAGGTTCTTGGTTTGAAGAAGTAGCAAAAGAATTAAAAGATAAGGGAAAAATAAAAATTGCATCAAATTATATTACCTCAGACTACATAGGTATCAAGAAATCAAACGAAAAAGCAAATCTACCATCAATATTAAACTTTACTGAGCTTATAAATATGCTAGCAGATGGCCAAATATCATCTCGTACAGCTAAGGATATACTCTCTATTATTGTTATAGAAGATTCTTCACCAATGAAAATTGCAACTGAAAAAGACTTGATTCAGAAAAATGACGAGGGGGCATTAAAAGAAATTGTTCAGAAAGTTATAGATGCAAACCCTCAAGTTATTGAAACATACAAGGGGGGTAAAGAAAATGCCCTAATGTCACTTGTTGGGCAAATAATGAAAGAAACAAAAGGTTCCGCAAACCCTGCATTGGTTCAGAAAATACTTAAAGAATTGCTTAGCTAGTTGACCTACTGGTTTTCACTTGCTATATTAAAATTAATATAAGATATTTCGTCTCTTTTTGGGACACCATCATATTTTTCATATGGCAAGCAATCGTTAACATCGGGGATGTCCATTTTTTGTGGAGGACCCCTTTTTTCTTTTTAATTTTGTTATAATTAACAAATGGAACCGAAAGTAAAATTAGGTAAGTATAAACACTTTAAAGGTCATACAGTAGAGGTTATTGGTGTTGCTAAAAATTCTGAAAACTTAGATGAAGAATTTGTAGTATATAAACATGAACACAAAGGTCATAATCTTTGGGTACGCCCTATATCTATGTTCTTGGAAAATGTAGAGCGCGATGGATATAAAGGTCCAAGATTTGAATATATAGGGGAGTAAATGATATAATTGCAAAATATGGAAAATAAAAAAATCAGAGTAGCTATTAATGGATTTGGTCGCATAGGTCGCGCATTTGTAAAAATTGGTTGGGATAGACCAGAGCTTGAAATAGTTGCTGTAAATGACCTTGGAACACTAGATAGTCTTGCGTATTTACTTAAACATGACACTGTATATCGCAACTGGAACCATGAAGTAAAACATGATGGTAAAGATATCTGGATAGATGGTAAACAAGTTCACTTTATATCTGAAAAAGATACTACTAAACTCCCTTGGAAAGATTTAAATATTGATGTTGTTGTCGAATCGACTGGTCTATTTACTGCATTCGAAAAAGCACAATTCCACATAGATGATGGAGCTAAGAAAGTTGTCATATCTGCACCAAGCAAAGGTGACGGTAGTGTGCATGGGGAGACAATACTTTTGGGAATAAACGAAGAAAAATTTGGTACTTGCGATATCACTTCAAATGCATCTTGTACTACAAATGCAGCTTCACCACTTATCGGAATCTTGCATGAAGCGTTAGGAATAGAAAAAGCAGTACTTTCAACTACTCATGGATATACAGCAAGCCAATCACTCGTTGATGGACCTAGTAAAAAAGACCTCCGTGAAGGTCGCGCTGCTGCTTGCAATATTGTCCCAAGTTCTACAGGTGCTGCTATTGCAGTTACAGAAGCATTTCCAGACTTAAAAGGATTATTTGATGGTATATCACTAAGAGTACCAGTCCCAGCAGGATCTATTGTAGATGTAACTTTTATCTCAAAGAAAAATACAACAGCCGAAGAAGTGAACGAAATTTTAAAGAAAGCAGCAGGAAGTGATAAATGGAGTAAGATATTTGCAGTTACTGAAGAGCCACTTGTATCAAGTGACATATTGGGTGAATCTCATGGTTCAATTGCTGACCTCGCTATGACTCGTGTTATCGGTGGCAATCTTGTGAAAGTTTTAGGCTGGTACGATAACGAAATGTCTTATACTCATACACTCGTTGACCATGTCATAAAAACAGGACAGACAATAAAATAATTATTTCCACTCTCCTCTAAATACGCATTTGGCTTCACCTATAAGCCAAATGTTTTGGTATGTACCATCATCAACTTTCTTAAACATAATAGTCAGATCGCCACCTGGCATTTTGATATTACAAATGTTTGCTTTTAATTTTCCAAGAGAGTGGCAAGCAATGGCTACAGATGTTGCTCCAGTACCGCAAGCCCATGTCTCATCTTCGACACCGCGCTCATATGTACGGACATGGTACACTCCACCAATTTCTTCTACGAAGTTTACGTTTACTCCGTCAGGGTCAGCATTTCTAATTTTTCTTCCAGCTTCAACAACTGGGAAATTTTTAAGATCAGTTATGAAAAATATATTATGAGGTGTAGTACCTTGGCAAATAAATGGTAAGTTATTGCGGGTAGATATTTCTTTGATATCTTGCATTTTAAGTCTAACTTCGTCTCCTTTTATTTCTGCTTCATGTTCGCCGTCTACTGCGATAAATTTTACCTTACTAGGGTCTTTCACCATCTTAAGTATATGATGTGCAAAGTGAACAATACATCTCCCACCATTTCCACACATAGAACCCATGCTGCCGTCATTATTTATAAACACCATTCTAAAATCATAACCTTTGGCTTCCTCAACCAATATGACGCCGTCCGCACCGACACCAAAGCGTCTATGGCATAGTAATTTTATTTGCTCTACGTCTTTTACATCGAAATTGCCATCACGATTATCTATCATGATAAAATCATTGCCAGTGCCATGATATTTATAGAATTTAAGCATATGGCCTATTATAATATGTTTTAATAAAATGGTATAATTTAACTTATGCATAAGGTATACATCGGGTCCGACCATGCTGGATATGAGTTAAAAGAAAAGCTGAGGGTTTATTTAAGTAGCCTTGGTTATGAAGTTGAAGACAAGGGCGCTTTTTCACTTAACCCAAATGATGACTATCCAGATTTTATTAAACCAGTTGCTATATCAGTTGTTAATGATAAAAATAGTTTTGGGATAATCTTGGGTGGCTCTGGAGAAGGAGAGCAGATGGTTGCAAATAAAGTAGAAGGTGTTCGAGCTGCAGAATATTATGGAGGGGATTTAGAGATAGTTAGACTTGCCAGAGAACACAATGATGCAAATATCCTATCCCTAGGTGCTCGATTTATAAAAGAAGAGGAAGCTCACAATGCAGTTAAAATATTTTTAGAGACTCCATTTTCCCGTGAAGTTAGGCATGAACGCCGTATAAATAAAATGTAATTATGATAGAAGTAATTCCTGCAATACTAGTTGATAACTTTGTAGAATTAAAAGAAAGGTTGGCTCGGGTTGCTAACCTTGTTAAAACTGTCCAAGTAGATGTGTGTGATGGCAAATTTGTACCAACTACATCTTGGCCAATGGGTAGCAACAATATAGACAGCGTAGAATCTATACTAAATGAAGAAGACGGCTTACCATTTTGGGATTCTGTCGATTTTGAATTTGATTTGATGGTCACAAATGCGCATCTACAATTTAAATTTTTTACTCGACTTGGAGCAAAAAGAATAATTTTTCATTTAGAAGCTGAAGGTGACGCCACCCAATTCAACGAATTTCTAGAAGGTATAGATATGTACACTCGAGAAAATATTGATATAGGTGTAGCTATAAATACAACAACAGATGTAAATAATTTAGATACTATCGTTCGGAACATTGATTTTATTCAATGTATGGGTATAGAAAAAATAGGTCATCAAGGAGAACCATTTGACCCGCGAGTTATAGATCAGATAAAAACATTGCGAGGAAAGTATCCGGAGCTTATAATAAGTGTAGATGGTAGCGTAAATGAAGCTACTGCACCAAGTCTAGTAGAAGCAGGAGCAAATAGACTTGTAGTTGGTTCTGCTTTAATGAACAACTACGATGTTCGCGCAATGATAAAAGAATTAGAAAATTTATAATATGGAAAATCTTACAGATCAAAAAATTAGAGAATTAGAAATCAAAGCAAATGACATTCGCGAGAGTATCATAGAAATGCTTCTTGAGGCAAAATCTGGCCACACTGCAGGACCATTAGGTATGACAGATATTTTTACACTCCTTTACTTTCATGCAATGCGACATGACCCTAATAGACCGGATTGGAAGGATCGAGACAGACTAGTACTCTCAAATGGTCATATAGCACCAGTATTGTACGCAACCATGGCTCACGCTGGTTATATGCCTGTAAAAGAGCTGTTATCTTTGCGTAAATTTGGTTCTAGGCTACAAGGACACCCTCACCGTGAATTCATGCCTTGGCTTGAGACATCATCAGGACCTCTTGGTTCTGGCCTTTCACAAGCAGTTGGTATGGCGCTTGCTGATAGGATAGATTATGGTGCAGGTACTGATAAGACAATATATGCACTTCTTTCTGATGGTGAACATGACGAAGGTAATACTTGGGAAGGTGTAATGCTTGCCGGAAAAGAGAAATTAAGAAATTTGATAGCAATTGTCGATAGAAACAATATTCAAATTGATGGCTATACAGAAAATGTTATGCCACTTGGTGATATGACAAGAAAGTATGAAGAGTTTGGCTGGCATGCACAAGAAATAGACGGACACAATTTTAGAGATATAAATGATGCAATAAATAGAGCAAAAGCAATTTATGACAAACCTTCAGTAATAATAGCTCGTACTATTCCAGGACGCGGAGTAAAAGAATTTGAACGAGATTATCGTTGGCATGGTAAAGCGCCAAATAAAGAGGAAGCTGAAATGGCATTAAAAGAATTGCGCACACTTGGTGGAAAAATTAAAAGTGAACATGAATAATTTTTATGGAAAAAGTTGAAATATCAATACCAACAGCAGAGCAATTTGTTGAAAATATAAAGGAGACTAATACTAAAGATATAAAAACTGAGTTTATTGGGCGTATTGTTTTAATTATTATTGCAGGTTTAGGACTTATTTCGGTTCTCGCTTGGGATGAAGCTATTAAAGATCTTTATAAGCACATTGTAGAAGATGCAGAATCTTTATCTGGTAAATTTGGTTATGCAATACTTATAACTCTGATCGGTGTAATTATTTCTATAATACTCGGTAGAATATTTATAAAGCGTAAAACTAAAATATAAAATGTTAAACGATAAATACAAATTAAACCCTAAAATTTTCAATGCCGATGTTGAGCAGGTGCCGATTCGCCAAGGTTTTGGTGATGGATTGCTTCAAGCTGGAATTGAAAATGAAAATATTGTAGCACTTTGCGCAGATCTTACTGAGTCTACAAAGATGAATATGTTTGCGGAAAAATTCCCAAATAGATTCATAGAGATAGGTGTGGCAGAGCAAAACCTGGCAACGGTAGCATCTGGTATGGCAGCAATGGGTAAAATACCATTTATATCTTCATACGCTATGTTTTCACCTGGAAGAAACTGGGAACAAATTCGTACTACTATTTGCTACAATGATCGTCCTGTTAAAATTGCAGGTTCACATGCTGGTATCTCAGTTGGCCCAGATGGGGGAACACACCAAGCAGTAGAAGATATAGCTATTACTCGTGTTATACCTAAGATGGTTGTAATATCCCCATGCGACAGTATTGAAGCAAAAAAAGCGACACTTGCTTGTGCTAAAACTACAGATCCTACTTACTTACGCCTTGCTCGTGAAAAAACTCCAATCATAACTACAGAAGAAACTCCTTTTGAAATAGGTAAGGCTCAGATTGTTTTTATACCTGAAAATGGACTTTCAGAAGTAGGAATAATAGCAACTGGTGCACTTTTATATAAAGCTTTAATTGTTGCAAAAGAATTAGAAAAGAAGGGGACTAAAGTAAAAGTTTTGAATCTCTCAACAATTAAACCATTAGATAGTGAGTCAATTGTAGCTCTGGCAAAAGAAACTAGATGTATAGTTACGGTAGAAGAACACCAAATAATGGGCGGTATGGGTTCGGCGGTTGCTGAATGCTTGAGTGCATATTATCCAACACCAATAGAATTTGTCGGAGTAAATGATGAATTCGGTCAATCTGGTACTCCAGATGAGCTAATTGAAAGATATGGTATGGGTGTTGAAGGGATAAAAAAAGCTATTGAAAAAGTTTTAAAGAGGAAAATATAAAAAAAATAACCCCAGAACGAAAGTCCTGGGTTTATTATTTATTTTGAGAGCTCTTCTTCTACTTTTGCTAATTCTTCTTTTTCTTTAATGATTAAAGCTTCAATTTGATTATCGATAGGATGTTGGATAATCGCTGAAACATATTGTTGCTCTTCTTTTAATTCTGAGTCAGATTTATCAGTATAGATTTGAGCAAGCTCAACCTCTAACTCAGAAATTCTATTTAGCAATTCTTCCCTTTTTTCTAAAAGTAGATTGACTCTCTGATCTTCTTCTTTGGTAAATTTAAATTGTTCTGGCATATGAGTTAGTTTATTTTTTTAATTTTATAATCTTCCGGTGCTTTTTGCAAATATTCTTCAATTTTTTCAGATGTTAGCAATCCTTTTTGTGCTCCTACAAACTGAGTGACAGACATAGCATTAATAGGAGCCCAAACTAACGCCTCAGCTAGAGTTTTACCCATAGCCAAACATGCAGTTATTGTAGATTCATAGGCATCTCCTGCACCTGTGCGCTCAACAGGTGTATGAGGATAAACTGGCATAAACCACATATCACCATTTTCCTCTCGTGCATAAGCGCCTTTTATCCCGTCAGTCATAACTATCGTCTTTGGACCTAAAGCATTTAACATATCCATTAATTTTTTAGGATCCATTTCAGAAGTTGAAAGTATTCTTTGTGCTTCTTCGAGGTTGCAGTAAAATATTTCCGTTAGTCCATAAATGTCTTTTATTTTATCTGTTCCAAGTTTTATTTGAAAAGTCCCAGGTTGAAAGGCGAGTTTTGTTTCAGGGTGAGCTTTTAGCCAATCTGCAATTTCATGATGAAATCCTTCTGTATTTTCTCCCAGAGAAGATAGATATATCCATTTTGGTGGTTTAATATCTTTAAAATGTCTCTCAAATGGGGCATGATTAACTAAAATAGTTCTCTCAGGGCCGTACCAAAGGACATAATGGTAATTAGTAGGTAGTTTAGGGTCTGTTTCTATGTAATCTAAACTTACATTATTCTCAGCAAGTGCTTTCATACACTCTTTTCCATAATTATCATTACCAACTACACCAGAGAGAGCCGAGTTTAGCCCTAGTCTACTTGCAGATACAGCGGCATTGGCACTATTTCCAACTGCATATATTATCTCATGAAATTCAAATGGAACTTTATCTCCAAAACGAACACAGAGTTTACAATGTTCTTGATCTAAGTCGCATGTCGCCTCAGCATCCTTTATTCTTATAAAATCATCGACAACTAAGTCGCCGATAGCCAAAAAATCGATTTGTTTATCCATACTTTAGTGATTATATCACACTATGATATAATCCTAAATATGAAAACACTGCGAGATATTATAAAAGAAGCATCAGATAAAGGTGTTGCGGTTGGGCATTTTAATATCTCAAATTTAGAAGGCTTACATGGTATATATCAGGCGGCAAAAAAACTTGGACTTCCAGTTATTATTGGTGTATCTGAAGGAGAAGAGAAGTTTGTTGGACGCGAAGAAGCTGTAGCACTTATTCGAACAATCAGAGAAAGAGATAACCATCCAATCTTTTTGAATGCTGATCATCACTCTTCATTTGAAAGTGTAAAGGCTTGCATAGATGCTGGTTTTGATATGGCTATTATAGATTGTGCAAAATTGCCTTTTGAAGCTAATGTAAAAATCACAAAAGAGTGTGTAGAATATGCAAGAAAAATCACAAAAGAAACAGGAAGAGATATTTTGATAGAAGCGGAGTTAGGCTTTATTGGTTCTGGTTCTGATATTAAAGATGAAATACCAGAAGGTGCTGGCATATTAACTTTACCCGAAGATGCAAAAAAATATGTCGAACAAACTGGTATAGATATGTTTGCTCCATCAGTTGGATCTATCCATGGACTTATTAAAAGTGGTAAACCACACATTGATTCTATTCGGGTAAAAGAAATAAAAGAAGCAGTGGGTATTCCACTTGTGCTTCACGGAGGTTCAGGCCTTCGCGATGAAGATTTTACAAATGCAATTGCCTCTGGAATTTCAGTGATCCATATAAATTCAGAACTAAGACTTGCATATGAGGAAGCTGTTGGAAAATTTATAAAGGAAAACCCCGAAGAGATTGTCCCTGCAAAGATTTTAACTCCCGCAGTAGAGGCAATAGAGCAGATAGTAGAGAGTAGATTAAAACTTTTTAATAATATTAAATAATATGCTCATCTGGATAGCCCCATTATCTCTACTAATAGTTTTTGAAATAGTAGCTGATATTTTTGCTAAAGAATACTCATTAAAAGGTAATGCTCTATTTTGGATATTATCTATAATGAGTTACATCGCTGCAAATATTTTTTGGTTATCAGCAATCAAAAATGGCTCTGGTCTTGCACGCGGAGCTATAATATTTTCTGTTGCTTCAGCAGTAATCGCAACTATTATAGGTATCTACTTTTATCATGAAGGTACTAGTAAAATTCAATTAATTGGTATATTACTAGGAATTGTATCTATTACATTAATTTTTTGGGAATAATTAATAT
>OFRM01000938.1_pt1 | contig 10908 bp, 10 predicted proteins | sample 1543101 | NCBI WGS metagenome assembly OFRM01 (sample SAMN07774223, study PRJEB24372) | wastewater metagenome | isolation source: Exp Tend VB 0WW | collected 2016-02
TCCAGAGAGGACGCTGATAGGGACGAGGCGACCAACCGTTAGCCGGTAGTCTTACCCGCATCGCGGATCGTCAGGTCGGGCAGGATAATCGGATACAAATCGTCGTTTCATTCTTCCCGTACGGTGAATTCGCGCGGGCGGTCGCTGGGGATTTAGCAACGGTATCTGAGTTGGTTCCGTCGGGGGTTGAGCCTCATGATTTTGAGCCGACGCCTCGCGATATCGAGCGGATGTATCGGGCGGATATCGTGATTATCAATGGTGCTGGCATCGATGTTTGGGCGGAAAAAGTCGCCCGTGAATTGCCAGAACATGGCGTCCGGGTGGTCCGTATGGCGGAGAGCGTAGAGCTCCTGCCCGGCCGCGAGGAAGATCACGAAGCTGCTCCTCAGGATGGATCGGAAGAGGAGCGTATGAATGATCCTCATTTCTGGCTGGACCCGATTCTGGCTCAGGACCAGGTGAGAACTATTGCTCAGGTGATCGGTGAGGTAGATGGAGGACATCGTGATTTCTATCGGGCGCGTGCCGAGGTATTCATCGGAGAGCTCGGACAGTTGGATCGAGAATATCAGGATGGTCTTGGGCAGTGCCGCCTGCGGACGATTGTGACTTCGCATGATGCTTTTACTTATCTGGCGAAGCGTTATCAGCTGGAGACGGTATCGATAGCTGGTCTCTCTCCGGAGGCTGAACCTTCTTCTCAGCGTCTGGCCGAGATAGCCCGTGAGACGAGTCGGCTCGGAGTGAAGTTCATCTTTTTCGAGACGCTCTCGAGTCCGAAGCTGGCTGAAACGTTGGCTGGTGAGCTCGGCATCGGCACACTCGTCTTTGATCCGATTGAGGGTTCTCCGGTTGTCGATGGTGTCCGTGCGACGTATACTGGACTCATGCGCTCGAATCTCCGTAATCTGGAAGCGGCGCTCGAATGTTTATGAATGACACACCGATCATCGTCGCTGATGGAATGAGTTTCCGCTATGGCGCAGAGGATATCCTGACTGATATCTCGTTTGAGATACCAGTTGGAGGCTATGTTGGCATCCTCGGAGCGAACGGCAGTGGGAAGACAACGCTGATCAAGCTAATTGTCGGTCTTCTGGTCCCGGCTGCTGGCACACTCCGGCTGTTCGGCAGTGATCCGCGATTCTTCCGTGGCTGGGAGCAGATAGGGTATGTCCCGCAGCATGTTTTTAAGAATGATCAGAATTTTCCAGCGACGGTCGAGGAGATCGTGGCGAGCGGTCTTGGGAGTGATGAGCGCCGCCTTTCGAAGGTTGAGCGCCAGACCTGCATCGAGAACGCTATTGCCGCAGCGCGCGTCGGGCATGTCGCCAAGCGGCGTATCGGGGAGCTCTCTGGCGGCGAGCGGCAGCGGGCATTTATCGCCCGGGCGCTAGCGACCGAGCCTCGACTGCTCATCCTCGATGAGCCGACGACCGGTATCGATCGGACATCTGAGCGTGAATTTTACGCGCTACTTAAAGAGCTTAATGATAAGGGGATGACGATACTTCTGATTTCCCATGATTTAGATGCCGTTTCACGGGAAGTGAAACAGGTGCTCTGTCTCAATCGCCGGCTCGTGTATTTCGGCGCTCCGACGGCGCTCCGATCCTCTGAGACGCTTCAGGAGATGTATGGGGACGGCAAACAGGCGCTCTTTCATTCGCACGACCACTAATATGGATCTTTCTTCTTTTCTCCAGTTTGATTTTTTGCAGCGGGCGCTTGAGGCTGGCATCCTTGTCGGTGTCGCGGCGCCACTCCTTGGTATGTTTCTTGTTGTGCGTCGTTACTCTCTTCTCTCTGATGCTTTGTCGCATGTTTCGCTCCTCGGCGTGGCGCTCGCACTTATGCTCAAGATTCCGATTTTTTTCGGCGCTCTTTTCCTCTCGGTCGCTTCGGCGCTCGGTATGGAGCGGCTTCGGGAGAGCGGTCGGATGCCGGGGGAGTCGGTAGTCGCACTCTTCCTGTCGGGCAGTCTGGCGCTCGCCGTCGTATTGCTTTCTTCGCTTCGCGGGCTCAATGCGAATATCATGAGCTATCTCTTCGGAAGCCTTTCCACAGTAACGTCGTTTGACCTCTTGATGCTCTGCGTGATCGTGACACTCGTCATCGTGTTTGTCTCCTGGAAATATCATGCATTATTTCTCTCCTCGCTCGATGAGGAGCTTGCCCGAGTGTCCGGTGTCCGAGTTTCGCTGCTCAATGTCTGCTTTGTCTCATTGGCGGCTGGAGTAGTCGCGGCCTCTATCCAGATCGTCGGTGCTCTCCTGATTGGTGCTCTCATGGTGATACCGGTGCTGGCGGCGCTCGAGCTGCGCCGTGGATTCCTTGCGACTCTGATGGCGGCTGAGGGCATATCGATCGTATCGGTCGTCATCGGATTCTTCCTCTCGTATCATTTCAATCTGGCGAGCGGCGGCGCTATCGTCCTGGTCGCTATGGGTGGATATTTCCTCGCGTTCTTCTATCGGAGGCTTGTACCCTCGGTTGCATAATTCTTTTTGACGGTTTTCTTGGGACATGGCATGCTTCGGTGTCAGGATAAATCATGGGTAAGATAGGGAGAGTATGAAGAAGACGAAAATCGTAGCGACGCTCGGGCCGGCGTCTAATCAGGCCCCGGTGCTCTCGAAGATGGTAGATGCTGGCCTCTCGGTCGTGCGGCTGAATTTCTCGCATGGCGATCATGCGGAGCATCTGAAAAATATAGCGGTTGTTCGTTCGGTTGCTCGGAAAAAGAAAGTTATCCTTCCGATTCTACAAGATCTTTCCGGACCGAAAATCCGTATTGGCGATTTCTATCAGGACCGGGTCATACTTGAGGAAGGAAAATCGTTCGTCCTGACGACGGAGCACTGCGTCGGCGATGAACATCGTGTTTTTGTGAACTACGCGGCGTTACCTCGTGAAATCAAACCGGGTAAGCATATCCTGCTCGATGACGGTCGCAAGGATCTCCTGGTGGAGAAAGTGGTTGGCAAGGAGATTTTTTGCCGTATTATCATCGGCGGAGAGACAAAGGGACGACGGGGAGTGAATCTTCCTGGGACAACGCTTCATATCAGCTCGCTCACTGCAAAGGACAAGAAAGATCTCGCTTTCGGCCTCGCGCAAGGCATGGATTTTGTGGCGCTTTCGTTTGTTCGACAAGCAAAGGATGTCGTGGAGCTAAGAAAGATCCTTGAGAAAAACAAATCGAGTGCAAAAATAATCGCAAAAATCGAGACGGCGGAGGCAATTGAGCATCTCGATGCGATTCTTGAAGTGACGGATGGCGTCATGGTAGCGCGTGGCGATCTTGCGGTCGAGATGCCGATGGAACAGGTTCCAGTGCTGCAGAAGCGCATCGTGCGCCGTTCGCGTGAGCTCGGAAAACCGGTCATTGTCGCGACTCAGATGCTCGAATCGATGATCCGCTCGGCGACTCCGACGCGAGCCGAAGTGAATGATGTTGCTAATGCGATTCTTGATGGCGCGGATGCAGTCATGTTGTCGGAAGAGACGACGCTCGGAGCGTATCCGGTTGGTGCAGTAGCGATGATGACCCGGGTGGCATTCGAGACGGAGCGGAATTACAATTATCTCCGACCGCTCAAGGAACGCATTATGTCGGAGGAGATCGTGACCGATGCCGTTACGCATGCAGTGACACAGGTGACCCAGGAGATTGATGCTCAGGTGATCGTGGCCCTGACAGAATCTGGATTCACGCCACGCATGATGGTCCGTCATCGTCCGCCACAGCCGGTGATTGTTCTTTCTCCGATTGAAACGACGTTGGCGCAGGTAGCACTCTCGTTTGGTTGTCTGCCGATTCGCACGAAGCCGTTTACGACGGTGACTCAAGTTCTATCTGAAGTCCGTCGTATAGTCATTGCTTCAGGTATTGCGAAGAAGGGTGATCGTATCGTCATTGTCGGTGGGGTGCCTTTTGGTATCAAGGGTGGAACGAATATGCTGTTCGTAGAGACTGTCTGAGACAGTCCGGTGCTTGGAAACTGGTATGCTATACTAGTCGGTAGAGTGATTCTAGCCTCTATTTTTGATATGTCAGAGATTTTGAATCAGAGGTTGAGATTCTTCACGTGGAAGCGCATGGTATTGCGCTTCTTTTACCCTCTCTGGGTACTGGTATCCAGCAAGAAGAAGATGGATGCGCTCAATGAACGCAATATCCTGGAAGCATGCGCGACGAATGATCGCGTAACGATTTTTCTGCACGGTATTGCTTCAACGTATTATTTTGCCCCGTACTGGATTGTCAAGTGGTTCACTCGCAACGGAATCCATATGGTTTCGCTTGGGTACGACTATAATACTGATCTTGCGACAGCGGCTCAGCAGATCAGGATGCAGGTCGATGCGATGCGTGAGCGCTATGGCGTCAAAGAGATTAATATCGTGGGAGTGAGTCTTGGTGGTGTCGTCGGGCGTTACTATGTCGAGGCGCTCGGCGGCAATGCTATTACGCACAAACTGATCACGATTTTTTCACCGATTATTCCACCGGAACCAGGGGAAACGAGTATCGCGCTTAGTATTAGCAAACTCTTGAGCCGTGGCATCGCAGAAGAATCGGCCCGTCAGAATCGACTGATAAAGGAAAATTTTTCGGTGGATAATTATCTGGCGATTTATGGTACATCGGATTGGATCGTCGGCAAAAAGATGTATCCATTGAAGCAAGCACCGGGGAGTGTTCGGCAGGTACCATTGGCAGGTGGACATCTTCTAGTGACCTATAATACGGACGCTGCAGAAGTGGCGCTGGAATATCTGCAGGAATGTAGTATATCGGGATAATTGAAAGAAGCAATCAGGGAATAGCAGGAGACGCGAGAGGCGTTCTCTCACTGATTTTTTTGGCAGGAACGCCGCCCCAGACTTCATTAGCTGGAATAATGGTTCCTTTTAGCACTACGGCGCCAGCGGCGATGATGCTGTTGTCTCCGATGGTGACCCCGGGAAGAATGACAGCGTTGATACCAATCATGACATAATTGCCGACGGTAATTGGCTGGGCTCCGAGGAGGCCGGATTCCATGATGTGCGGAGAAAAGACAGAACCGTATCCGAGAATGCAGCTTTCTCCGATGGTGAGCATGAAATACGGATGGCTTAGGACGGAAGCGCTCGGATAGGTATTTTTGCCAATCTTGACTCCGAGCAGGATATGGAAGAGACGGGTGAGTGGGAGAGGGAGAGGGAAGCGGTGAAGGATTGGATCGAAGAAAACGATGACAAAGAGGGTCTGGAGCTGATAGTGGAATTCTTGGGTTGATCCATCAGCATACATACCCGGTGTGAGAGGGAAGAACCATATGTGAAGTCGATGAACAGCGAGTGTGAGGAAATAGAAAATGATGAACCAGACGATGCCGATGAGGAGAGTCTCGTGCATGCCGGTCCACAGGACGATGCTTGCGGTAATCAGGAAACTCGCGCTGCCAATGAGTGTAAGGAGGGAAGCGAAGAGAAAGATGATGATAGCAGGCATGGTCTTCATAGGAGTTGTTCTAGGGTTTTAAGAAAAATCTCATTCGGATGATATGTGAGTATCTCCTGCTGGAGTTCGCCGGCCTTCTCAGTATAGATGGTTTGGCTGAGAATTTCATCTATGGCTATGGAAAGGGAGTCGTTGGTGGCATCGGATGGTCGGATCAGAATGCCGGCGCCGAGCTTCTCGATACGCTCCATACTGAAATATTGAGCGATATTGTCGGGGATGCCGATAAGAGGAACACCATGGCGGAAGGCCTGGTAGGCGACGACATTGCCGCCGTGGCAGATGACCAACTTGGCTTGCCGGATAGCCTGCAGCGCTGGAACATAAGGAGTGAGGCAGAAATTTTTAGGCGGAGTTCCAGGAATAGGCCGTCCGGCGGTGGATACGAGTACCCGGACCGGCTGTCGGCCGAGTACGTCGAAGAGGATCGGAAAAATATCCGTATTGCCTGATGAGCCGAAGGAGATATAGATGAGCGGTTGCGATGAATCTGAATGAGCTACCCAGTCGGGCATCGGGATAGGTGGTTCCCAGAAAACAGGACCAAGAAACGCATGATGCAGAGGAAGTTTTGTTACCGGAGTGATGGATGGGAGGTCGGGATAGAGGATGACGGTTCCTTGAGTGGAAGCGTCGCGTTGCGACAGCGGAGGTATGAGTCCGTAATGCTGATAGAGTCGGATGATCGGCCGCTGATAGAGCCGAAGGATCAGAGGGAGAACAAAAGGAAATACCCGGTCGGCGATTCGATGTCCGACGAGGGAAGTGAATGTGTTCTCCGGTTGCGGATAGGGGAGCGACGAGGCTGGACTCCAGTAGCCATCAGCCAGATTGATATGCGGGATTTTCACCCGACGTGCAGCGATATCGAGGCTGAGTCGAAAATCGGAAATGACGATATCCGGCCGTATTTTTTTGATCAGAGCCTCATCGGCCTCGACGTAGCGACGGAGTTCACCGTATCGGTAGAGGGCGTTGACGGCAAATCGGAGGCGGCGGGCGAAAGTCTGATAGGCAATGGTTGGCAGGGGATGCCAGTCGAGCCCGGCTTGCTCGACGAGCTCTCGGTAGCGCGTCCCGCAGGCGAAGACGATGCGGAATCGCGGATTATCAAGGAGTGGTGTTGCTAGGGCGATTAGACGGACGATGTGCGAGAGAGTTACTTCTTCACCGATGAAGAGTAGTGTTTTCTGTTCTGGCGAATCCGGCGAAGGAAGGGACATACGTCTGTGTACGATCAGTGCTTGTCGAGTTTGTGCGGATTGTGATTTGGGCACTCTTTCTTGCTGCAGCGGTCGGGGATGGTCTTGGTGCCTTGCATCATGAGTGCGCCACAGAGCTTGCAGAGGGCGCCGGTCGGCCGTGCCTTGATGGCGTGCTTGCAGTCTGGATAGTTCGAGCAGGAGTAGAAAATGCCGAAGCGGCCGCGCCGTTCGATCATATCGCCTTTCTGGCAGATTGGGCACTGGACGCCGCTCGAGACGATAGATTTCTCATCTGCCTTGATGAATTTGCATTTCGGATAATTCGAGCAGGCGATGAATTTCCCATATTTGCCTTCGCGCTCGATGAGCTTGCCGTCTTTGCAATCCGGGCAGGCTTCGCCGGTTTCTTTCGGCGGTTCGACAACTTTACCTTCTTCGGTCAGCGCTCCATCGCACTCGGGAAATTTCGAACAGGAGAAGAATTTTCCGCTGCGTGAAAGCTTGACGACCATGGCGGCTCCGCACTTCGGGCAGACCGTGCCTTCCGGGGCATCGCCCATATTAGTCACCTTGTCGACTTTTTCCTTACTCTTCACTTCTTTGGAGAATGGCGTATAGAATTCTTTGAGCGTCTTCTCATATTCACGATCGCCGTTAGCGATATCATCAAGCTTGTTTTCCATGTCGGCTGTGAACTGCTCGGAGACGATTTCGCTGAAATGTGCGAAGAGGAAATCGTCGACGACAATGCCAGTATCGGTCGCGATGAGCGACTTCCCCTCCTTGTTGACGTAGCCACGGTCCTGAATGGTCTTCACGATGCTCGCGTAGGTCGACGGCCGTCCGATGCCGCGCTTCTCAAGCTCTTTGACGAGACCGGCTTCGGTGTAGCGCTTTGGCGGTTCGGTTGCCTTTTCTTCGGATTCAATATGCTTAAGATCGAGCGGATCATTGGGGGCGACCTGAGGTACTTCGACATCATCGCTTCGGGCGGCGGTGTCGAGAGCGAGCCAGCCGTCGAATAGGAGCTGCGATCCGTTCAGGGTGAAATCAGGCAATGCTCGGTCGACGGTATTGGCTGTGATCTTGGTACGGAGCACTTCGGCATCAGCCATCTGTGAAGCGAGCGTCCGGATGCGGATGAGCGTATAGAGCCGCTTCTCGTCATCGGTGAAGCCGGCGGTCTTCTTGCCGGGGTCAGTCGGTCGGATCGCCTCGTGCGCCTCCTGGGCATTTTTCGATTTCGTCTGATAGCGGCGGACCGATACGTAGCGTTCCCCGAATTCCTTCTTGACGAGGCTGGCGAGTTTCGGGATGATCTCTTCGGAAAGCGAGACGCTGTCGGTACGCATGTAGGTGATAGCGCCTTTCTCGTAGAGCTTCTGGGCGGCGCGCATCGTGCGTGACGGCGACATCCCGAGGCGAGAGCTCGCAGCCTGCTGAAGGGTCGAAGTCGTGAATGGCGGATAGGGCCGACGGCGTGCGTCGGTAGCGGTGACTGCCATCACTTCCCAATCTTTCTTTCTGGCTATTTCGAGGATGTTCTCAGCGGCCTTAGCTGTTGTTGGCTGTTCGGTGCAGGTGAGTAGGAGTGTTGCCTTTTTCTTTGTCTGGCATTCGGCTGTGATGATGAAATACGGTTCGGGAATGAACGCTCGGATTTCTTTCTCTCGTTCGACGAGGATGTGGAGCGCTGGGGATTGGACGCGGCCGGCCGAGAGTCCGTAGCGGACCTTCTTCCAGACGAGGCCGGAGAGATCGTAGCCGACGAGCCGATCGAGGACGCGGCGGGCCTCCTGAGCCTTACGGAGATTCTGATCGAGGGGCCGCGGATGCATGACGGCCTCGCCGACAGCCTTTTCGGTAATCTCATAGAAGAGGACGCGCTCGGGTTTCTTGATGTCGCAGACCTGGGCGACATGCCAAGCGATTGCCTCGCCTTCGCGATCGGGGTCGGTAGCCAGCAGGACCTCGGTGCTTTTTTTCACGAGTGATTTGAGTTCACTGACGAGTGATTCTTTGCCAGGGGTTACGACGTAGCGGGGGATGAATCCGCCTTCGATATCGATGGCATCCTTATTGGATTTCGGGAGATCGCGGACATGGCCGATGGAAGCGACGACCTTGTATTCGCTCTTCAGATATTTCTCGATAGTTTTCGCTTTGGAAGGCGACTCGACGATAAGAAGTTTCATACGTTGCTCGGAGAACAGATTATTCAGTTCATTCTCATATAGTGCATGCCACCGATATTCTTGGCAAGCCCCTTCATTTCGAGCAGTGTGAGAAGGGCGGTGATTTCACTCGCTGTCCGCTTGGCTCGGAGGATGATGACGTCGATATGGAGAGGCTCGCGCCCGAGGAGCTCGAAGAGCATCTGTTCGTCATCCGGAAGCGTCGGCACAGAAGATGCAAGAGGGCTCAGGTCCATGGAGAGCGCGGGGAATTCTTCGAGTATGTCTTCGATTGAAGTGACGAGTTTGGCTCCGCGCTGGATGAGCTGGTGGCAGCCGGCAGCTCCCGGAGCGAAGATGGATCCGGGTACGGCGCAGACATCGCGATTATAGTCGAGCGCGAGACGGGCGGTGATCAGCGTGCCGCTCTGCTCGCCGGCTTCTATGACGAGTGTGAGTGGGCTCATGCCAGCCATGATACGGTTACGGGCAGGGAAAGTGCCGACGGTGACTCCAGTTCCTGGGATGAACTCGGAGATGACGGCGCCGCCATGTTCCATGATCCGGTGTGCGAGTGAGAGGTGTGATTGCGGGGCGATCGAAGCATCATCGACGCCGCTGCCGATGACCGCGATGGTGCGGCCGCCGCTTTCAAGCGTGGCTTCATGGGCGAGACCATCGACTCCGAAGGCGAGTCCGGAAATGACCGTGCAGCCGGCTTGCGCGAGACGGCGAGCGAAATCCTGGGCTACCTGCCGTCCATAGACAGATGGTTTGCGAGTACCGACGATGGTGATCATCGGGTGAGGCGTGTGCCAGTCGTAGGTGCCGCGGACATAGAGTAGTGGTGGAGCATCCGGAATTTCTCGGAGGAGTATCGGGTAGCGATCGTCGGTATAGCCGAGAGGAGTGATACCGGATGTTTGGAGTTCTTGCCAGAGTCGGTCAGGCTCGAGGCGATGCAGCGTGTCACGGAGCGCTCTGATTGCCTGGGGTCTAATATTGTCCGGTAGCGCGCTTCCTGTATTTGCGACAGCCTCCCAGGCGCTCTGTCCGGATCCGAAGGCGCGAAGAAGAGAGAGGATTGTTTTGTTGCCAGCGCCGGGAATGCGAGAAAGAGCATATATCCAAGCGGCATCGGGGAGAGCGTCGATATCTGGCGGGGTGCTCATACAATATATATGTGTGTGCAATATGCCTGATATTGTAACATGGTTGATTCCTGGATAGACAAAAGCCCGGATTTCGCTATAATGGCTGAGTATCTTCTGGGCCCATAGCTCATTTGGTAGAGCGCCTGCTTTGCACGCAGGAGGCGAGCGGTTCGAATCCGCTTGGGTCCACTCTTGATTTTCTCGGGTGCCTAGGGTACACTGGGCAGCGTGGCAATCAGGCCGGTTTTTTGTTGTTGGATTTTCCGGGCGATTAGCTCAGCTGGTTAGAGCGCGACACTGATAATGTCGAGGTCGATGGTTCAATTCCATCATCGCCCACCATCACTATCAACTTTGATTCAGGGAAGTTCTTTTTTTGCGTTCGCACTTCTTTCTGCATGATCCAAATCCAGTGGTAGCAACAATTCAGGATGTGCGATGGAAAGCATCTTTGCAGCAGAGAGGGCGCCATTCACCGGACGATTCACTCCCACGACATTCACCGGGTGTCCATTGGGCATTTGCACTCCGGAGTAGAGCGCAGTCTTTGCTTCTAATTCCGTATCAGCCAGAGGCACCAAGACCACATTCAATCGATGACCGAATGCCTCGATCATGCCTGAGGTCATGCCATGACGAGCTCCGACCACGACTACCCTCTTGCCTTCGTGCCACGCTCCTTCTGCATACGCTCGCATGCCATCAGGGTCATACAGAGCCGAAAGAATCTTCTGACTAAAATTCACACCAAGTTTTCGGAGCTGCACTGCACACGGATCCATCGCCTGCATGTCCTCAGTATTTTCAGCAACGATATCGAGCAGCGGATGTTCTGGAATAGCCATAGGAGGAACAGTATG
>OFRM01000942.1_pt1 | contig 10822 bp, 20 predicted proteins | sample 1543101 | NCBI WGS metagenome assembly OFRM01 (sample SAMN07774223, study PRJEB24372) | wastewater metagenome | isolation source: Exp Tend VB 0WW | collected 2016-02
TGTGCGCTGCGTGTCTGCACTCTCTGCGATGCGCAGTCGCTCGGTCTGGTTCTCCTGCTCGATGCGCAAGCGTTCCGTCATCTGCCTGTCGGCTGTCGCTGATGTGTCCCAGTTCAACGTACCATCCCAGGTTGGTAGGCCGGTCATGCCGATGGCGAGACCCACGACGACGACCAACGCCACAGCGCCAAGCAATCCGTACAGGCACCCGCTTCCGTCATTGCTCATGGTTCCTCCTCAAATCCATAGCTTCGGAACAATGGCGATGCTTTCAACTTGCGCCGATTCGCCAACTGTACCGGGCCGACCTGCACAACGTGCGATCCTCGCCATCCTCCGTTCAGCTTCTCCCGCAACTCCTTGCGGCGAATGATGGTTGCCAAATCGCCCCAGTCCACACTGTATGCTAGATGATGAGCGTCACTACTACGGATGCAAATCCAATCCGAGTGCGGGAAATACCGTTTGGTTCCGTCATCGTCGGTGGTAAGCATCCCCTGTTGCATCCACCGCACGGTCATCGACTCGACAACCCGGTAGAATATCTGCGGATTCTCGCCAGGAATGTTCATATTACCCTCCGTGTGCGCTGTGCGTAGCGTTGTTTCGGCTGCGGCATGACCAACCGGCGCACGCTCGGCATGGCGATTGCGCCACGAATGTAACTCCGTACAATCGTTGTGCAGACAACGCCGATGACCAACAGTCCGAATGCGTGCGCCTCGCTAGGTGCTAGCCAACTGACGATACCCGTCAGCGTTTCCAGTGCCGCCAACAGCAGGCAAACGCCCGACGCTGCCAGCATGTACAGACTCACTCTCGTTAGCTGATTCACTACTACCTCCCTGCCCCAACAGTGGGATGGGCTAATGGGCTACCTCTGGACTGGGATGGGATTCCCATTACGAATCCCACTCCGAGTGACAGTATGCGCCCAGTTTCGACACTGCCGCCTGATGCGTCAACTCGCTCGGTTTCGTCTGATTGCCGACTGTACTGATACATCCAGCAGCTTCCAGCAAATCCCGTGCGGCTTCCCATTTCTTCCGGTTCCAATCGTTGTACTTTCCTGTGACAGACTGCCACCCTGCCGGCTGTCCAGAGTACATAAGTTGCAGTAGAAACTGTGCGTCACGCTCGACCGATGCCGTTACGGTTTCTTCCTCTGGCGCACGGTATTTGTCCGAGTTGCGCCCCATCGCCTGATGCAGTGCGGCCCGTGACTCTGCCAAATCCCGCACGGCATTCTCGTACAGGCTGCGGTACTCCGTGACCTTTTCCTCTAGCTGTTCGATGTACTCCGCATCATCCTCGATGCGTGCCACCATGCCGTCAATCTCGCCCTGTCGCTCCCGTTCATCCAGTGATGACCGCCACGCCATCAACCAACCGAACGCCACACCGCCGATGAGCGTGAATACGCCGAACGACCATGCGCTATGTTCGGCACCTGGTAGCGGCACAATGCCGACGTTAGCCGCACCGATGCGGAGCAACGCATAGCCTGCCGACAGGAGCACGGTCACGCCGATCCATGCGCCAAGGTTGTCTCTCCATTTTGCGCTAACGCTGTCCGCTGTCGGCGCTGGTCGGGCCGGTGTCGCCGTGACTGGTGCCGGTTCAACTGCGGGAACGTAGGCGTCATGTCGTTTCATCGCAACTCCCTGATAATCCATGCCATTACTACGAACCACACAATGACCACCTGTGCGCCGGATGCCAGCACGACCAACCGATACGGGCTGTCGGCAATTGCCAAGATGAACCATGCCGCAATCTGCACAGCCAGGACAACGGCGCTAATGTTGAGCAGCGTTAACGGCCATGATGCCGTGCGTTTCACTTGCCGATTCTGCGTGTCAACGAGTCTGCGCTGATACATCGTCTATCTCCTGAAAACAAAAGTCCCGCTGCTTGGTGCGGCGGGATTGCGTGTGCTACTCTGTGCGTAGCCTGTGGCGCTATCCCGCCGCTGGTGAGTGCCGGTTGTCTGTCGCTAGATGGCCGGCACGTCTATTGTTGGTGCTATACGTCAATCACTTCTTCCACCATGTCCCGGTGCCACTTCTCTAGCGCCGTGTTGTGCTTCATCTGCGTCACGGTATTGTAGTTGACGATTGCCTGCGAGAACTCCGACACATCGAAATACCACAGTATCGACTTGACCGGCACCGCTGCCTTCCACGCTTCCAACTCTGCCACCTGCGCGCGCAGCGCCGCAATCTCTGCGTCATGCTTGGCAAGCTGCGCCGACACAACACCTTCCACAATCCGTAAGTCCTGCTCATGCTTCTTAGCCACAACTCACCTCCCCGTCATCCTCCACATAGCACGGCGCATCCGTGCCGCTTGCGCTGACCATTGTCCCGCCGACTTCGATGCTATGCACCTTGCCATCGTTCAGCCGCAGCCACCAGATGTAGTGTGACGTGCCCTCGGTCGGTTGCCCATCAACGTAATACTGTTCGCACGAACTGTACCGCACATCATGCGGCGGCGTTGCGCTGGCATCGAGCGTGCAGACGGTGTGCATCTGCGCAGTGTCCACATCGTACCCTGCGTCACTCTGCGCCTGTTGCAAATCTGCGTCAGTGAACCATGTCGGGAACGTCCACGACACGGCTGGCAGGTACAGGCTGTCACTCGTTGCGCCGCCGATGTCCTGCGCAGAGGCCGGTAGCCACAGCAGCACAGCGCCGACAATGACGATGACCACGACGACAAACACATCATGCGCCGATGCCTGTACCGTTACACGATTGCGATTGATGCGGCACGTTGCGCCTACTGCGGCCATTGCGGCCGCTTCGAGAGTTGCGAGAGTTGCGCTCACTTTGTCACCTCCGGGCGCTGCCACTTGCAGAGCCGCCAGTCAATGCCCAGCGGCAACTCCATTTCACGGTAGAAATCATTCCATGCGCTTCTGTTGTGCCATCCGTTGTATCCGTCTGTCGTCACCGGTTCAGCATCGAACCAGTATTGCAGCCCGTTGGCGTGAATGGCGCACCAAACTGCTTTGTCCGGCGATTCATCCCAATCCGGCGCAAGTGCATTGTATTCGTCTACCAATTCGAGCAGATGAGCCTGCGCCGCCTTCATGTAGTCGCCCACTGGTTCCGGCAGGAACGTCATGAGGAAACTAATCGCCTTGTACGTGTTCACGTTACTCATGTTCTGACACTCCGTTTGTGTTGATCATTGCTTCACGGGTTGCGGCAATGTCCGCTTGCGCCGTGCGCATACTGACTCTGAATTGCGCCGCAATCTCTGCGGCATCGTCCATCCCTGACTCGACAATCTGCGCCCGCCGCTGTTCTGGCGTGAGCTTCGCAGGCTTGCGCTTGCGGATGGCCTTTCGTGCCGGTTTGCGCTCAGTCTGCGGAGCCGGTACGTAGGTCAGCGGTGCATCATCCTGCGCAATCTGCGGCGTTTCATCCTGCGCAGTTTCGTCGTCAGTCTGCGTAGGATTTGCGCCGGCATGTTCCGCAACGCTGTGCGAGTAGAACGCAATCGACGATGGCAGCGCAACCGACACCATGAGCGCAGACAGTACGTAAATCGGCGTGATTTCACCGATGGCGTAGTACAGTAGGTTTACCGCAATCGACACACCGGCAAACAGCCAGGCGAGTTTGCGCTGCCCACGCACGACGAAAACCAACGTTGCGAATTCTAGCGCAATGGCGTATGCGACTGCGTGCAGCCACGTAGCCAGATTCGCCGGGCCATCCGCAACCGGCGATAGGCGATGGAATAGCACAGCCGTATGCGGAGTCTGCGAGATGAGCGCCATCGCCAACAGTGTGAGCAGTGCCGCCTCGCTGCGAAGAAATGCGTTGATGCGCTCAGTCATGCGTCACCGTCCAGGCTATTTAGCCACCGCTGCGCCGTCAACCGGTCATCAATCGGCAATGACGGATGCGACGTGACGATGTAGCGCAACGTGGACACCGGCACCGCTGCGAGTTGCGCCTCAAGCTTCGCAATGCACTGCGCCGTGGTTGCATTCATGCGCTCGATACGTTCGATGTACGCATCCAGTTCGAGAATTTTTTGCGCCGTCGCCGTGCTGTACTGCGTAATGTCTGTCATGCGTTCACTTCGCTCCCGTAATGCGCATCGTACCCGCACGCTGCGATTCCTTGCGGTACGGTGCCAACCGCATCGCCAAGTCGGGGTCATCACGCAAGAGGATGTCAATTGCTTTGGCGTCATACGAAACACTGGTTGACGCTGCCGTGATGCTGACCTTGCCGGCTTGCGTTGCGATGGCAGTATCGCCCGTTTCGGCCATCACGTCCGCAATGAGTTTTTTGGCATCGTCTGCGATGGCAGAGTAGGCGTCCATCATTGACTTTGCTGCCAGGTACACCGTGATTGCGTCGGCAATCGTGGCGTCCGGAGCCTGCTCAACTGCGTTACTAAGTGCCTGTTTCAATTCGTCAGTAGTCATCTCATCATCTCCTGTTGAATCCTGCCGGCGCACCGTCAATCTAGAGCGTAGGCGCATGGCCTACCATGTCACGTATGCGCCAGCAGGTAATGCTAGAACGCCATTTCCGGCGCATCATCAAACGGGTTTGCATCCTCTGGGATCTCGTCTGCGGCATCCTCAAGGTCTGCCCGCTTCTTCAGCCCGTCCAGAATCTTGGACATCTCGTCCTTCGTCATGTCGGCGGCGCTTTCGCTGCGACTTTTCGTGATAGCCTTGACCAGTTCTGCGCGCTTGGCGTCCCAGTGGTCCTTGCCGTACAGCTTGATGCCCAAAGCGTAGAGCATCTTCATCTGCTTTTCGCTTGGCCCATTGCCGTTCTGCGGAGCCGTCGCCGGTTGCGCTGCCGGTTTTGCGCCGTTGCCGTTCGCCTGGCGCTGCTCAGTCTGGCGCTGTGCCGCCTGCTGTCCGCTTGCTGCGTTGCCGTCATCGTCATCATCTGCCACGACGCCAACCAGTGACGAAAGCGTGTAGCGGCGTGCGTAGGTGACGGCTGAACCAAATCCCTGCGGGTCATTCTTCTGCGGCGTGACCGGATACTCGGATACCATCCACTCGCCCGACGTGTGAACCAGCTTGGTGACAAGCAGCAGCATTCCGTTTTCGTCCACACGGAACGCCTGCACGACGGCCAGCCCATTGTCTGACAGCGGCTTGCGGCACGCATCCCATACTGCGGTCAGCGTGGCATAACGTGAGCGGAAATGAGGATTGTTGCCGTCCATTGCGGCTGCGCTCATGCTGCCCTGCGCCTTGCTCAGTGCCTCTGCAAGTTTGCCGATTGTTTCACTCTGCATTGCATTCTCCTGTGCGTGTACCATGCGCACCCCGGATGGACTGTTACGCCGCCGCCATGTCAGCGGCAAGCCACTCGCTACGAATGATGCGCCGTGCATCGTGTTCCGCTTCCAACCACCCTGCCCGCTGCATTTCGTTGTGGCACCGGCTAATCCGACTGCCAGCAAAGAAAAGCTGGCGACCCAACTCAGTGTCACAAACCGGCGCAACGTAACGCCGACTGCGGCTGCTCATGTTGAGGATGGCGTCTAGCTGTTCGTGCGTCATGTTAGCAGCCCGTCCGTATCCAGCAGTAGTCATCCTCGATGGCCGGCTCATCATCGTAAATGCCGGTTTCGTCGTCATCCTCTGCGCCGTCAAAGCCCAGCAGGGCGTCGAGGTCTTCGTCGGACGTGATGCGCCAGACGGTCAGCGCCACGAACTCCGGTTCCGGTTCTGCAACTTCTGCAAACTCCAGCAAGTCTTCGAATGCACGTTTCGCCATGCTCATGTTTAGCCCTTTCCACTGATTGCCTGTTGCGTTTTCGCTTACTACATGCAATTTTAGCACACGGTTGACAACGTGTCAATAGCGAATTGAGTATTGACCATTGACAGATTGTCATGATATGATGTGTAGGCAACGCAATCAGAAGATGCACGGAGGATAATCTTGGATACAACGGGGAGCAGGATTCGGGCGGCTCGTTTGGCGCTCGGCATGTCGCAAAACGACTTGAAGCAGGCGATAGAACGCAACGGCGGCCAGGTGGACGTGTCGATGATTTCCTACATGGAGAATGATGAACGTGTGCCATCCGTCGCCATGCTACTGTCGCTATGCAATGCGTTGGGAATCGAGGATACTGATTATCTGCTAGACCCGATGCGGATGAAATAGCAACAGCCCCGGCGGGCTATGACCGGGGCTGTTGCTATTTGCAAGCGATTTGTGATGGGATGTTAGATGCGCCTCCTTGCGCCTCTATTCCCCATCCTACACCCGAAAGTGGATTCTGTGACCGATGGAACTCATACCAGTTTTGAAATTTGGTACCGTGTCATTATCCGCACTGCTCATCTTCGCTGCTCACTGGTTTCCCTGGCCGATGGTTTTCGGGCGAAAACTTCGCCGCCTTGAGGCATACGCCGCCGGCACGTTGGCGATATTCGTTCCCGCAACGCTGGCCGTGTTTGCCGGTCTGGATGACCTCGGCGCCGTTGACACGCTGACGATGTTTTGGTTGGCACTGAGCGGTGCGGGCGTTGCCACATTCGCAGCCTGGGGAATCGACAGTGCAGTAAGCAGCTACCACGCCATGAAGGACAGAATTGACCGTGCAGAACTAGCGAATAGAGGTGATGAATGACTCATATCAATTCAATTTCATGTGGTCAGGGTGCGCCGTCGCTATTCCTGATAGCAATGGCAGGTGAAGGCATGTTCCCGGCAGATGTCGTCATTGTCGCTGATACTGGATGGGAGAATGACATGCTTTGGAACACCGGCCAGCGCACAACGGCACGGGAATTTTTTGAGCAGGTAACGAAACCTCTAGCAGAGAGTTACGGCATTGACGCTGCGTTTGTGCGGACGGTTGGCGAGAATGGCGATCAATACGAACCGATACCAAATGCAATTTTACGCAAGCAATCAATGGCAGGAACGAGTAAGCCAGATGGGAATGGCATTTGGAGAGAAAGTTACGGGCTAGACATTCCCATGTTTGGCAGCAATGGCGGGCGACTCAAGCAATCATGCACCGGGAAGTGGAAGATACAATCGATTCACCAAGAACTTAGGCGGCGAGGTGCAACCACTGCAATGACGGCGCTCGGTTTGCATCGTGGCGAATCCCACCGAATTAAACCGAGCGGCATGAAATGGGCTTCACATTGCTGGCCACTTTGTGATCTGCAAGAAGTGCAAAACGGCAGTACATCTGACATGGGCATCGGTCGCACATGGGACAGGGCAAGCATTGAGAGCGAAATGATTCGGCGTAATGTTCCCTACCTTGTGACAACCGAATGCGACGGATGCCCACATAAGGACTGGGCGAGATGGCAGCGCACGTCACCGGCAACGGTTGAAGAACTGGCGGCATTTGAAGCGCAGTTTGGCGGCGAGTTCTTTTTGACCAGCTATCGCAAACCATTGATGGATGCACTTGCACTAATGGAGCAGGATAACCAGACCGGAGCAACGCTCTTTGATGGTTGCGACAGTGGCTATTGTTTCGTATAGGTGAACCGTGCAGAACTCAGCAATCGACACACTGACCCGACTGAATGACCGGGCATACCATGCCGCCGTGCAAGCCGCCGAGGATGACATCGCCGTCATTCTGGCCGGACGCAGCGCCGCAGAGCAGTTGACGCTGCTCATTCGTGCGCTGATGCGCCGTGGCATTCTGGACATGGTAGCGGTGGACGGCGACAGCATCCGTGCCGTTAACGATGACCTGGCAGCAATTCGCCGTGCGCTGGAACTGGCGCACGAGCGTGCAAAGGATAGCAGGCAGATAGGCTAATGAAATTCGCAACGATGTTCACGGGCTTTGGTGGCGCTGATGTGGGGTTGATGGCGGCAGGCATGACGCCGCTATGGGGCGTTGAGTATGACGCCGCCATTGCAGACGTGTACCGACAGAACATAGGCGATCATGTCGTCGTGGCAGATGTGCGGATGGTTGACTACTCCGCACTGCCCGCTGTGGACTGGCTGCACGCCTCGCCATCCTGCGTGCGGGCATCGGTTGCCAATGTGGATGCTACCGAATCGACAGAGGATATTGAAGCGGCGCAGGCTGTGGTGCGTGCATTGCAGGCGCACAAGCCGCAGGTGTTCACGCTGGAAAATGTGTGGGCGTATCGCAACTTTGCAGCGTTCCGGCTCATCCTCGACACCATCGGCAATATGGGATATTTCTACGACTTTGAGCATGTGAACTCCGCAGACTTTGGAGTTCCGCAGACTCGTCGTCGCCTGATACTGCGTGCGACTCGTGGGCTATTGCCGCCCATGCCGCAGCCGGTGCCGTGGGTTGGATGGTACGAGGCAATTGCAGACCTGTTGCCCACGTTGCCGGAAAGCAAACTTGCACCGTGGCAGTTAGCCAGGTTGCCGGAGGATGTGCGGGAATCACTATTGATGGATGGAACCGAAATGCGAGAAAACGGAATTACCCGAATCGCAGCCGAGCCAAGTTTCACGATCAAAGCAACGCACTGGAAGGGATTTCCCAAATCAATTCTCGTTGACGGAAAACTTGGCAGCGAATCCACCAACATGACGACCCGTGACGGTGAAGCACCGTGCTTCACTGTCACAACAAGCCACAATCAGCGGGACGTGCGGGCGGTGTTGGTGTCAAAGAACGCCGACAAGTACGGCGACGGCATACGGGAATCGTCTGAGCCTGCTCAGACGATTGGAGCCAACGAACACGGAAGCAAGGGCATTCTACCGCATCGCATCGTGGCAATGACGCCCAAGTGCCTCGCCCGCTTCCAGTCGTTCCCTGACTGGTATCAGCTACCGGAAAAGCGCAGTTTGGCGGCGAAGGGCATCGGTAACGCCGTGCCGCCGCTGCTTATGCAACGAATCGCAGAAGGGCTATTAGGCTAGTTTTCAAAGGGGCTAATGATGGGCAATGGGCTACCACTGCGGCTAGTGTGCCGCAAACTCTCCGACACTCCCGAAACATGGCAGGCAACGCTACAGATGGACGGGTACAAGCCGGCACAGTTTCACGCCGGGAACCGTGATGATGCGCTCCGTCAGGCGATGCGTCACATGCTGGCAGTTGCGGAACTCGTCACCGCCGACGAACCGGCAGAGGTGACGGCATGAGCATCGACGTCGACACAATCAAGCGGGCGAATCCGCTACCGGCAATCGTGGAGAGGATGACAGGACAACAGATAGTCAAGCACAAGATCAAGGCACCGTGGCGACACGAGGACACGCCATCCGTTCACATCTACGATGACGGTAGCTGGTGGGACTACGGCGCAGGCATCGGCGGCGATGTGTTGGACTTCGTCGGCCATTGCATCCACGGCACCAGCTACACGCCATCGGTGCATTTTACCGAAGTCGTGGACATGCTCGGCGGACTAGACATCAAGCCGTTGCCACCGCAAACGACACGAACGGCACCGCCGAAACCGAAGTTGGCACTGAGCATGGCGACGGTTCAGGAGTGGCACGACACGATGCCCGCCAACCGCCGATGGTACTGGACGCAGCGAGGCCTGAGCGATGCGACCGTTGACCGGTTCATCCTCGGATGGGATGGGCGGCGCTACACCATACCCGCCGTGTACCGTGGGATCCCGTTTGGCGTCAAGCGCCGACAGTCTGACGTTGACGACGGCATACCTGCCAAGTACATCAGCATGACCGGTAGTCGTGTCGGAATCTTCAACGCCGATGCGCTATGGACTTCGCACGAAGTTGTCATCTGCGAGGGCGAGATCGACGCTATGCTTCTCTGCCAGGTGGGATACAACGCCGTTAGCAGCACGGGCGGCGCTGGCACATGGAAACCGGAGTGGGCGAAGTTCTTCGCCGGCGTGCAGCGCATCACCATCCTCTACGACAACGACGATGCTGGCCGTGACGGTGCGCTCAAGGTGCGCTCAACTCTGGCCAGGGCAAGGATCGCCACGTACCCGGAGGGCATCAAGGATGCGGGCGAGCTTTTCGCATCGCACGCAGCGCCGGTGTCGTGGCTATACAACAATATCGGCTAGGGCCGGTTATGACTGTAGGTTGACAGATGGTAAGCCATGTGATAGTATTTCAACTAGACGACTGGAACCCGTCTGTTACTCCAAAGGGTGTTTTTTGTTGCCCACCATAGTTGTTTCGGCGCACTCAGCGCTGTTCATCCACGAAGCACACGGCACAAAACGCCCTAGTGCAGACGGGTTCCAACCTGGATGAATGGCGCTGAGTGCGTTTCTTTTTACCCTCAGCTATTACTGGAAGTCGAAATGACCCGCACATTGCGCAGCAAGAAGCTAAGAGCGGCACTGTATTACGCCTTCGATGGCAAGTGCGCTATTTGCGGTTGTGACCTGCCTGACGACTGGCACGCTGACCACATCATACCGTGGTCAGCTACCCATAGAACGAACGTGCATGAGATGCAACCACTATGCCCGACATGCAACGGGCGAAAGGGTAACAGGATGTTACGAAAACATCAGCGAGAGATGCAGCAGATTGCGGAGGAAATACGTCGTGGAAGTCGTGTCGCAAACATTGTAGCGAGTGTGACACCGGGCGGCGGCAAAAGCGGCATGGTGATGATAGTAGCGAAGGAACTGGCCGAGCCGATGGGCTACAAGATTTGTTGGGTTGTTCCTCGTGATTCATTGCGCAGCCAGGGCGAGCGTGGATTTCAAGAGAAGCGGGCATTATTTGGGCATTCGATTGGTTTGCGTGCATCCGGCAATGACATCAATCCGTCAGGCGATGAAGGCGGATGCATTGTCACGTATCAGGCAATCGCCGCAAATCCAGAATTGTGGCGGCAGGAA
>OFRM01000943.1_pt1 | contig 10820 bp, 16 predicted proteins | sample 1543101 | NCBI WGS metagenome assembly OFRM01 (sample SAMN07774223, study PRJEB24372) | wastewater metagenome | isolation source: Exp Tend VB 0WW | collected 2016-02
CGCAGAAAATGCCTCCGCTCGCCTTGAGTTGATGCCCGACTGCGATCTGCTCGCTGTGCGGCCCCACAAGCCCCGTCACGTTGCCGGAGGTGTCCGTAGCATATCCTGCAGGCACCAGCGGATAAACCACCTCATCGAACGGAGCGTTTACCCGCTCTTCAAGGTAGCCATCAGTGTCCGTCGCCCTGCCTTGCGAGATTAGCGAAAGCGCGTAGTCGTCATTGACCGGCGTGTAAATCGTCCCGATTGCGAGCGCCTGCCCGTACTCGTTCACCACATTTGCCGCCGTGATCGTGCATCGAATAGCCATGTCTTACTCCAATGCCGCCAGCATGACGGCCATGAACACCACGTCCAGTTCCTCGATTTGCTGCGCCGCTGCCTCTGCGAGCAACTGCGCCTGAATCATCCGCTGTTCAAGCTGTCGCGTCGCCAGAGCATCGTTTCGCGCCTGCATCACAAGGGCGATTGCCTGCTTGCTCTGCTCGATCTCTTTGGCGTATTTCGCCGCCTCTGCCTCGTAATACGAAACGTCTGACCTTAGCTGCGCGGATACCTTCTCTGCCTTCTTGGCGAGCTTTCCAACGTCCGCAGAAGGCTTCTGCGCTTCGCGGATGATGCCCTGAGCAATCCGGCGAGTGCGCTTCTGCTCGTCGCTCTCGCGTGGCTTGATCTGCGCCAGGCCACCGCCAGTCCCGCCGAATGGGAAGCCGCCTTCTACAGTGCCGCTGGCCTGCGCCGCGTCATCCGCATTCGTAACCGCAGCAGTGCCAGAAACCGCGCCGGCCCACCCGCTAGCGGCAGAGGCGTCGTTGGCGTTCGTAGTCGCCGAGGTGCCAATTACCGTCGTAGTGCCCGACGCGCTGGGCGTGTCATTCGCATTAGTCGTCGCGCTGGTGCCAATGACAGGGCTTCCAACAACGCCGCTAGCAGTCGCTGTATCGTTTGCGTTGGTCGTCGCAGCGGCGCCAACAACCGTAGTCGTTCCGCTTGCGCTGCTGGTGTCGTTCGCGTTGGTGGTCGCAGACGTCCCCGTAACGCCCGAGGAAACCGACACCGGCACCCAGATGCGGCGGGGCTCGAACATCTCGACCCAGGCGTCAGGATGCGCGCTCAACCACAGGGCGTAGTCGGCCGGAATCATCCCGCGCCCGTAGCCAGACAACAGCACCGAGCCGTTCATGGCGCGCACGCCATAGACAGTGTTTAGTTGGTTGGTGGGCGTTCCTGGGCTGGACGTGCCGGTGTTAGTCTGACCGTTGCACCAGAACTGCTGGTCGGTTTCCGAGCGGATTACGAACACGCACGACAGCAACTTGCCGAATGTGCCGCCGGTGACAGTGATGTCGATCGGCCGAGGTGAGCCGCCGTAGCGGACGTATGCGGACAGGAAGCTACTGGAGCCACAGCCGATATAGGCGTAATCGTAGATCGTGCCACCCAAGTAGATTGGGATCGTCGTCACAAAGCCGGGCGCAGCATCAACGTAGAACTGGGCGAACAACGTCAGCGGCGCACCAAGCCCCTGGATCGACGCGGAACTGCCAATCTCGGTCGCATCGTTGTTGTAGAACGCCGGGCGCCCATCGCGCGGACGCAAGATGACATCAGCATGCCCCGGCGTGCGAACTCCGTTGCCCGCAGCAGTACCACTCAGGTCCGACGGATACCAAACGTTCTCCGCAATCGCGCCAAGCGGATTAGCACGATTCAGCCGAATGCCGCCTTGCAGCGACAGCCATGTTTGAGGCTTGCGCAGCAGCAGCATTTACGCCACGTCGTACTTGATCGGCATGTAGTAGATCTGATTCGGGTCGCCGGTTGTCTCCAGCGCGGCGCCGGTCGATTGCGCAACGAACAACGCCCAATATGTCGGGACAATTCCACCGAACAGACTCGCGATGCTCACAGGCTCAAAACTGTAGTACCGGCTCGCTGTGGTGTCCGTCGTGATCGACGCAACTAGCCGCAGGGTGTCACGGATTTCCGTATCGTGCAGCGTTGCAGTACCTTCTGTCCCCTCGGTGCCGGCGGAGAATAGGTCAGGCCATGTCGGCGTGTCGTTCAGCACCGCATAGGCAAAGACATTTATCTGGCCTGCCGATAGCCCAGTGCTCTCCACCTGAAACTGCCCCGACACAAGGTAGTCCATGGCTTTTGTGGAGGTGTTATTGATGGCGTCCGAAGTCCACCCGGCCACCCACGTGCTAGACGAATCAATACCGTCCAGATTCGTCTGCGTGAATGCGGCATCGGTGCCGTAGTTGACGGTTACGGTGGCCATTACGAATTCCTCGCAGCCTCAATGTCCTGATACGAGACAGAACCCTCGAACCCCATCACCCGCGCTGTAGTGCTGCCCGTCGTGTCCGACCCCTGCGAAGCCGTAGCGAGCAGCTTTTCAATCCGAGTTGCAGGTCGCACACACGCCGTAAGTACGTTGGCTCCACTGGCCCCGCCGGGGGATACTGACGCCCCTCCGGCGCCGGCAGGCACAGCGATCACAGCGTCTCGCAAGCCAGCGCGGATATTCACCTTTGCCGCGTTGAGCGTCGTGCGCCCAAGCACCATGTTTTGCAGGTTCATCTGCTTTGTCTGGATCGCAAGCATGCGATTGGTGTAGGTGGCGGTGTTGTCTGCCGCGTCAGTTGGCGTGTACTGGCTCCAGTTCACCGCATCGAGAATCGCATCCACCGGGGCATCGGTGCGCCACACGTTGAAAGCCGGCGATGCGGGCAGGTTATACAGCCGCGCGATTTCAAATGCGCCGTCCGAATTGTTCGGCAGCGCGCTCAAGTCTGGGCTTGCCAAGATGTCGGCCTTGATGGCCGCTAGCTGTGCTGGTGTCATGGGTTGCCCTCCGTGATGGTGAAGCTAGTCACGCTCACCGGCTGGCCGCTGGTAATGCTTGTCGTCGTCAGGTTCAGGTCACTCCCAGAGGTGCCGACGTTCCCGTCGATCACCTGCGTACCACCAGACGTGACAATACGGAACCATGTCGCGGTCCCAGTGGCGTTAGCAGATGCGTCCTGCGTGATGCTCCCAAGCGTCAGCACGCCGCTCGAAGCGCCAGCAGCAAAAGGCGTTCCACATGTCAACTCCGCAAGCAACGTGGTCGCCGACCCGCCAGTAGCAGGCCGCGTGCCGTCGTAGATTCGCAGCAACGCGGCATTACCCGCCGCAGCCGTGATCTCGTCCAACATCGCATTGCGGACAGCAACAGAATATGCAAGTGCCATTATTCCTCCGATATGGCGATCTGGTCGCCTTCTATGATCCCGGTGTAGATCTTCCCGCTCGGCGCCTTCACCGTCAGCGTTCGCCGCTTGCTTTCGGTTTTCTCATGCGCCTCAGATTCGCCCTTTTCGGCCTGCATGGATGCGCTGATTGCATTAGCCTGTTGCTTTACTTCAGCCTCGGCGATGATCTTCATGCGCATTAGCTCAATGTCGGCCTCCGCCTGCTCGCGCTTCAGTTGCTGCTCTGCGAGCATCTGTTCGCGCTTAAGCGAGTATTCGCGCTCCATCCGCTGCCGCTCCATTTCCGCCTCTTGCGCCATCTGCTCGGCCTTCATCGCGGACTCTTGGCGGTTCTTTTCCGCCGTCACTTGCTGCGCGGCCAGTTTTGACGCCTCCCCCGCCTTCAATTTCTCGTTCTCCTGCTCCAGCTTCAGCCCTTCTTCAATGTGCCGCTGCGTTTCCATCTGTACCGCCTGCAGCTGTTGCGTCAACTGTGCGACTTGCTTTGCAGGACCGCCATTTTCATCTGCCATTCCGGGCGGAAGGAACTTCTGCAACCGCTCGGCCAACTTGTCAGCATCCTGAAAATCCATGCTCCGGACGATGATGTCCGGCGCGCGCTGCATTAGGGACGGGTCGCTCCTGACAAGCTCAGTCATCACCGCCTGCGACTCCTGCCGCTGCGTTTGGAAGCTCGGCCCGGTGTCGATAGCCACGTCATACCTGCCAACATTCGGGTTGAAGATGCGCTGAATGTCTTCATCAGTCGGCATTTCGTGGTACGCACCAGGCATATCAGGATCAAGCACCGCCATCTGCGCCGTGCCATCAATGCCAAGAATCCGAACGATCTTCTCTTTGGTGTAAATCTTCGGGATCAGGTCAATCAGAATCTTCGCTTCGTACTTCAAACCCCGAGCCAAGTTGTCCGGAAAGTGGAACGTAGCCACCTCGCCCTGTACCTTCAACCGCTGGATGCCAATCCCTGACTGCGCTTCGCTCTTGATGCCGAAGTTAGCTGCCTGCTGGCCGCTGGAGCCTCGCATCTGCTGCAACGACAGTTCCAGCAACTGAATCTGCGCCGCAGGCATCACAGCAGGCTCTTGCCGCTTCGGTGGCGGCAGCGGTTGCCCGCCGCTGTCGTATGCGTTGTAGGGCAGATAAGCATCGTTGGACATGTTGGCATTGCGCCATTGGTTCTCATGCCCCTCCACAGCCTCAGCCGCTGCGATGTACGGGATTTTGTTCTGCAACGCCAACGTCTGCACCGTCTCAGAATAGGCGTAATTCACGATGCGCGCAGGGTCTTTCAGATCACGCACCAGACCCTTGCGCACAATCTCGCCGTTGACGTTCACTTCCTTGCCGACGATGGTCACGATGGGCAGATACGCACCCGCCCAATCCGTCTCGTCTAGCGGCTTGTCATGGCCGCCGACGATGATGCAGTGATGCCACCGCTTGACCTGCGTGTCGCGCTTCTTGATGCAAACAGCGCCCGGAATCAGTTCACTTTCCAGAACCGTTGTCCCGTCAGCCAACAGACAGGCCTTGTCCTTGTCGTAGGTGCAGTAGAAGTATTCCGCCCGAACGAAGGTGTCTTCGTTCATCCAGCCCTTGCGATCATCCACCCACGAAGCCGGATCAATGTCGGGATACTCGCGCTTGAACGCCTCCTTTGAGATGTCCTCAAAGATGAAGCCCCACTGCGCGTCGGACTTGTCCAGTTCCTTCGCGTCGGGGTCGATGTACACCCGACACGGATTCGGGATTGGAGCAATGGCGATGTACTGATCGAACGAGACTTCCGACTCGTAATCGGTCTTGATGCGCCAGTAGCCCTCGCCGCCATAGGTCGCGTGTTCCGCAGCGATGTCGTGCGCGTCGTCTGCGTTGCTCGATGCCTGGATGTTGCGGATCAGCCCCGCGAGAATGTCCGCTGTTTTCTTGTCCGCGCCACCATCAACCGGGGAAACCTTGCACGCTGGCCGGTTCTTCCGAATCTCATTAATGACCTGGTTGCAGTGCTGCGCCGTGGTGTTGACGGTCAGCTTTACCCTGCGTGCGATGGTGCGTTCTTGCGCAATGTCGTCCGGCCACTGCCAGCCGTTGTCTGAATCCCCGAGGGCAAATCGCGTGTCTGCTACGGATAGAACGCGGGATGGCCCGTAATAGCTCTTGGCGCGCTCGAAGCGTTTACGAGCTTCACTTACGATGTCCTCGGGCTTTGCCATCATGCGCCCTGCAATTGAACAAAGCGATGGCCGTCATGGCGTCCAGAAACTTCATGCCGCGCCCATGCGTCGGCCTCTGTTTTGCTTGTAAACGGTCCTGCGATGATGAGCGCAGCGTATTTGGTTGCTTGCTTGGAAACGACCCATCCAGCGTACTCATGAGAAAAGTACGAAAAGACGCCTATCTGGCCTCCGCCTCCACCTTGCGCGAAACTTTCTGACTCTTCCATTGTCGCACCAGCAAAAGCGCAGGCTGGGCCTGCAACTCCACGAACCCGAACCTGGCATAAAACTGCAACAGCGCGGGAACGTCTAGCGCCGATTCGCCGTAAGGCTTTGGCATCAGCAATAGCGTAATTCTATCAGCATCCGCGTATTTGGCAAGTTTGGCTATCAGCTTGGTCGCGTGGCCCTTGCCGCGATGCTGCGTCGGTGTGTGCAGATTGGTCACCTCCAGCATGAAACCCCGAAGGTGCGCCGGAGCCGCCTGCGAGTAGCGCAGCTTGCACGATGCGTGACCGCTGGTGTAGGTTCCTGGCTTCAAAGCATCCACCCCTGATCGTGCGCCATGTGTGCGTGCGGGTTTTCCGCTTTCTCTTGCGGCTTTTTCTGCCGAACAATGCTCGGGAATAGCTCGGCAAGCGCCCATATCAAAGCGTCTGCCCGGTTCGGCGAACCTTCGCCAGTGTAGCCAAAGGTCGAAAACCCGGCCAATTCATCTTCTGCCTTGGTGAACATGCCGACATGGCGCACTTTTCCCTGCTCGTACAGCGCAGAGAATGGCTCGGCGCGCTGAACCTTCCCACGGCTTGCCGTGACCATCTTGAACGGCACCCGGATCATTTGATCCTTTGCAGCCACTGCGATAGTTGACTGAACCATTGCGCCGCCGTAGTTCGTCTCACCCACCACAACGTCACCAGAATGCCGCTGGTAAGACTGAACGGCTACTCTGCCCCATGTCGCAGGCCCTGCCTTTACCGTGCAATCTTCAAGCGGATAGGCGTTCCCGTCAGTGCCAAGGCCGACCACAAAAATACCTATCTCGTCGTTGTCAGCGTTGTCCTCGTCGCCAGAACCTGACGGGTCAACCGCCACCACCATCCGAACCATGTCAGGAATCTTCCCGTCCATAACCCGCCATTTGTCGATGTTTTCCTCAGGGAATAGCGCGCTCGGATTAGCATCCGCAAATTGACCATCGAGAAAGCGTTTCCGCATCCGAGCCGACATGCCCTCAAGGTTCTGCAGGTACTCTGGCGACAGGTTTTCTTGATTGTCTCGCGGGTTGATCTGGAAGCTCGCGTACTGATCGCCATTGGCTAGCGGCTGCTTTGTGTCTGGGTCAACCTTTTGCACAAACCGCCGATAGGTCCAATGGGCCTTGTTTGGCGGGTTGCAGTCATAGTACGCACGCAGTCGCAGCAGGCTTGGTTCTTCGCCCTCTATGACCGTTTCCACCCGCTGCGCAAGCCGCGTCAGCGCAGTGTCTACGGACGACATTGGAATCTGGCTGCACTCGTTGAAGTACAGCGTAGCAAACTCCATGCCCAAAATCTTTTCTGTCCGCTCTTTGTCGTCCAGTCCAGCAAACCACACCTGCGATCCGTTGGCTAGAGTGGCGTAGCCGTCTTGCGAGTGAATCTCGTACTCGACGCCAGGGAAGGCAAACCGCATCACCTTTGGAAAGGTGTCAAGCACCACCGACGCTTTTAAGTGGTTGTATCGGAAGCGGAAGATGGCGTGGCGGCTGTCTGGCGCCTTAAGCGCACGCATGACCACATTGCGCACCAGCAGGAAGGTTTTCCCGCTACGCGACCCGCCGAACAGCATGTTATGCAGCGCATCACCGGCGAGAACCTTCTGCGCCTGCTTTTGCCGCTGCGTTAGCTCAAAGGGCTTTGTCATCCGTAGATGCAACGATCCTTACAGGGCCACCGTCGTTTCCGGTCAGTTCGACCGCCGACAAATCGGGGATTGTCTTCTTGAGCAGAATCTCGATCGCGCGCACTTGAGTCGCGGACAATTCCACCTCACCAAGTGCATGATTCGTAAGCCGATTCACAAGCTGACTGGCTTGAATCTTGCTTCTAACATCGTCCTGGTGAGTTTTGCGCATTCGTGCAGCCATGTCGGCATTCTATGCAATTGGCGCATCGTTGCAAGTTAGTGGATGCTCATACATTCTGCGTAGGCTGCTACCGGTGTTTTCCCGCGCCCAACAACTGTGTTTGCTAATCCGGAGAATCGATGGCAAACCCAATCGCCATTGGCTGATCGGTAGATGTGAGGCTTCGGCCAGCCCAGAGTTAAGCCTTTGATTTGGCCGACATCTCGAAAAACTTTGCCGCTGATTACGGTTCGCATCCTGCGCTCCTTACATCGGCGGGCCGGGATTGATACCGGCTAGCGGGCCTTCCGAGGAGCGCCGCGCCGTGCTTTCGCACCCGACCACTATCCCGCTCTGCTGTTTCGTGCGTGTCCATCCACGCCGCCGCCGATGTAAAAAGCGCCCCGAGTGACGGCCGATTTACGATGCCGCCGACTCGGGGCCAATACCGCGCATCCTGCTTTGCCGGGAGACAGCGGGGCAGGTCTTTTTAGCACGGCAACTGCGCGATGATTTTAGCCTGTTCGCGTCTCTGGCGCAACATCGCAGAGAATCGTTTGCCATGTCATAGCGTCCTCTCCAGTTCATTCGGAACGTCTTTCGACTCGCTGATGTGCTCTGGCTCTCCGGGGTCGTCTAGTGGGCGCAGTCTCCTGTCCGCGATATCGCAGTAGGTGGACTTCATGCGGCCACCTCCGGCAGTCGGGACACTAAATCCATTTGGGCGCATTGACTTGCATACCCATGCAGGCAAATCAACTGGGTCCGCCCTAGACCACTCTCCATCCGGATGCTGGTGGCGACCTTTTGGAGCCCGATACAGCACCTCAACAATCGCCCCATCATCCGGGTCGCCAGCCCTCAGAAACAGCGCCAAACACGGAACACGCTTTATGTTCATAGCGTCCTCGCAAGGTCAAAAACACTGTTCGGCCCACGCGGCACGCTGCGTTGTACGGACTTCCTAGGCCACTCCGCATCGGCCTTTTGCGTTATCAGCCGTACGCCTGCAGGGGTGATGCCGTAGCTTGCTGGTCGCCCGTCGTAGCGCTGCACGTAGCCGTGCGCAGTCGCTCGCAGTAGGTACTTGTTTGCTTCTTCCCGCGCCCTGAGCGCGCCGTCCATGCGGTCGAACACCTCGCGCGCGGTGCAATGACCATCGGTGTGCAGGATGCGCAGCACCTGGCGGATGCGGTTGCCTATCACTGCCATCACTCAGCCCCCAAAGCATTCCAGGCGCGCACGAGCCGCGCTTCAATCTCGTCCATGCGCTCCAAGGTCTCGGCGGGCGACAGCGAATAGGCGCGCAGCTTGTACCAAACGCCAGCCAGCTCGCCCGTCAGGTCAATCTCGACCGACTCATGCCGTGATCCATGAATGATCATGCTGTTCGGGTAAAGGGTGATCTGTACCCGCTTGCCTTCGTTGTGTTCGCACTCACGCGCATCGTTCTTTGTCTGGCGCCATGCGTACCATCCCGCGTCGTTCATTCGGCTCTTCAGGCCGTTCGGAGCCGTGCGCCATCCATAAGCTTCCAATTCCTTGCGAAACTCGTCCATCTCACCTCCCATCGTCCATATCTGCTGTAAGCACCGCCAAGGCCCGTAAAGCAGCCTCTGGCGAATCAACGAGCGCAATCGGTAGACCAGTGGCCCACTCAAAGAATCGCTCCTGTAGCGCCGTTTTCTTGCGTGCGCTCGGCGGCTTGTTGCCGTCCTTCACTTCCATGAACATCGCACGGTTTCGATACTTTACTAGCAGGTCAACCGGCAGGCCAAGCACCCAAACCTCAGCGCCAGCCGCCTCTAACGCGCTGATGACGGCGGTTTGGTTGGCATCGACCCTAGCGGCGTGCCTCATTCAGGGGCCTCCAAGGATTCGCCAGGCTGCTGCGGCTTGGAGCGGGACTTGCGCGTTACCCAATCCCTTGAGACGGTCCACGCGATTGGAAATCCCATTAGCCACTCGACCCACGTTGGATTCAGTTTCCCACCAACCACCTCCACTAAATTCCCTTTGCCGCGATCTGTGGTGCTGTCCTTGTGCATAAATGCCATCGGCGTCGGCCACATTGCACGCCGCGCCATCATCGCACGCGTTGGCCGATGGTTGTCGCTGCCTATTGATGTGTTGAATCTCCCAGTCCCAGCATCTATTGCCGCTGGAGTCGGAAAAAACCTCACCCACCCCGCCAGCGTTGTCCCGCCAGTCTGGCCCGGAGTTTTGTCCCAAGCCACCTGCGCCCCGCTTGTCACCGTAGGAGTCGGCAAGTAACCACCACCTATCCCTATGATGCGGCGCCCCACAGTCGGAAGCTCGTAGACATGTCCACCGGCAGTCATACCCGAGCGCGGCCAAGTCAGCAAGCACTGGTCCGAGTCCGATAGAAACGATTGCTGCGACGTTCTCCAGAAAGATGTATCGGGGTCTAACTGCGCCAGCGATGCGGATGACTTCACGGTAGAGGCCACTTCGCGTGCCCTCTCCAATTCCCGCCTGGTTTCCGGCGACGCTAATATCCTGGCAAGGGAACCCCGCATGGATGCAATCCACTCGTCCCGCGTACTCGGATGGATCAAACAGCCTGACGTCCCCTTCCCACACCCGCAAGTCAGGGAACCAGCCGTCTGCTGCTCGTTCTCGCAAGACTTGGCAGGCGTATCGATCCCACTCAACAGCGATAACTGGCCGGTGCCCGAGGATGAGATCAGCAAGCAATCCTCCTCCGTGCCCTGCGAAAAGGTGCATGGTTCGCATTTCACGCCACTATCCACGGCATCATCCGAACGTACTCCCGCCACGCCCACTCTGCGTATTCCCGGTCGCTCTTCGCCATGAAAGCGCAGTGATCGCGGATGCGCTCATAGGTCACGGCTAGTCCACCAGTCCCAAGCTGCCGCGAGAATCAGCCCGCGGGCCATGCCGATCAGTAGTTCCATGCCGCCATTCTCCATTGCTGTGCGGTTCCGTCAATCAGGGATTACCCGCATATCCCACCAAATCCCCGAGAACCCACAGAGCCCAGGTCACCACGCTATCTGGCACATCGCCGCCGACTCTGGCTAGATCCAAGATGCGCGATGCCTCGCGTTCTTCGTCGTTCATGTGGTCGCGGGTCATGCGATGTTCCCGATACGGCCCTTCAGGCGCGACTTCATGTCGGCAACGGTCGGAGTATCTGGCATTCCGGCGCGGTAGTTCCTCGGCGTTTCGCGGCAATACGCAAAGTAGCACGGA
>OFRM01000945.1_pt1 | contig 10813 bp, 14 predicted proteins | sample 1543101 | NCBI WGS metagenome assembly OFRM01 (sample SAMN07774223, study PRJEB24372) | wastewater metagenome | isolation source: Exp Tend VB 0WW | collected 2016-02
CGGCCTTGGCGGCCTGCTGCACACTCGGCCAGTTGAGCTGCATCTGATCGGCCAGCAGGCGCGCGCCGGCCAGCAGATCGGCCAGGATGTCGCCAAAGCCTTCATACGCCTGCTCGCCAGCGAACTGGTTCGCGGCCTGGTGCGCGCGCTCGGTAAGATCGGTTACTGGGGTAGTGATGTCCATCGTTTTCCTCTTTCTGATGCGAAACACGTCCTTCCGATGGAGTAATCATACATCAGTGTCTATCTAATGTCAACAGGAAGTTGATGTTTTATCGAAGTAATATGCACATTCTTTTATGCATCACCACCACCACCAAGGCGCTCATCGCGCGACGGCGGAACTTGTGGTATACTTTCTTTTGCGCAGCAAAACCTCTCATACCCCCTCACTCCCCCTCTCACTCCTCGCTCTGGTGGCTGTACTGCGATAGGCAGTACAGCCACCATATTCTTGTTTTTCCATCGACATCGCACGCAGGAATATGATACATTATTCCTGTGTCGCCACTGGGATCTCGTGCCCGAAGCGGCGACGATCGCACCTACTGGGAGCCAGCATGCGAAAACTGGAATGGGATCACAGCAATCCGCTCGGGCTTTGCGCAGGTGAAAGCCCCCAAGCGCATCAGGCGCTGCACGACTACGCGCTGCTCGGGCCGGGCCGGTCGCTCACCGGCCTGTACCGCACATACACCGAATGTACACCGGGAAGCACCGATCTCTCACCGGCGCCAACGCGGCAGCTCCGCACTCTGAAGCGGTGGTCGTCGGAAGACTCGTGGCAAGAGCGCATCGCGCGGTACGACGCACTCTTGCTCGAGCGAGAGCGGGAAGATCACGAGCGCCGCTGGGTGAAACGACGCGAGGCCGAGCGCGAAGAGACGTGGCAGTTGGCTCAGGAGCTGCGGGCCAAGGCCAAGGAGATGCTCAAGTTTCCGCTCGCGGATGTGGAGCACGTCACCGCGCAGCGGCGGGGGGCCAACGGGGTGCAGCAGGTCGACATGACAGTCATCAAGGCCGCGCGCTGGGCGCTGCGCGATATCGCAGCGCTTGGGGAGACCGCCGCCAAGCTGGCCAGGCTTTCAGCCGACATGCCGACCGATCGCCTGGCCATTGAAGATCTGACGCCCCGCGACCTGGAGGGGATGAGCACCGAGGAGCTGCAGCTGCTGAAACAACAGATCGAGCGGCAGCGGGGGCGGCGGTAGCTACGCGCCTCTCATCGGAAGCGGAATGGCGGCCGGCCAAGGGATTGTGACCGACTCCCTTCAGGTGCCGGCCCTGCCAGCTGGCGCATGCCATCGCGCCAGGCCACGGCGGCCCGCAGAGCCCCGGCCGGGCCGCCGTAGAGTGCATCGGCGAACTGCCGATGCAACTCGACCCCGCGCGTGTAGACTCGGCCGCGCCAGGCGTGTTCCCCTCCAGCCGCGCCGGCGCGGTCGATCCGTGTGATGCCGCGCCGGTCAGGCAGCCGCTTCAAGAGGTTCTGAAGTGTCGCTGTGGAGGGCTGGGCGGTGCGCGGTGGCGGGCTGCAGGGCCAGTCAGCAGCCTCACTCGCCAGGACTTTGCGCAGCTTCGGCATGCGGCACCTCCTATCGTTCAGCCCACGCCGCGATTACGCCGATGATAGCGCTCAGCACGGCCGCGATGCCCAACAACCACACGACGGCGCGCATCCCGCTCAGATACTGCGCCCGCGTGCCTCCGTAGACCTCGCGTGCGGTGATACCACCCGGCCCGGCCGTGCCAAGAATGAGCACGCCATCCCCATTGGCGAAGCCGCGCATGCGGCTCGCGTAGCCAGTGCTGACAAAGCGGTTTGGGCCGGTGACGAGGTAGTCGACGTTGGTAACGCGCACCGGCTGCCCGTCCACGACGACATCAAAGGCCGGCGTGGTGCGGCCAGCCTCAATCCAGTCGCAATCGGTTTTCGTCTCCATCTTGCCGTCTTTGGTGGTAGTACGGGTGCGGCACTCGCGCAGCTCGCTGATGAAGATGCGTAGCCCTTCACCTGCACCCGTCCAGATGCCACCGTAGACGGCTATTTCAGTGCCCGGCGTCGTATCCGCGATGGACGCCGCTGATTGTACGGGGATGCCAGTGAGCTGGCGCGCCCGGTGGTTACACCACCAAGCCGCGCCGATGAAGAGGATCGCCAGAAGGATGCCGAAACGTAGTTTCATGGGATTTGCCTTTCACCACCACCATCACCACAAGCCCCACTCCACTGGCATCTCCCACCAGTGAAAGCAGTGGTGATGCAGGCTGATGTAGTCGCTGCGCCGGGGCTTGATCATCGCCATATCGAGCTCGGTGCCGGCCAGCGTCTCTACGACCGCGACCATCTCATCCCAGTCGGGGTAGCGATCGGCCCGGCTAATCGACACGTGGAGAAAGCGCCGCTTGCTGGTGATGTGCTGGTGCGGGAGCGGGTCGAGCGAAGCCGCGAGCTTCAACCCATCCACCGTGCCCCAGGCGGAGAGGACAAGCGACACCTCGCCCCCTGCATCCTGGGGATCAGATCGGCCTAGGTAGGCCAGCAGCCTGCCATCGGGCAGCGTGAGATCGTGCGCTGGCATGGCAAACTCCCCGGCGCGGTTCACGCCGGGTCGGTAGGGTGGCACGGCGCGACCGCGCGAGTGTGCGGGCTTATGCATGCGAATCGCCTCCCTTTCTGCATACTTGCCCTACTGTGCGAGCAGTGCGGCAGCTTCAATGCTTGTTTCAAACTGAGCCCATCTCTCTCCGGAATAGATGCAATGTAGCGGAAGTCGCTGATTGCCTACGATAAAAATGTAATCGCTTCCCGAGACAAATCCCGAGACAAATGGTTCAGGGCTGGAAAGCTCCACGACAACTCGATCGAGTTGTGTGATGCCACGAGAGAACGAGCTTCGCGTGAAATTGATCATCGCAGTAATGGAACGTAGTTCGGTCTCGGAAATGCAGAATGAAAGGTGCTTCGTCGTTTGCATTGGATAATGTCTTTCTGCGCCCGGTTGGACAGGCGCCGGACATGCCTTCTGCGGATGCTTAGTAGTCGGGTTCGCCCTGCTCGGCGCCGATGGCGATCATCTTGGACATGGCGGCCGACCACCGCACCGCCTCATTGATACGCGGCTCGATGAAGGGGAGCCAGGCCGATGGTACCCAATGCTCTGTCATGTAGGCTTTGGTAATCGGGGCTGGTAGCTTGGCTTGGGGCGGGCTAATCTCTTTGGTTTGACTGCCGCTCCCGCGGCTCACCTCGTCGCCGGGGCCGATCGGAATTGAAAAGGCATAGAACGGAGCATTGGCCGGCGGCTTTTGGTCGAGCTTGCGAAACGCATCAAGCGCGTCCAATACCTCAAACTGCCGAGTAAAGGCGGCGATCAGGTCGCCGGTGACAGTGCCCTTGGCAGTGAGTGTTAGGGGCTGGTCAAAGCCTGCTGCAAGCACCTCGCGCAGATGCACCCGCACCTTGAGCGCCGATTGCTGCCGGCCGCCCTCGAGGGCGCGCCACCCGAAGGCAATGCCGTAGCGATCTTCAGTGTGCTTCATCTCGCCAATCGACTGCACGCCATCGGCCAGGACAAACAGGGTTGCCGTCTCAATCGCCCAGTGCGTCACGAAGTTGCCGGTGCCGTGCTTGATCGTCACCTGCGCGAACCCGGCCGCGTTCATCGCGTCGTCGAACTCGTCGTGCTTGCCGGCCTCGGCCAGCCAGCCGGCATAGATGCGCCGCTCTTTGGTTTGGAGGCCTGTGGCCCACTGCAAGATCGGGTCGGTGCCTACCTGTAGCGGCCGGCGCGCTGGGCCGCGCGTGAAGGTCGTCTCTTCCATCGTCGTTGCTCGCTTTCGTTATTGTGTAGGATTTACCTGTCCTTGCCTGGCGTGGGCATCCCATAGAGCTGCTGCTTCAGCTCGGCAGGGCTTAGCCCGCGCTGCTCGGCGGCGATGCGAATGCACGTCTCACCGCTTGCCAGTTGAAGCAGCAGATTCAGTCGCTCATGCTGGGCGCGTTGGCGCTCGCGTGCTTCTTCCTTGCGTTGCCGAGGTGCGCACCCGGCAATGGTGGGTCGGCGCTGCTTGCGGTGGGCCTCCTTCGCACTCATTGCCCCGCATCTCCTTTCTTGTAGGCGCACAGCACATTCGCAATCTTGGCGATATTGTCGGCGTAAATCATGCCGGGCACGGCCCAGCGGCCATTGAGACCGCGCAGGGTTGGCGCAATGCCCCGAAACGTTGCGGGCAGGCTGCGGTAGACCAGGGCACGCTTGATGAGCGCATGCTGCGCTGAGGTAGCTTGATCGTCGCGCATCGTGTACGCGAGCAGGCGCCCGATGTGCGCGGGAATGGCCTCATCGACCCAGCTATGAAAACTCACCCCCTCGGCCCATACGCTATTGCGCGGCACCCAGGTTCCACTGCCTGGTTCGGTCAGCCTGGTGCGACCTGTCACTCCGATGCCGGCCGGGTTGCGGCGCGGGCGCTGGCACCACCATGAGCTGAGATGGCCGGTCTCATGCGCCATCTGCGCGAGTGTGAGTACGGGATCAACGTCGACCGATTCGCACACGCGCCAGTAGGCTGGCACTATCACATTGCAGACATCGTGCAGCGTGTAGATGCGCGTGCCGTGTGCCTGGAAGTAGCTACGTGCCTGATCGAGCGTTGTATATGGCCTGCCGAGGATTGGAGAATCGGCATGATACGGCCCTGGTGCAATGTGCATCACAACTCCACCTCTTCAAAGAGCGTCAGCTGCCCCTGCGCAATCTCGCGCTCACGCAGGTAGCGGCTCGCGACCTCGTAGTAGGACTGCTTCAGCTCGATGCCCACACCGCGCCGCCCCATGTCGAGCGCAATGGCCGGCACGGTGCCCAGGCCGGCGAAGTAGTCGAGCACCACGTCATCCGGGTTTGAGAACCGGGCGACGGCGCGCTCGACGATATCAAGTTGGAGTGGACATATATGCTTCTCGTCATCCTGCTCCTTGCGCACCAGGTTGCTATTCAGGGTGCGCGTGCGCTGGATGTCCCACCATACGGCCGGGTGGTCGGTCGGGATCGGCTCGCCGTTTGCGCGGCCCAGCTGCTTCCGCTCGTCGAGCATCTGCAAGTAGGCTACGTGCGCGTGGTAGTCGTAGCCCTTGGCCTCGTAGGGCAGCTGCGCGCGGCCGTTGGAGCGCCAGAGGCTATTGGCGTCGATCTGCCAGCGCGGGATCTGGTACCCGTACTCCGGGCGCAGGCTGTCGATCGGCACGTCCGAACGCTGGCCGCCCGTGGCACGCTGGGTATGCGGCTTGCGGAAGAGGAGCAGATACTCCGGTAGCCCGGCGCCATAGCGGCTGGCATCTTCCTGCAGGCCGGTGTAGCTCCCATCGGGATGGCGCTGCCCAAAGGGTAGGTTGTTTGTCTGAGCGTTCTCGCGCACCGGGTCGGTGGCGATGGTGATGCGGCCAAAGAAGAGCCAGCCGTGCCGCTCCATCGCATCGGCGCACTTGTCGCTGAAGCGGCTGAGCTTGCGAAAGCCGTTGTTTTTAGTGCCGTAGACAATTCGATCCTTCGCATGCACGCACGCAAAGCGGCCAGGGATTGTGACGCGCATCAGCTCAGGGATGAGGTAGTCCATCTGCTGGAAGAACTCTGCATCCCCATCGCAGTTGCCGAAGTCGGCGATGCTGTCGCTGTAGGCGTACTGATCGCTAAATGGCCACGAGCTGACTGAAAGGCCGATACTGCTATCCGGCAAGCCGGGCAGCACCTGCACACAGTCGCCGTGGTACAGGGCGTAGCGGTGGCCCAAGTCGAGGTTGAAGCAGGTTGCGGTCATTTACGCACCTTCCTGATCGTTCTGTTCGCTATCTTCGAGAAGGCCGGCATCGAAAAGCGCCTCGAACAAGGTGTCCCATCCCTCATCGTCGATGCCACCCTTTTGATAAAACTTGGCAACGATCTTGCCAACCGCACCGAGTCGATTCAGCTCGGACTCAATGTGGTGGTAGAACTCGTAGAGGTCAATATCTCTGGCCTCAAAGGCTGCCTGCTTTAACGCGTCAAGGCGCTCGTGCATTTCAATTGCTCCTTACCCATTCCGGCACCACCACCGGCCGCGTGCCATCCGGCGTGTCCCGACGCCACGCACGGGCCGCCAGGCCGCTCGTACGCATTGCAGCGATTACCTCCTGCTGCATTGCCAGGTGCTGGCTCCACTTGCGCTGAAGATTGCCGAGGACGGTCTCCTCACTCTCAGCGTAGACCACGTGCGCATGCACGGGCCGAGTCTGGCCGTAGCGATGGCACCGGCCCAGGGCCTGGTAGAAGACCTCGAACTTGTGGTCGATGCTGGCGAAGATCATCTGGTTGCAGTGCTGCCAGTTGAGTCCAAACCCAGCGATCGACGGCTTGGTCGAGATGATCCGTGCCCGGCCCGAGGTGAAGTCCGAGAGCAGGCGCTCCTTCACCTCGGGCGCCTGGCTGCCGGTGACGATCACCGCCTCGGGCACGGCCGCCTTGAGCACGTCGCGCTCGGCATCGGTCAGGTGCCAGATGATGATCGGCTCGTTGTCGGGGATCTTGGCCACGATGTCCGCGACCTTGGCCGCCCGGTCGGCGATCGTGGCGCGCTTCTCGCCCCACATGGCCGTGGCCGAGGCCGCGCCGTCAAGGAACATCGGCAGCTGGCCATTCCTATCGGGCTGCCAGGCGCGCGTATGGTCGACGCTCACCCGGTGCGGCAGCAGCTGGAGCTGGGGCAGGTCATACCCTGTATCGGAGTAGGCCGGGTTGAGGTCGCTTGGGCGACTTAGACACACCGCCCATTCTGTGACCCAGGCCCAATAGTCCTTGACCGCGTGGCCGCGTAGGCGGAAGGTGCTCGCGCGGTTTGAGTCGCGGATGAAGAACTTGGTCAGCATATCGCCGGCGCTCATCACGCCGAGGAACTCGCTGTGGTTGCCCAGCTCAACGATGTCGTTCGGGCTGGGCGTGGCCGTGCAGGCGAGGCGGTACGGTGTCTGCGCAAAGGCCTGGGTCAGGTAGTTGCGAGTGGCGCTGGTGTAGTGCTTAAGGATCGAGCTCTCGTCGAGCACGATCCCGGCGAACGCCTCGGGCGTGAAGTGCCGGTTGAGCAGCCGGTCATAGTTCGTGATAACGATCGGTGTCTCGGCCACATCAACCTCGGCCTGCGTGCGCACATAGGTCACGCCTAGATCAAGGTGGGTGCGCGCCTCGGCGATCGTCTGGTGCGCGACTGCGAGTGGGCAGGCGATGAGCACGCGCCCCTGTGTGTGCTGCTGCGCGACACGCGCCCACTCGAGCTGCTGAATGGTCTTGCCCAGGCCGCGCTCCTCGAACAGCGCGGCCTTGCCGAGGCGTAGCGCCCAGGCCACCACATCGCGCTGATAAGGGAAGAGCTGCGGCGAAAGGTCAGCCGGCGAGATGGAGAGCCCGCCCGGTACTACCGTGGGGCGCTTCCGATGCAGGAAGTCAGTGTACTGCATTGCAGTCCTCAGGGGGCGGCTCGTCGATCCCATAGACCTGATCGGCGTCCACGTGCAGAAAGAGGCCGCCCTCGATCTCGGTGTGGATAAGGATTCCCTGGTAGCGCGAGCAGCCCATAAACGTGCCCGGTTCAAGCCGGCCTTCCAGGCGCACGAGAACCGGGCTGCCAATCGCAAACGTGGCCGCGATGTCGGTGCGGATCTTCCTCACCAGCGCGGCTTGATCCTCGCAGGTCGGCAGGGGCTGGTTCCCCTCGTGCATCCGGTGGAGCACCGTGAGCGCCGCGCGATATTGCGCGCGGGCCTGCGTGCGCCGATGAAAAAGGTCGGCATACTTCTTGGCTTCCGCCTGCCAGAACGCGATGCTCTCGCGGAGTGCCCGCGCCTCCCAGCCTTGCGCCATGCCAATATGCCCGGTGGCGATGGCCAGCATCGCCGCCGCCCGGCCACCTGGGTGTGGGAAGAGGCGAGCCACGTTGGTCATGCCGCCATACTGCCCGCGCGCTGCTCTGGCTGCGTTGGCGACACAGAGGTCGCAGGACGGGCGGCCATTCACTCGCGCCGGCAGCGCAGCGCGCCCATGGGGCACACAGAGAACCTGCTGGTTCTTGTTGTTTGGTGTTTTCATGGATGGCTCTTTCGTGAAGATATTGCACATTATAATTGAGATGCGAGAGCATGTCAACAGTAAGTTGATTATTAGCTGCTACTTACTGTTGTTTTCATCGTCGTCGCCTGCCGGTTCCTGGTTTGCCGCCGTGCGCGCAATAATCTGCGCGGCTGACAGGCTACCGGAGAGGTAGCCTTCGACCAGTTGCACGGCGTAGGCTTGGAGCGACAGGCCGCTCCAGCCGCGCTCGCTGGCCGGCGCGGTAGCCAGCAGGTCGGCGAGCGCTGGATCGCCCTTCCGGCAGTGGAAGGCGAACCGCGCGAACTGCGTCTCGATATACACCACGGTGTCGGCATAGTCGCCGTAGGCGTGTGGCGTTGCCCACCAATCGGTGGCAAGGCAGATGGCCAAGTTCAGCAGCACGACCTTGGCCGCGTAGTACTCCGCTGCGAGATCCGGGAACTGCTTTGCAGCTACATTGGCCAAGAGCGTGAGCAGCGCTGCGCCAGCAACGCTCGCCTGAAGGCGGTGGGCGTGCTGCGGATCGAGGTCAAAGGCGGCGACCGCCAGTTTTGCGGCGTGCTGAATCTGTGCATAGCTGGGCGTATGCATGGGTTGGGCTCCTTGAATTGCTGAAAGTGGGGAAGGTGTGAGGCTACCGGGATACGCACCGTGCGGCGACGTAGCTGCCATCATTCTGGGGCGTACAGGTGTTGTCGCCGGCACAGGCGAGTAGTACGAACCAGAGCAAGGTGAGCCCAAGCACGACCACTGCCGCTTTGTGCGGCCGGCGCACGGTCAGCGACTCGGGCGCGAAGAGGGCTTCCCGAATCTCGGGGCAGCGCTGAATGTGATGTGCGCCGCCGCAACTACCGCACGGCTGCTTCTGTGCGACCTGGCTGATCAGAAGAGTTGGCTTGTGCAGTGGGCACTGATCGTCTACATGCGACCCCGTGCAGTAGGAGCACCGAACGCGGTCGCTCCAATTCACGCCCGCCGCGCGAATGTCTAGGTCGGGCTTGTCATCTGGGTCGTTGACGTAGCTATCCAGTACCGCCGCGTGGCTGGTACACAGAACGCCAGCGGAGTATCGATACGACGCAGGGTGTCCGCAGACGCCGCAAGGCAACTGCACGCACACCTCCATCAGCGGCTCCAACAGCAGTGCCGCAGTTTCGCCAGGCTCGCTCTCACCATCCGGCTCGGTGGCGGTGTGCGTGTCGCCGTGCATCTGGCGATCATGGGCCGCCGCATCGAGCGCCACCTCGGCAGCGTGATAGCTGCCGTAGTACCCGACCAGCTGACCGTCGAGCGTCGCACGGAAATCGCGCGTCGCATAGTCGTAGCAGATTTCCTTCTGGTAGAGGTTGCTGGAAGTGGTCATGATGCGCTCCTTGTTGATTGCAGGTCGGTGTTTGTTGCGCTTATTATACCTCAGTATCTATCTAATGTCAACAGGAAGTTGTGGAAAATAATGAAAAATCAATTTCCTGTTGACGGCGTGGCGAGAAATTGATACACTGAAGGCGGGTGTCTCGCGACAACACCCTTGTCGCGAGGTTGTTATTGCGAGGCGCCCAATGCCCACCCCGCATTTCCCCGGCGCAGCCTGGAATGCAACCCTGAACCGCACCCCTGGCCACCAGGGGCGGAAAGCGGTCGTCATCCACATTGCCCAAGGCGGCTACGAGTCATCCATTCAGTACATGCGCGGCGCCGGTGTGAGCAGCCACTTCATCATCAGCACAACCGGGGGCACCACGCAGATGGTGAGTCTTGACGACTCGGCGTGGGCGAATGGCCTACTTTGGGCCGAACGACCCGCGCAGCTTCCCCAGGGCTATACCTGGCACGGCCCCGGCTGGTACTGCCCTCACAAACACAAGGTCGCCCCGACGTGGGAGCTGATCACCCCTGGCATCAATCCCAATCTGCAAACCATCAGCATCGAGCATGCAGGGTTCACGGGCAAGGCTGTGCCCACTGCGCATCGCCTGGCCCTGCTGCGCCTGCTGCGCTGGCTGGGAGAGATTTACCCCGAGCTGCTCCCGTGGACTCCCGGCCGCACCCTGATTCGGCATGCAGACATCGATCCCATCGATAAGGCGTTCTGCCCCGGCACTGGTTTTGACCTGGCCGCGCTTGCCGAGACCGCCAATACGCCACTGCCCTCGGCAGAGGCCTGGCAGCGTGTCTGGGCGCAGCGCGGGGTCGAGCTGCCAGCGCACCAGCTCGGCTGGGCTATCCCCCAGCTGTACAAGTATCACTTTACCCAGCTGGGGGCATGCGTCGAACCGGAGCGCTATCTGGCGGGCGGTCAGGTGGCCGTCGCCATCTTTGAGCTCGGCATGATCTACTACCTCAAAGCCACCGGGCGGGCCTACCTCGGGCCGTCCTTCATGCAACCCATTGGAGGTAACGATGTGGCGTGATGACGGCGGCCGGCGACGCGACGGCGCCAGGATACAGGAGCGCATCCGCGCGATTGCCCTGATGGTCGGCGACGCGATCGAAAAGTTCCTGCACGAGACGCTCGCTCTGCTCGACAGCGTGACTCGTAGCGATATTGCCTCGTTCATCGAGCGCCTCGATACGATGCAAGAAGGCCAGGCCGGGACACTGTCGTCGCTCGATGCATTCGCAAACACATTTGGGGAGCTGGTGGGCGAGGTGCGCGGGCTGCGCGCCGATGTGGCGGCCATGCGTGCTGGCCTGGC
>OFRM01000948.1_pt1 | contig 10761 bp, 14 predicted proteins | sample 1543101 | NCBI WGS metagenome assembly OFRM01 (sample SAMN07774223, study PRJEB24372) | wastewater metagenome | isolation source: Exp Tend VB 0WW | collected 2016-02
GTAGCAGACCTGGTCGCAGGGATAAACGATGAGCAAGTACTACGCGTAAGAACGATTCCTCGCCCACGGTAATACGCTTGGCTTATTCAGCTGCAAGGAGGTCGTGTTCGGCTTTGTGGAGTTCTTCTACGATATCATTGATGTCACCGGCTAGCGCACCGGGGATGTTGCTGCGACTATAGCCAATACGGTGGTCGGTGATGCGATCCTGGGGAAAGTTATAGGTACGGATTTTCTCGCTGCGATCACCAGAACCTATGAGTTTTTTGCGTGCATCGCTGAGCCGGCTGGATTCTTCGTCAATTTTCATCTGGAGCAAGCGCGAACGTAGGACGCTCATGGCTTTGAGTTTATTTTTTATCTGGGACTTTTCATCCTGGTTGGTCACGACTAAGCCGGAGGGTAGGTGAGTAATACGCACGGCGCTATCTGTAGTGTTAACAGATTGACCGCCATGGCCGCCAGATCGGTAGACATCTATCTTGAGATCACTCTGGTTGATTTCTACATCGGCCTCTTCTGCCTCGGGCATGACAGATACGGTGACGGTACTCGTATGGATGCGACCCTGGCTCTCGGTTACAGGGACGCGCTGTACGCGGTGGACGCCCGCTTCAAACTTGAGGTTACGGTAAGCTTCGTCACCGCGCACGGCAAAGATAATCTCTTTAAAGCCACCACCGTCTGATGGGCTTTCGTTCAGGAGTTCTAGCTTGTAGTTGTGTGTCTCTGCCCAGCGTGCGTACATGCGGTAGAGTTCGCCAGCGAACAGGTTAGCTTCATCGCCACCGGCCGCACCACGGATTTCTACGATGACGTCTCGGTCGTCGTTAGGGTCTTTAGGGGTCAATAATTCGGTAAGTTGTGCGTTTACGGCCAGCCGTTTGTCTGCAATCTCAGTGATTTCATCCTGTGCCATGCCGGCAAGCTCACTGTCTTTGAGCATAGCCTTGGCGGCTTGTTCGTCTTTGTTGAGCTGTGCAATAGTGTCAAATAACCCAAGTATCTCTTCTAATTGACTGACGCGTTTGGCTAGTTTGGGGTAGGATTTATCGCTAAATATTGCCGGGTCTTCGAGCTTTGTACGAAGTTCAGCAAGTTCAGTGCGGAGGGGTTGTTCTTTGTGTTCCATAATCTATACACTTCAGTATAAATAAAACCGCCAGATTGTGCGAACTCTGGCGGTTTTATGCGTCGTTTATTAGCGTTCGGTTTCGGCTTCGACTTTTTTCTCTTGCTTTTCGATTTTGGCAGCTTTGCGGTCGCCCTGCTTGGTAGCTGCTTTTTGCAATGCTTCTGCACGCTTCTTAGCAGCATCTTGGCGCGCTTTGAACTTGTCTACTCGGCCTTCGATGTCGAGAAGCTTCTCTTGACCCGTGAAGAACGGGTGGCTAGCGCTACTAATGTGAACTTTGACGAGTGGGTATTCAACGCCATCAAGGGTGATGGTGTCAGTGGTCGCAACTGTCGACTTGGTCAAAAATGTTTCTTTGTTGTTGAGGTCCTGAAAAACTACGGGGCGGTAGTTGTCTGGGTGAAGATCTTTTTTCATGAGTTATCCTTGGCTGCTTAGTTGAACCGGTTAGCAGTGAGCCTAGCTGCAGTCGGTGTTTGTATAACCTGACTATGATAGCGAAAGTTGGGGGTATTGTCAATCTGTTGCGTCTCTGATAAAATGGATTGGTAACAAAGAGACAGGTTTGGGGATGATCCTCCTGCATCAGTGTCTGCGACATGACCGATGCGAGCTCCCAAGCTAGTGAACCAAGGATCAGAAAGGTTATCTAAGCTCATGGCTGTAGATGTAGATATCAAACAATTACTCGAGGCTGGTGCTCACTTTGGCCACAAAACAAGTCGCTGGCACCCACGGATGGCACAGTACATTCACAGCAAGCGCGACGGTACACACATTATCGACTTGGCTAAGACTGTCGACCAGCTCGACGAGGTCCTAGGATTCGTTGAGCAGACCGCTGGCGAAGGCAAGCAAATATTGATGGTTGGCACAAAGCGCCAGGCACACGACATCGTAAAAAACTTGGCTGAAGCGACTGGTATGCCATTTGTCGTTGAGCGATGGCTTGGCGGTATGTTGACTAACCGTAACACTATGAGTGTGCGCATTAAGCATCTCAAAGACCTGGAAGCCAACCTTGAGAGTGGCGCATTGGCTTCTAAGTACAACAAACTTGAAGTACAGCGATTCCAAGAAGAAATCGAAGAAATGAACCATATTTATGGTGGTATCAAGAACTTGGTCGCGAAGCCCGGTGCTGTATTTGTTACGGACATCAACAACGATATAAACGCTGTACGCGAAGCACGCAAGCTTGGTATCAAAATCATCGGTATTGCCGACACAAATGTCGACCCAACATTAGTCGACTATCCAATCCCAGCCAATGACGATGCTATCAAGACTCTGCAGCTAATCTGTGATTACATGCAGCAAGCAATCGATTCTGGCAAAGCAGCACATGCCAAAAAGACGCCAGCTGCCGACAAAGACGAAGCCTAAACTTATAATTCTAACGACCAAGGAGAGAACAGTGGGACAGATTAATATTGAAGATATCAAGCGCCTCAAGACATTGACCGGTGTAGGGCTAACTGATGCTAAGGCTGCACTGACGGAGTCTGATGGTGACTTTGATAAGGCACTGGAAGCTATGCGCAAAAAAGGCCTAACCAAGGCTGAGAAAAAAGGTGAACGCGAAGCCCGCGAAGGCTTGGTGGATACATATGTGCATAGTGGACGTATCGGTGTTGTGGTGGAAGTGAACTGCGAGACCGACTTCGTTGCTCGTACCGACGATTTTCAGGCGTTTGTGCATGACGTTGCTATGCATGTTGCTGCAGCAAATCCAGAATACGTATCTGTTGATCAGATTCCCGCAGAAGACCGTGATGCAAAGTCTGCGGAGTTTACTGAGAAGGCTAAAGCCGAAGGTAAGCCCGAAGCAATGCTTGCAAACATCGTTGAAGGTATGCTCAAGAAGCACTTTGCCGAGAAGTGTCTGCTTGACCAGCCATTCATCAAAAACCCTGACCAAACTGTTGGGGACTTGCTCAAAGAAAACATCGCCAAGTTAGGCGAAAACATGGTTATCCGCCGGTTTGCTCGAATCGAGCTTGGCCAGGTCACTGATTAGGTAACTCTTAATTGGGCCTGCAGCATGTATATAACATGTTTTAATTGTGTATTGAATTAATCAGGAGTATTTGTGGGGAGAATTATTGCAGTTGAAGGTATCGATGCTCATGAAAGAACTCGATGGGCACAAAGTGCTATCTATCGCTTGGGCTATCATGAAGTAGATGTAAATAGGCCGTCAGTCGGACCAGAACAGAACCCTGCGAAGCGCGCAGCGCATGTCTTGAGTTATGCGGCGCAACACGCCGAAGCGTATGAGTCATTGTTTGCGAGTCAGTGGGATGTAGTAGTAAATGGTCTCTATACGAACTTTTTTGAAGATGTAGCCACACTCGCCCAAGGTGATACGTCGTCAATGGAAGCGTTTAACCTTCTAGCATTTGCTCAGCGCCGAGGTGCGCCAGCCGTGGACACGTTGATTGTTGTGGAACCCGTGAGGGATATTGAATATTCAGAAGCTACCGATTTTGCGCAACAAGGATTAACTGAGGTTGAAGCCATGGTTCGAGCAGATGGAGGGCAAGTATGTCACGTGCTAGCAGATAAGGCGGTGGAGAGCTTGGTATACCGGCTGCTCCGACAACCGCTGGCTGGATAACTACCATAGCTATCATTATCTCAGACATCTGGAATCATATTTTGATACAATGGTGGCATAACTAAGGAGTAATGATGGATTTGAGTAAGTATAGTAGCAAGATGAAAACGGCGGTGGAACATTTTCATGATGAACTCAAGAAGGTGCGCACGGGGCGCGCGAGCTCAGCTATGCTTGATGGTGTAATGGTTGTTGCGTATGGCGTGCCAACACCGCTCAATCAGGTTGCAAATGTGACGGCCCCGGAGTCACAACTTTTACAAATTACTCCGTTTGACCCAAGTAACATCCAGGCGATTGCGAGCGCAATCCGCGATAACCCCACACTAGGTCTTAACCCAAGCGACGATGGTCGTGTAGTGCGTGTGCCAATCCCTGCGTTGACCGAGGAGCGTCGTCGTGAATATGTGAAGGTTGTTGGCGGCAAGACAGAGGACTGTATGATAACACTCCGTAACATTCGCCACGATGCCAATGACGAAATCCAGACTGCCAAAAAAGCCAAGGAAATTGGCGAAGACGATGCAAGTCGTTTGCAGAAACAAATTGACGACGAAATGGCTAAGGCTAAACTTGACGTCGATGCAGCTGCCAAGGCAAAAGAACAAGAAATCATGACTCTGTAAGAAATCTTTCACGCGCACCGTAGCGGAAGCGTATACTAGAGTATTAGTAGATAAGGAGGAGTTATGAACACATTTTTTGCTCATCATAATACGGTACACAACAGTGGTAACCGTGCACTATTCATAAGTGCGGTAGGCGTTTTACTGCTGTTGGGGCTCGTTGCGTTTTTGGCTAAAAAGGGAGGTGAAAAATGAGCGTTGATTTACAGGCAGACGGTAAAACGATTTCGGCTCGCGCTATTGCAAAAGTAGCAGGGCCGAGTGTTGAGGGTATTGCTACGTTCACAGAATATGACGTAGATGGCTATAAATATGTACAGGTGAAAGTTGAACTTACGGGTGACCCAAGCGTACTCACGGCCGGTAAGCATGCCGTACACATACACGAAAAAGCAGCGTGTGATTGTGATGGGTTCAAATGTGCAGGCGGGCACTTTGATCCGGGCCCTAATGGCAATACCGACCCTGATGCAAACCATGGCTACCATGCTGGCGACTTGCCAATGATTACGGTGGACGAGAATGGTAAAGGCTTGATGGAGGCCGTGACCAACCGTTTTACGCTTTCTGATGGCCCTGTTTCTATCCTGGGTGCGTCGTCAGCACCAGATGGCACCTCGGTCATGATTCACGGCAATGTCGACCCGTATACTCCAGGCGAGAGCGGCTCTGGCCACAGTGGCGGTCCGCGTCTTGCATGTGGAACTATAGAATCAGCATAAACGGGTTCACATTTTCCAGTAATCACCTATACTAGATGGCAATGTCCATATTTCTTTTGATTTTGGGGTTGGTGCTGTTTGTTGGGCTTGTTGTGGCCCACGAGTTGGGGCACTTTATTGTGGCGCGTCGCAATGGTGTGGAAGCTGAAGAGTTTGGGATTGGCTTCCCGCCAACTTTCTGGAAGCGACGCATCAAGAGCAAAAAGGGTGACTATGATTTAACCTTAAATGCACTGCCACTTGGTGGTTTCGTAAAGCTCAAGGGAGAGCATGATGCGGATACTCACAAAGGTAGTTTTGGCGCGGCTAGTCTTGGCGCCAAGTCTAGAATTATGCTTGCAGGAGTTGGGGTTAACTTCGCGTTGGCATTGTTCATATTGACGGCGGTTGCTCTGACGGGTATGCCACGAGTTATCACAAAGGATCAACTCGGTGAGAGCCAGTTTACGGTAGCGAGTGACACGACCGTTATACGAAACGATGTATTGCTAAGCTATGTTGAAGATAATTCGCCAGCCAGTAAAGCCGGTCTGCAGCCAGGTGACCAGTTGATTGAGGTGCGAAACCCGGAAGGTACGAGCACAAAGATAGATGACAGTACTACGTTACCGGGTATCACCAAATCACACCCCGGCCAAGCAATTACAATTGTCTATGAACGCGACAATATACGCAGCGAGACCGCAGCTACATTACGAAGCAATGAAGAGATTGAGGCTGCTAAGAAAGCAGGTGAGTCAAAAGGTTACCTTGGTGTGTCACAGACTGATTTTGCCGTTCAGCGGAGCACGTGGAGTGCGCCGATTGTCGCGGTAGGGCTAAGCGTACAAATGACCAAGTTGACGTTCAAGGGCTTGTGGACTGCTACAAAAGGCTTGGGTTCTTTGGTTGCTGGCACCGCAACAGGCAACCAGGCAGCGCGTAGTAATGGTCAGGCCGCAGCAACAGAGCAAGTCAGTGGCCCTGTTGGAATATTTATGATTTTGAAGCAAGGTACTCAGCGTGGTTTTGGGTTTGTGCTGTTTATTATTGGGATTATTTCTCTGACCTTAGCGATTATGAACGTACTTCCTATCCCGGCGCTGGATGGAGGCAGATTCTACTTGATTCTATTCTCTCGTTTGATTCTGAAGCGACCCTTGAGCCAAAAGGCGGAAGAGCGAATTGTGGGTACAGCATTTATGGCACTGATGGGTTTATTCGTACTTATCACAATTGTTGATGTGCGGAGATTTTGGTGAATCCAGAAACGCTACTTAAAAAATATTACGACCCCATTGCGAGCACACTTATCACTGTTGGTGCATTTTTTGGCACTCAGATTGCGGGAGCTGCGGCATTTGGCATAATTCTTTTGGCGCTCCCCGGCTACCGAGGCCTCAATGGCGAGCAGATTAATCAAAAATTTACCGATAATCACTGGCTATACCTCCTGCTCATAGCAATAATTGAAGCGCTGACAGTCTGGGTTATTTATGCTTTCATGAAGCGTCGAAGTATATCGCGCTCTGACATTGGTATCGGCAGGTTCAAGGTGGAACATGTTGGCTACGCATTCTTGGGGTATGGTGCTGTATTGGTGTTGGTCACCGCTACACTTGCTATAGCACGGAATATCCTGCCGGCACTTGACCTTGACCAGAAGCAAGATCTTGGCATTACCGGTACGACTACGGGCTCTGCTTTGATTCCTTTGTTCTTTGCGCTTGTTATCTTGCCACCACTTGTTGAAGAATTCGTGATGCGTGGATTTCTATTCACTAATCTTCGTGCTCGTCTTTCGTTCATCTGGTCTGCGATTGTAGTGAGTGCTTTGTTTGGCCTTGCGCATATTAACCAGTCAGAGCATGGGCTCTTCTGGAGTGGTGCCATCAGCTTTTTCGTATTGTCTATGGTACTTTGCTATTTGCGCGAAAGAACAAAGAGTCTGTGGCCGAGTATTGGGGTTCACATGCTCCAGAACGGCGTAGCATTCATAGCGCTGTACATATGGAAGATTGCTTAGTTTGCAGATTAGTGCTATAATAGATACTAGTATGATATATGACAAAGTACTTGTTATAACCCCACCAGCCCCGGTCTGACACCGGAGGCTTTGTTCGATATATCATCAAACGCAAGCGGTCTCCGGACCGTTTTTTATCTTGCGTTTGGTTGAAGGAAAGAGTTTGAAATGACTAGTCAATTACATGTAGAGAAGTTCGGCACAAACCTAGTCGCTGGTCCAACTGGCGTTAACCAGGCAAATGTTTCAATGTATGTCGAAGGGTTTATTGATAGGTTTCTAGAAAGAGGAGATGGTCTAGTTGTCGTTACATCTGGAGCACTTGCTTTGGGCCAATGCATTGCAGCTGAGCTGGGCTACGAAGAAGGAAAGTTAACTAACGAACAGAAATCTGGCATGGGTTTTGCGCCTATGTTTATGGCGTGGCAGGAAGAGTTTGCGCGACATAACATCGCCGTTGCAACAACGGGCATAACTCCTCACCAGCTCGGGATTGGCCGCTGGTATCACCGCATTGCGAACAGGCAAGAGCGTCGGTTGTTCGCATCAACCATAAGGCAGAACTCGGAGAGTAAGGTTGTGACAATACTAAACGAGCCCGACATGGTAAGTAATAAAGAGCTCATGGCTCTTGGCCGAGCTGCTGACAACGACGGAAGTGCAGCACAGGTCTCTATAGTCGTAGGAGCTGACACCTTCACTATTTGGACAAAAAACGGTGGTGTCTATGATGACGATAAAGAGCTGGTGGACACGGTGGATGGCATTAATTTCCATCCAACCTTACGAATGCTCCAGAGCAGAGGTAAAAGTGAGGCAGGCAGAGGCGGTATGGATAGTAAGGTTCGCGCTGCGCGGCGTCCAGCGCTGCATGGAATCAGCTCAAGAATCTGCGCTCCAAACATCGGCATGGAGGGTGTAAAAGTAACACGCGTGGTAAGATAGGGCTATGAAAGTATCCCAATTATTTACTAAAACACAAAAAAACGCTCCAGCAGATGAAGTCGCTCGCAATGCTCAGCTGCTGATTCGTGCGGGATTCATCCACAAAGAAATGGCTGGTGTGTACGCATACCTACCGCTGGGATTGCGCGTGCTCGAGAATATTAAGCAGATTGTCCGCGAGGAAATGAACGCTATTGGCGGGCAGGAGGTCATGATGACAACCCTGCAGCCAAAAGATATCTGGGAAAAGACCGACCGCTGGGACGACAAAAAAGTGGACAATTGGTTCAAGACAAAGCTCGCAAATGGTACCGAATTGGGCGTGGGGCTAACACATGAAGAACCAATTGTGGACGCTCTGAGCACGTACGTTACCTCATACAAGGACATGCCACTTAGTGTGTACCAAATACAGAATAAGTTCAGAAATGAGCTGCGAGCCAAGAGCGGGTTGCTGCGCGGCCGCGAATTTGTCATGAAAGACATGTATAGTTTGGCGCGGACTCAAGAAGAGCACGAAGAAATGTATGAGCTGGCCGCCGCTGCGTACCATAAGGTTTATGATCGGCTTGGTATCGGTGCAATCACATACCGAACATATGCGGATGGTGGTATTTTCACTGAACGATTCAGTGATGAGTTCCAGACGCTTAGTGAGATTGGCGAGGACACTATCTATGTGAACGAAGCCAAAAAAATTGCTATCAATGAGGAAGTGTACACCGATGAAAACCTCGCAAAGCTAGGGCTTAACAAAGCGGATTTTGTAGAGAAGCGTGGCGTAGAAGTGGGCAATATATTCCCGCTCGAATCAAAGTATACTGACGCACTCGGAGTGTATTATGCAGACGAAAAGGGTCAGAAACAGTCAATTATTATGGGTTGTTATGGTATTGGCGTGAGCCGACTTGTCGGCATGATTGCTGAGCACTTTTCGGATGATAATGGCCTGATTTGGCCCGACAATATTGCACCATTCCGGGTGTATTTGGTACAAATTGGTGATGTCACTGCCGAGGCACAAGAACTGCACGATGAGCTTATGAGTCAGGGCATAGAAGTCCTTTGGGATGACCGTGATGTGCGCCCTGGTGAGAAGTTTGCTGATGCCGAATTGATGGGTATACCACATCGTGTCGTAGTGAGCGAAAAAACAATTGCCAGTGGTCAGTATGAGTATAAACAGCGCACTGGTTCGGATGTGGAAATGCTTACCAAAGATGAACTCATAAAAAGGTTGTCATAGGGTTCGCAAAGGTCTATACTCTGCCGTAACTGAATGACAGTAAAAGTGGGTTATTTGATTTGGTATTTGATTAGTAGGCTTGGAGGCTTAAGACTATGAATAAGGCATTTTTGTTAACAAAGGATGGTATTGCTGAGCTGGAAGCTGAGCTCGCTGCTCTTATTGCTGAGCGTGCACCGGTTGCTGATCGTATCAAAACGGCACGTGATTTGGGCGACTTGAGCGAGAATGCGGAGTATCAGACTGCTCGTGAGGAGCATGATAAAATCGAAGCCCGAATCAGCGAAGTCGAACATATCTTGCGCAACGTCGAGGTGATTAAAAAGCCAAAAGACGGAAGCAAGGTCCAGATAGGCAGTACCGTAAAACTTAAGGGTGACGGCAAGACGAAGCAGTTCCAGGTGGTTGGCACGGTAGAAGCGGACCCACTGAGCGGCAAAATCAGCGACGAATCACCAATCGGTAAAGCACTTCTTGGCAAGAAGCTTGGCGAATCAGTAGAGATTATTACTCCAGCAGAGACGGCAACCTACAAAATTACCGAAATCAACTAGTAAAAGATACATTATGCCGCGAGGGCCTGCAGGCGTTTGTTACCAAGACGTAGATGATTTTCTATTTGGATTAAGCCTTTTTTGCTGACGTTTAGGTTGTCGCGGTGTTGTGCGTAGGCTGAGGTAAATACTGGCACAAGCGGAAGATACTTGCTGGCTAGTCTTGTAACCATTTCAGCACCTTCGGTGTGGTATAAACCTACGGCATTGTCTACCCAGTCACTGAACTTAACAAGGAATACTTTGGGGTCCTGAATCACATCAGTAACGTGGAGCAAGTACGCGTGGTTACGCTCTTGCTTGGTCAAATCAGTTGGTAGCGTAGGATTTGTTACGGAATCGACGATACGAGTTGTTTCGCTACCAAATAAGTCAGTAATGAGGGCCAATGCCCCTACTTTTGCGCTCTTTTCGTCAGCAGGTTGTTCTCCGTATAGGATTTCGTACATAATGGCAGCCTGGTCTTCGACCGTATCGTGCAGGATAGCGGCGATAATAACGTCAGGATCATCACAGCCATACCGTGTGATACGTAGCGCGTTACGAAGGGGGTGACTGATATATGGCTTGTTCGGGAACGTTCCGCCTCTTCTCTGTTCTTCGTGTAGGTATGCCGCGAGCTCGATGGCTGTAGCTACTTTTTGTCTTGTTTCATAAGTCTGGTTGCCCAGCTCATCCATTAGCGCATAACTGAGGTTTACGCTATCCAAGACCTTCAGGGGCATATTAAAAAACCGCCGGGCATCTTCGCTTGGCGGTCTAAGGTCGGTTGGGACAAAGTGTAGGACGTTGTCTGTTTCCATATCTTACTATAGCATGTAAATAATTGGATTTGCACCAAAGGTACGGTTTCACACTAGATACGGTATAATTTAGGGCAATGGCAAATCTCAAAGAACTGCGCGACG
>OFRM01000951.1_pt1 | contig 10758 bp, 9 predicted proteins | sample 1543101 | NCBI WGS metagenome assembly OFRM01 (sample SAMN07774223, study PRJEB24372) | wastewater metagenome | isolation source: Exp Tend VB 0WW | collected 2016-02
TGTGGGACCAATCCCTTCCGGGTATGGAACCCGCAAAGAGGCGGGCCATTTACGACGAAATGAACCGCGTCATCGCGCAGCTTCACAGCATCGATTACGCCGCGATTGGCCTAGCCGACTACGGCAAACCGGGTAACTATTTCGCGCGCCAGATTGATCGCTGGAGCAAACAATATCGCGCTTCCGAAACCGAAACCATCGATGCGATGGACAAACTCATCGATTGGCTGCCGCAGCACATTCCAGCAGGCGACGACACCTGCATCGTGCATGGTGACTATCGGATGGACAACATGATCTTTCATCCGACCGAGCCACGCGTGATCGGCTTACTAGACTGGGAACTCTCCACACTAGGTCACCCACTCGCTGATTTTTCGTATCACTGCATGAGCTGGCACGTCAGCCCCGGCCAATTCCGCGGCATCGCCGGCCTCGATCTCGCCGCGCTCGGCATTCCTAGTCAAGATCAATATGTTGCCCAATACTGCCAACGCACCGGCAAAACCCTGCGCCCCGAAGATTTTAATTTTTATCTAGCCTACAACCTGTTTCGCATGGCAGGTATTTTGCAAGGCATCAAGAAACGCTATATCGAAGGCACAGCTTCCAGCATTCAAGCCAAACAATCTGGCGAAGCTGCGCGCCCGATGGCGGAGTTGGGTTGGCGCTATGCTTGTCGCTAAAGCGTAAATCCTATGCACTCCAGCGCTCACATCAATTCGTTGCATCGTAAGCAAAATTTTTCTAGTGTCTGCATAATAAGGTTCGCTTACTAAAAGTTGACCTAAGTCAGCGCTTTTCTAATATTAGTGGCGATGCGAACGACTGATGGCAATCATCGTTGTCCGTCGCAGTTCACCCAATTTTTTAATAACAAAAGAGGATACGATGATCGATGCATACTCATGGCCAACACCTAACGGCCACAAAATTCACATCATGTTGGAAGAATGCGGTCTGGCTTATAACGCGATTCCGGTGGATATTGGTGCTGGTGACCAGTTCAAACCAGAATTTTTAGCGATCTCGCCGAACAATAAAATTCCGGCGATTGTTGATTCTGATGGGCCGGATGGCAAGCCGATTGCGTTGTTTGAGTCTGGTGCGATTTTGATTTATTTGGCGAGTAAAGTCGGTCGCTTTTTAGGTGAAACTGATCGTGAAAAATACAATACCTTGCAATGGTTGATGTTTCAGGTTGGCGGCTTCGGCCCTATGTTGGGACAGGCACATCACTTCCGTATTTATGCGCCAACGAAAATCGATTATGCGTATGACCGCTACACCAATGAATCAAAACGTTTGTACGGCGTGATTGATAAGCAGCTTGAAAAAACGCGCTTCTTAGCGGGTGATAATTACACGATAGCCGATATTGCGTCTTTCCCGTGGGCGCGTTCAGCGGCAAATCAGGGCGTTGATTGGGCGGAATTTCCTAATGCTAAACGTTGGTTCGATGAAATTGACGCACGCCCAGCGGTGCAGCGCGGTGTGAAAGTCATGGCTGAGCTACGCAAACCTTTAACGAATGATAAAGCGACTGAGGTATTATTCGGCAAATCCCAATACACTAAAAAATAATTCCTATGTCGCGCTCGCCGAAAAAAAAGCCCTCCCCGAATGTCACTGAAAGTTTACGCCTGATCAATCTTTCTTTGGCAGTGGCACAATCGGCGAGCCGACTTGAAGATCTGCGCTGGCAGGCACAGCTCGATGGTGTGGTGAATAATCTTCTAGCCCATCAGCAACAGGCTTTGCTCGATTTTGCCTCAGAACAATTGTTTCATGCTCATCCAAGTGCTTATGAGGTGTTGATTGAAACCATCGAATCGATGTCAAGCGCGTGCCAGCTTGAATTTGAAGGTACGCACTATGATGTTTTGTTAATTGCCGCGCCAATTCTGGCATGGAGTCGCTTTGATATTGCTGCGGGTAACCTTTCACCCGAGTTGGTCAGCGCTCTTGGCAACGGACTGCAAAAATCTGTGCTGGTCAGCGACGCGCTTGTACGCGTCTTGCCGACTTTGTACGGCATTGACCAACTGCCGGAAAACAATTACCAATCTTTCCAGCTAATGCACAGTAGTGCATTAAGCATATTGAAAAATCAGCCTTTATCTGCGCCCAAAAACATGCCGAAAACGGTTCCTTTTTTGGCAGATTCACGCTACTTATTGGCGGTGATCGTGGTACCCGCCAATCATGATATGTTTGTTTGGCAAACCCTACCCTCACCTTTCGATTGCGAGCAAGCCAAAAGTGATGCGCTGGAACAATGGCGTCGACTGGCGCACCCAATCGCCATGCGCATGTTACCCGGTTGCGGCATCGAATTATTGATGCCAGAAGCGTATTACAGTGCGCGCCGCATTTCTGACGTACAAATTCGCCCCATCGCAATTCGTGCAGCGGTGTTTTATCTCACCCAGACATTAAACATAGAGCCAGGTGATCTGAGTGCAGTGATTGCTGGATTTGGTGCGAACTTCAGCCCGCGTTCAGGCCCCAGCGCAGTTGATGAGTTTCGTATCAGCTTCAGTTGGAAAGATCCATCAGAAGTGATACATGGTGTGATCTGGCCGCTATTTCAGCAAGATGACGAAATTGCGATCATGGGTGATGAAGAAGAAGCGCTACTGGGCGAAATACCGGCCATACTGGCAGAATGTGGCATTGCAAATATCAAAAAAATCGACAACCTGTTACCAATCGAATTTTGTGACGACTGCGATGCACCACTGTTTGCCAATGCCAAGGGCGATATTGTGCATGCCGAAATGCCGGACGATACGCCGAACCCTGCCAGCCATCAGTTGCATTAATTGCAGCGCTCCGCCCGAACAAATTTACAAACAATTATCTAAGGTTTGTTGACGCAACTGCGCAACTTCGGTCAGGTTTTCGCGGCTTATTTCATTTACTCTGGGTACCTAGTGTTAAACAAGGAGTATTTTTTGAGCAGCGACTTGTATCCAATCAGCGCCGAATCAGGTAATCGTCTTTACCTGGCACGCTTTGGCAAAGTGTTTGATTACATTCACATCCACCTAGACGAAGATTTATCACTTGATCGTCTGAGCGAAGTCGCCGCTTTTTCAAAATATCATTTTCAACGGCAGTTTTCTCATTTGTTTGGCATGAGTGTGCATCGCTATGTGCAGCTTTGTCGCTTCAAACGTGCGACGTTTCAATTGGCCTTCCGACCTCAACAAAGCGTGATCGACATCGCTTTAAAGAATGGTTATGAAACACCCGAATCGTTTGCGCGTGCCTTCAAAAAAATCACCGGTGATGCGCCATCGATTTTTAGAAAACAAACACGTTGGCAAGCTTGGTACGCACATTACCAAAATTTTGACAAACTAAGGAAAAATCACATGCCATCATCCAACGTAATTCCCTCAGTACAGATCATTCATACCACCGACATCAAAGTCGCCGTGATGGAACATCGCGGTGATCCGCAATTACTTGGCGATACCATTCGCCGATTCATTGCATGGCGCAAAAAAAATCATTTACCGCCGAAAGTCAGCGCGACTTTTAATCTGCTATACGAGCATCCTGATGAAATTGCAGCCGAATTATTTCACCTCGATTTATGCGCAGCCATTCCGCATTCGTTCACTATATCTAGCAATGGCATCACCGAAAAAACCATTCCTGCTGGCCGCTGTGCGCGGTTACGGCACATCGGTTTGGAAGATCACTTAGATGCCAGCATTCGCTATCTATATGCCGATTGGTTACCGCAAAGTGGTGAACAATTACGTGATTTTCCGCTGTATCTGCAGCGTGTAATTTTTTTCCCAGATGTGCCTGAACATGAAGCGGTCACCGATATTTTTTTACCATTAATTTAATGCATCGTTTGCAAATGTTATCAATCACATAGATAAAATAAATTTGACCTCCCGAACGCCCCAGCGCACCATCACATGATCAATTTGTCTTGATGTGATTTAAAAAAGAAATATTGTTATATTTTCTTGCTAAGGAGTTCATTTTGTTTATTCAAAAAAAACTCAATCAATGGATCGAAAAAATTCGCACGCAAGTTGCGTTGCCGTTGAGGCTGGAACTATGGAACGGTAAACAAATTAATTTTTCCGAAGAAGAAGCAGCGCGCGTTGTGATTCGATTACCGCGTATGTCGGCCGCCCGCTACTTATTGACGCCATCACTCTCTAATCTGGGCACTGCTTATGTTGAAGGTGAAATCGAAGTCACCGGCAAGGCCGAAGACATGGTATTGGTGGTCAATTCTCTGGCGAAAAATACTTTAAAGCCCGAAGGAAAATTTGCCCGCGTGGCACGTAACTTAATTCACGATAAAAATCGTGATGCCGATTCGATTCGTTATCATTACGATGTTTCCAATGATTTTTACCGACAATTTTTAGATCCCAATTTGGTTTATTCCTGCGCCTATTTTGAGCAGGGTGACGAAGATTTGGCAAGCGCGCAGATCAAAAAAATCGACCATATTTTAAATAAGATCCAACTACGGCCAGGGCAAACCTTGCTTGACATTGGTTGCGGCTGGGGTGCCTTAGTAATACGTGCCGCCAGCCATTTTGGTGCACGCTGTACAGGTATTACGCTATCAGAAAATCAGTACGCGCTAGCTCGACAACGTGTGGCCGAAGCTGGCCTGAGTGAGCGCATCGATATACGCCTGCTCGATTATCGTGATTTACATGGACAATTTGATCGCATCACCAGCGTTGGCATGTTTGAGCATGTTGGGTTACATCATTTGCCTGAATACTTTAGCCGTGTGAATCAGTTGCTAGCGCCGGATGGTGTGATGATGAATCATGGCATCACCTCGACCGACCCCAACAACGGTGAAACACCATACGGAGGGGGCGAATTCATCCACAAATACGTTTTTCCCCACGGCGAACTAGTGCATCTAGGTGAAGTTTTAAAAGCCATGCAGCAAGCGGGTTTAGAGACTTTTGATGTGGAAAATTTGCGCCGACATTATGCGCGCACCTGTGCGCTCTGGAGTGAAAATTTCGAAAGAAATGAAACCACTTTGCGCGAGATGGCAGGTGATAAACGTTTTCGGATCTGGCATGTGTATCTAGCGGGCAGCAGCTATGCATTTGAGCACGACTTAATCAGCTTATACCAAATCGTTTGCGGCAAAGCGGGGCGCTCACCTTCGGCTTTGCCGTGGTCGCGGCAATATATGTATCAGCCAGAAAAAATGATGCGTGAGTAAGTAAGCTCTCCCCACTCAATACGCATCATTAATTTCCGTTAGTTCACTGCCAGCTTTTTGGACGTGCTGCCAGCCTTTTTAGGAAGGGCAAGCTCCAATATTCCATCGGCATATTTTGCTACAGCACGCTCATTATCAATCTCGTGCGCCAATGTAAAGCTGCGGTACTGTTGACCAAAATAACGCTCACTACGAATCAGTGATTCACCCTGTTTTTCTTCTACCTCTTTTTTGCTTTCGGCGCTGATTGAAACCCGGTTTCGATCAATATCTACTTTGATATCTTCTTTTTTCACACCAGGAATTTCAGCCTTGATTGCATACGCCTGATCAGTTTCAGACACATCCATTTTAATCAACGATTGCACATCAAGTCCCCGGCTTGGAGCCAAACGAAAATCGCGAAAAAAATCTTCAATCGAGCGCAGTGGCTCAAAATGACTTAATTCATTGAAAGGATCAAAGCGGGTTAATTTGTTAGCCATGATATTTCTCCTTAAAAAAACACCAAACACTTAACATCAACAACACACAAGTAACTAAACCAGTAGGACTAACCTAAAATTGTCTCAATCAGGCCTAGCAATGAAATAAAATTGAAAATACGCCGTTGCACATCAATTGCCCTCTGCTGTAGCACGAATCGAGTGCGCCATCACCTGATCAGAAGTTGATAAATGCATCAAATATCAACAAGGCAATACATCAATCGCGCGCCGCGCCGCTGCATAATTTCCTTGCATGATGTCTGGTATTAGATAATGCAAGGCTTTCAGTAATTTGGCATGTTGCTCCCGATGTTCTTTGATCTCTACCGAGTTGCAGGCTTCCATCAAGTCTTCTTCTTGTCGAAAATCCTTTTCCAGTTTTCCTGTCAACTGCAGTAGATTGTCATAAAGCAAGTCATCAGGCATGCGGCTGATTTTTTCCACATTGGCAAAAAATTCCTGATGCGCCTTGTCAATCTCTGTGATGCCCAAAGTCATTTCTGGGCACCAAGTAATCAGGTTCACAATCTCTTCCTTTTATATCTGCCACGTTTGTAAACGCATTACTGCACAACAGCAAACCAATATACAGAAAACACGCTCTAAATCCATATTAGAAAAAGTCTCGCTGGTTGTTTTGATTTAAGTCAAATACCGCTACATTTCAAGACACGCTAGAACTTTTATTTAATTACTGACGGCATATTTTCGGTTAATTCAATCTCTTCACAATAATCAGGAACATAACATTCCCAATGCAAATTTTCGGTAATTCTCCTGCGCAAGGCATCCGCGGCGTTAGGTTCGCCGTGGGTGATGAAGGTTTTTTTGGGTGGTGTTTTGAAATACGATAGCCAAGTCATTATTTCACTTGCATCTGCATGGGCAGATAAATTATCAATCTGCGAAACCTTGGCGCGCAGTGGAATATATTCGCCGTGAATTTTAATTGACTCCACCCCGCCAATCATCGCCGCGCCGCGTGTTCCGCCTGCCTGAAAGCCAGCAAAAAGAATGGTGTTACGCGCATCGGAAGCAAACGCTTTTAAGTGATGCAGCACCCGGCCACCGGTCGCCATGCCGCTGGCGGCAATGATCACCATCGGTGTCCGCTTGCGATTTAAGGCAATCGACTCTTCCACACTATTAACAATTTTTGCCGCGTGACACATTGCTTCGCACTGCGCCGTATTTAATTGATGATCCTCGTGATACTGACGATACAAAGCGGTTGTATCAGCAGCCATTGGGCTATTTAAATACACTGGCAACGCTGAAGGTAATGCGCCTGATTTTTTTAGCAAATACAAGTGATACATGATTTCCTGCGCGCGCCCAACTGCAAATGAAGGGATGATCGTCACTCCACCCCGGCTACTGGTTTCGCGGATGGTATTGCCCAATAAAGTCGCAGGGTCAGCGGCATCATGTAGGCGATCCCCATAGGTTGATTCCAACACCAGATAATCGCTCGATTCGATTTTGCTCGGTGCCTGCATAATCAAATCATGTAATCGCCCTAAATCACCAGAAAAGGTGATGGTGGTATCAGCCGATTTTATTTGCACGATGGCTGCGCCGAGGATATGACCAGCGCGAAATAATTCGACCTGCAAACCTTCACATGGCTGAAAAGTCGTATTAAATTTCACCGGCGAAAAATGGCGCAATGCGCGCACGGCGTCCGCTTCCGAATAGAGTGGTAATGCCGGGCTGTGTTTAGAAAAGCCATGACGATTGGCAAATCCGGCCTCTTCCTCTAGTAAACGACCACTATCCGGCAAGAGAATTTTGCACAGCTCATAGGTAGCGCCACTACAATAAATTTTACCCCTGAAGCCATTTTTCACCAGTAAAGGCAAATAACCACTGTGATCTAGATGCGCATGAGTTAGCACTACGGCATCCAACTCGGCTGGGGCAATCGGTAATGCTTGCCAATTTCTAAGCCGCAATTGTTTGTAGCCTTGAAACAATCCGCAATCGAGCAGGATTTTTGTTGTGCCAGATTGCAACAAGTATTTAGAACCAGTCACCGTACCGGTTGCACCTAAAAATTTAATTGTCATTGTCATGATTGACTCCAGAAAGTGCCCCCGTTTTTTCGACAGTCACATTCCCCACGGTCGTTTGTGAAGACGGAAGTGCTAGCTGTATTTCTTTACGCAAAGCAGCAATTTCATTTCGCAATGAACGCATATCGGCATGCATTTCCTTACTGAGACGCTTCTCATCTTCGCCCACCAGCAATGCAGCAATATTCGCTGTCACCACTGAAAATAAAGCATAGCCCAGCAATACAATAAATGCGGCAAATATGCGCGAAGCTGGGGTTGAAGGTACCAGATCGCCATAGCCAACTGTCGCGCCAGTGGTAAATGCCAGCCAGACACCATCTGCATACGTATGAATTTTTGGCTCCAGCCAGAGAAACCCGGCGCCAGCAATCGCCAACACCATCAAGGCAAAAATCACGGTTTGTAGCAGACTGCCCGACCCAATATGGTAGGTAATTAAGGTGCCTAACCGCATAAAGATAGCGCCACACAATGCCAGCCGCAGCAACCATTCCAACAATGGCCAAGGAAGCGCACTCGGAAAAATACTGGCGGCCACACCCACGGTAAGAAGCCAATCAAGCTTGCGCCACTGCGCAAATCTCGTCAGACGCGGATGACGATGGCTAATGAAAAGACTCGATAACAAAAATAGACTAGCGAGGCCATATAGCGCGTGACCGGCTAGCCGTGCATACATTGTCAATGCCGCACTGCTTTCATCGGTGAGCACCAGATAGAACGCAGGAATCGACAGGCTTAAACCTGCACTCAGCAACGCCTGGCTCATCGTAAAAGATGTTGATTGATCGATGCCCTCTTGTCCGTGATGTGATTGGCGCATTCTCTCCTCCTTTTTTTAATCTAGAAACGGCAGTTGACCGCTAAAATTTGCCCATATTTACCAATCCGGTCTCGTTTTAAATCATCCGAATCGTTCATTTGGCGTTCTCAACATTCGCCATGTTGATAGCAACACGCACCCCTGCTCTTCCAACTGCCATTTCTAGGTTGAATTGTGCATAAAAGGACATGCAAAGCCGCAACAAATCATAACGGAAGTTGCCTCGCTGCCGAACAATGAATGAACAATAAGCATCGAAACACTTGATATGTATCAAGCTCTATTGCGCTCGATCTGATTAGACTGAAAAACTGATTTTGAGCGACATGCTAAACCTTAAACCGGCTCACAGAGACCTCTCACAAACATCTTAACTTTACGGAGCACACCATGAGCGACTTCCCTGTTCAATACCGCGATCTGACCCACGCTATTTCAAAACGTCTGAGTGAATTGCGCGGCGATTTGCCAGAAGTCATGAAAGGCTTTAGCGAATTGGCCAAGGCGGCAACCAAGCCGGGTGTGCTGGATGGAAAAACCAAGGAATTAATCGCACTCAGCTTGGGGGTTGCGGCACATTGCGATGCCTGCATCGGTTTTCACATCCAAGCACTGATAAAACTTAAGACCAGTAGGGCCGAATTAGAAGAGGCATTGGGCATGGCGATTTATATGGGTGGTGGCCCATCTTTGATGTATGCGGCCAACGCATTAGCAGCGTTTGAAGAAATGTCGGAAAGTGTGGCGGCTACAAGCGCCTAAAACACAAAGAAACCGCACAAAAGCGCGCAGCAGAATATAGGCCAATAAAAATTTAGCTAAAAATCTAATTGAAAAACCAAAAAGGGATACAAGCCTAAACTTGTATCCCTTTGATATTTGGTGCGGCTGGCAGGAATCGAACCCACGACCCCTTGGTTCGTAGCCAAGTACTCTATCCAGCTGAGCTACAGCCGCGAAAAACAAAATTATAGCATAGTGATTTTTGTTTGATAAGCCCAAAAACGAAAAATCTTCAAATTTCCACTTGTGCCCCGACTTCAATCACGCGATTGCTAGGAATTTGATAATAATCCGCTGCGTCGCGCGCATTGCGTGACATGCCGACAAAAAGATTTTCGCACCAGTTCGCCATACCGCTACCTGGGCTAGAGATGATCGTTTGACGTGAAATAAAGTAAGAGGTATCCAAAGGTTCAAACACGAGACCATAGGGTTCGCACAAGGAGAGTGCCGCAGGGATATCCGGTTCGTTCTTAAATCCGTAGTAGACATCGATTTGAAAACATTGATTACCCATGTCCGTTACTTTGACGCGCTCGGTCATTGGCACCCATGGAATTTTGCGATTGTGCAAGGTCAAAAAAATCACTCGCTCATGCAAAATTTTGTTGTGCGAAAGATTGTGCAATAAGGCGTGTGGGACACCATCTGCCTCTCCTCGTAAAAAAATCGCTGTACCCGCCACCCGAATTGGCGCAGCAACGAACAAGGATTCCAGAAATTCTTCAAGTGGTATGGCATGTTTTTTCAGATTATCAAACACCAGTTCTCGACCGCGTTTCCACGTGAGCATAATGGTAAACATGATCGCGCCTAAAACTAAAGGAAACCAGCCACCATGAAATAACTTAAGCGCATTTGCCGAAAAAAATGCGAAGTCAATCATCAAAAAGAAACCCGTCGCACCGAAGCATAGAATCGGGTTGTATTTCCAGCCATACCGAATGACGAAAAACGTGAGAAGTGAAGTGACCATCATCGTACCTGTCACCGCAATACCATAGGCAGCAGCTAAATTGCTCGATGAATTAAATCCAATCACCGCAGCGATGACTGCGATCAACTGCAACCAATTCACGGTTGGAATATAAATCTGACCGATTTCTTTCGCAGAGGTTTGGATGATCTTCATGCGTGGCAAGAAGCCTAAAGAAATCGCTTCTTTTGTCATAGAAAACGTCCCAGAAATCGTCGCTTGCGATGCAATTACAGTCGCAATTGTCGACAAAACGACGAGTGGATAAATGCTCCAAGCACCTAGTTGGTTATAAAACGGATTCACAACAGCGGCGGGGTTTGCCAGCAATAAGGCACCCTGCCCCAGATAATTCAAGCCTAAGGCTGGGAACA
>OFRM01000952.1_pt1 | contig 10751 bp, 10 predicted proteins | sample 1543101 | NCBI WGS metagenome assembly OFRM01 (sample SAMN07774223, study PRJEB24372) | wastewater metagenome | isolation source: Exp Tend VB 0WW | collected 2016-02
CAGTAAGTCACAGCAGGATGTGTTTTTGCCCCATGTCGAGGATGGCACAATTGTGCTGATTGGCGCCACTACAGAAAACCCAAGTTTTGAGGTCATTACTCCTCTGTTATCCCGCTCCCGTGTATTGGTGCTAGAACCGCTTGACACCGAGACTATTACCACCGTTGTCAAGAGGGCGGCGAAGCAGCTCAAACTCACCGCCAAGAAGCTACCTGCGAAAAGTGTTGGACTGCTCGCAGAATTATCTGGTGGTGATGCACGAGTGGCACTAGGAAACCTAGAACTAGCTATGCAGCTAGCCGGCAACAAGACGATTAGTCCACAGATTGTCGAAACAGCCGCACAGAAGCGCGTACCTGGCTACGACAAGAACGGCGAAGCACATTACAACATAATCAGCGCATTTATAAAATCGATGCGTGGTGGTGATGTGGCTGCCACGCTGTACTACATGGCACGAATGATTCAGGCCGGAGAAGACCCCAAGTTTATCGCACGACGCATGGTCATTTTTGCTTCAGAGGACATCGGCCTAGCCGGCAATGGAGCCATGAGCTTGGCCGTCGCAACATTTCAGGCAGTCGAGCGCATTGGCCTGCCCGAAGCCGAATATAACCTCTACCACTGTGCAACTGCTTTGGCTAAGAGCGCCAAATCACGTGATATCGCCGACATTATGACATCTGCCAAATCTATGGCCCGTGATTATCCCGACCTGCCTGTGCCTATCCACCTGCGCAACGCCCCCACCAAGCTCATGAAAAACCTAGGCTATGGCAAAGGCACCAAGTGGGAGCCTGGCTTCGTTCACCCAAATGGTTTCCTCCCCCCAGAGCTCCAAAACCTACACCAAAGCTAACACTGGCTGTGCGGCCACTTTTGCAAGGTTGGCCATAAGTGCTGTCTGTTGTTCGTGCCAGAGGTATGTTGGAACGGCTTCAGGATTATTTCGAGGGTAGTAATTGTATGGCAGGCGCTGACCAGCCGACTCGTCGCGCTTGTATTCACTTTTTAAATCGTCGCGCCAGTACTCAGGATGCCCCTGGCTAACAACCGATAGACCACCAGCCCGCTTCCACTGCGCCAAGAGCCACTCCGCTTCCCAGCTTTCAGCCACAACGGTCACGCCAGCCGCCTCGAGCTGCTTAGTAGGTACCGCGCCCCATCGAGTTTGCGGGCTCAAGAGTGGTGATGCAATCCCCTCGGTTATAGTCGTAGGTTCAAGGATGTCATGGCAGTACACACCAAATACTTTTTCTTCTTGGACGTGACGTTCTATGCCTTCGAATAGATGGTCAAGCGCAATATGACCGGCCAAGCACGAGTAGAAAGCCAAGCGAGTACTTGTCTCTGCCCAGTCGATGACCTCACGCAGTTGATTAATATAGGTTATGTCGTCAAACGGCAACGGGAAGCCTTGTCGGTCACGTTCGAGGTTTGTGCCCGTAATGACTATCCCATCTAAGCTGGTGGCAGCCTCGCTAATAGGCTCATACTCAAGCATAGTGAGAAACTCACCCGTGCGAGACCCATTCAGACGCGGATCTTCATCGAATCTAACAGGCACGACAGTTGCATGGTCACCGAAACCATCGCGCCATTGATGCTCCGTTTTGTTAAATGCGGCAGCAGGCATGAGGTTCAGCAAGCCAATGCGCGGACGGTCGGGAACTTCAGGACTCGACATTAGGCCGTGGCCTCCCAAGGGAGATTATCTTTGCCGAAGTGGCCGTAGGCAGATGTTTGGCTGTAGATTGGGCGGTGCAGGTCTAGCGTTGTGGTAATGCCCTTGACTGATGTGTCGATGAGCTTTTGGGCGAAGCGATCGAGCTGTGATTGCTCCACGGTTGCGGTGCCTTGCGCATCAATTGTTTGCATGAGTGGGTTTGGCTGCCCAATAACATAGGCCAACGCGACTTCACAGTGCGTTGCCAGGCCCGCTGCCACGATGTTTTTGGCGATATAGCGCGCTGCATAGGCGCCAGAACGGTCAACCTTGCTTGGATCCTTACCACTGAAAGCACCGCCACCTACTCGAGCATAGCCACCATATCCATCAACGACAATCTTGCGACCAGTAAGGCCGGCGTCGGACTCTGGTCCTGGTATGTGCCACAAACCGGTGCCGTTGACGGTGATGTTTTCTTCGCTAGGAAGGCTTAATTTGTACGTGTCCAATACTGGCGTGATGATTGATGCAATCACTTGTGTATGTACGTCTTCAGCAGTTGCTGCTTCGTCATGAGCAACGGCTATCACAACTTTTTCTACGGCAACTGGTTTGTCGTTTTCGTACCGCACTGTCACTTGTGCCTTGCCGTCTGGGCGGAGCCACGCCAACTCACCAGATTCGCGAGCTTCGTCAATGCGTCTTGCGAGTGAATGCGCCAGTGTAATCGGCAATGGCATTAGCTCTGGTGTATCGTTACAGGCATAGCCAAACATCATGCCCTGGTCACCGGCGCCATCTGCGTCAACACCTATGGCAATTTCTGGTGACTGTTGGTGGATAAAGTTGCTGAACGTTGATTCCTTGGCAGAGAACCCCCACTCGGGGTTGGTGTAACCTAGCCGCTTAATCGTGTCGCGGGCAATCTGCTCATAGTCGAGTTTCGCTGTGGATTTAATTTCCCCAAAGAGACTTATTTGGTTGGCGCCTGCCACTGACTCAATGCCGGCTCTTGTATTTGGATCTTGAGCTAGGGCTGCATCCAAAATGGCGTCGCTGATAGCATCGCAGATTTTGTCTGGGTGACCAGCGCACACGCTCTCGGAGGTGAATAGTGTTACTTTTGACATAAAAATATCCTTTCTGCATGGCTGCGGAAAGGATGTCAAAACATCTGGATATCTTCCCGCATATGCGGACTAGATGTAGCACCTTATGCATAACCACAGGTTGCTGGCGGATCAGTGAGCTAGTTCTCTCCCCGCACTCTTTATATCTTTAAATTGTTAAGTGATTTCAGCTTAGCACGCGTTAGGGCTCAAAGCCAACGTTTTTTCTTGAAATACCATATCGTAATGGAGGTGACTACCATTACAAAACCTAAGATTTCCCAGAATGCATAGGGGCTCTTTTGGAGCGGCAGCGCTAAGTTCATGCCGTATAAACCTGCGGTGATGGTTGGTATTGTCATGAATATACTGATGCTGGTCAGTTTTTTAAACGTTTTGTTTAGGGTGTTGGCCGCAATTGTTGCGTAGGCTTCACGGGTGTTGGCGATTGTTTTCTGACGAGACAGCACAAGGTTAATCAGCTCAATGGTTCCGAGCGAAAAGTCCTCGACAAGGTCCTTGTCTTCTTCGAATAATGGCAAGTATTTGCCGCGCAACAGGCTACGAAACACTGACTCTTGTGGCTGAAGTGCGGCCAAGAATTCGTTGAGATCTTCTTCTAGGTCGATAAATTCAATGAAGTCCTCATTCTTAAGATCGGTTTTACTCAACTGTGTGCGGATAGCTAGGACCCTGCGGCTGACGTATTTCATGTAGCGTTCATATGACAGGTTGATGCTCTCGAGCAGAAGCAGAATCGTCTTGGTGCGTTGCGTTGTTATAACAGGAATTTTTCCCTTTAGCACGTCGTCGAGCAAGCTGTTGGGCCGGCGAGCAATTGTCACAATATGGTCTGTGGTGTAGACGATCAGTAGCGGCTCGGTGGCGATATCATGGCCGTCTGGCGCGCAGTATCGTGTGAACAGATAGACAATCTGACCGTCTTTTTCGACACGTGGGGCTTCATATACATCAGTTGCGTCTTCTAACAAGTCATAGTCAAGATCGTAGGTATCACTCAGTGATTGTAGCTCTTCTTCAGTCGGCTCAACGACGTGGACCCAGCTGCCTTTTTTGGCTTTGTCCACTTTTGTGAGCTCAGGATTAACTGAGGTACTGTGATAAATTTCAATCATATGACTACTATTGTACGCATGTTTGCAGCACTGAGCTAGGATTTATTTGAACTCGGAGTAACTCATCATGTGTAAAGAAACCCTGAACACGATAAACGCACCATCATGAATTTTAGTCACTGGTGGGTGATGCATCCCGTCGGCATACTCTCGTTTGCGCCCGATTTGGTCAAAAGCTTTTTGTTTTTTCGCCAAGTCTGGTTCAATCTCAGCATATCCGTTTGCCTGTACGGTTTGCCGGTTTTGTTCGTCATAGACCGTCAAAGCAACTTGGTGTGTGGCCAATATATTGTGTGCTTTAGCAGTGCCTGCTTTGGTCAAAACATATGCAAGATATTGGTCAGGGTCAAACGTATAATACACGGTCGAGCCGTGTATCTGCCCCTCGCGGCTCATGGTCGATAGAACAGCAAGCTCATGAGTTTGCAAAAACATAACAGCGCGTGGGTCAATCGGTCCTTGTGTCGTTGCTTGCTGTATCGGCCCTACGCTTTCGACTGGCCGTGATCTGCGCGTATCTGGGCGGGGAGAGCCCTCCAGTCTTACTTTGCCAATGTAGTGATCAAATCGCCTGGCCGCAGCCGGATTAACAAAACGAATCGTATAGTCGCCCATGCGAGTATGAATAGTGAGCGCTGCAAATAGCCCAGACTCTCTGCTAATACCAACGCCGCTGACAACTTCATAGCTAATTTCATCCGTGGTAACAATCAGCGGTTTTTTGTCAAGGAATATTATTCGGCGATCGGTGGCCACAAGCATGGCGCCACCGGTATCTGCTCGACCGTATACAGCTGCCATAATATGCTCATCGTCCTTAATCAAAGTTGGCAGATAGCGTGCCTCTGCCTTACGAAGGGCATACCCTGATATGCCAGCTTTCGCTAACTCCTGTTTGATACGTATGCTATGAGACTTATCCATATTTATTTTCTCCTGCTTATATAATACTCTCCCTAAACAATCCTTGGCATTTTCTCTTTTACACATCAGTCTGCTGCGTTAGGTAAACACCCCTGTTTGTGTTACAGTTATTGAGCAAGTTATTCTGTTTCTTTATACGTTATGTGTGTGACGAGCATACATTCCGGTAATCGTATTGGTTCCGTCACCACCCCTCGACGACCACAAGCAGTCTTACTATCCAACAAATCAAAACCCTAGTGCCCATGTGGGCTAAGAAAGGCTGTATACCCTATGGTCAAGATTAGACAGCGCATAGAAATCGTGTCTTCTACGACACCTGGATTAAGCTCGATGTCAGTACGTTCCCGTGAGGCTACTCGTGAGGCGTTATCAAAGTATTATGATGACGTCCGTATCACAATCATCAACACACTGTCTGACCTTGACGAGCTTGTACTGCGACGTCCGGACTTAGTATTTTCCGGCATGAGTTTTGTGTTCGACGAAACTACACAGCAGAAAGTATGGGTGAGTGGCCACCTTGATGCACACGGCATTACGTGCACTGGGTCCGGACAGCCGGCTCATGACCTAGAGCGCAACAAACACTTAGCCAAGCAGGTCGTAATAAATTCCGGTCTTCGGACTTCGCCATTCGTTGTTATTACTCGAGGGGCTTCGCAGCTGGCAGACACATCACAGCTTACATACCCGCTGTTCGTTAAGCCAACCAATTCTGGTGGTGGTACCGGTATCGACGAGAAATCTATTGTACATAACTCTCAAGAATTGCGCAGTAAAGCTGAATCAATCGAGAGAAACCACCGTACAGACGCACTCGCAGAGCAATATTTGCCTGGGCGCGAATTTAGTGTTGCCGTACTCCGTCGCGAAAACAGCGACAAGTATTCTGTCATGCCAATTGAGCTAGTCGCACCTATCGATAAGGACGGCAACCGGGTGCTGGGCCAAGCAACAAAGCGGTCAAACGAAGAACAAATCGTAGAATTAGTTGACCCAGTCCTCCGAGCGGCAGTATGCGAACATGCTCTGGCCGTATTCCATGCACTAGGCGCTCGTGACTATGGACGCATTGACATCCGACTCGATGCCAACGGCATACCAAACTTCCTGGAAGCAAACCTTATCCCTAGTCTGATTGCTGGTTATGGGTCGTTCCCTAAGGCCTGCTTGCTCAATATAAACCTTGACTACGAACCGATGCTGCTGCGCATCATCGATCTTGCGCTAGAGCGCAAACAAGCCACAGCCAACCAACACATCAGCCCCAATAGTTTCCTGGAGATTGTACCGTCATTGTCAGGAACACCGGGGCCAGTTTAACCAGTCTTTTCCTGTCTCTGCTGGTCTCTATTTTTGTTAGCCTCAACCCTGCGTAGTGCTTGATGACGCAAAAATATATTCGTAACGAACACAAACAAACCAATGCCGATAAATATATAAAACATCGTGAAAGCTTTGCCAAGAACAGTCTGTGGCGTGAAGTCACCGTATCCAACGGTCGCCAAGGTTATCACGGTAAAATACAAGCTATCAAACCACCCCCACTTTTCTACGACATGGTAGAACACCATCCCTAGCGCGATATACACGCCAAGAATCGGGAGGAGTCTTCTGATGAGTCGTGATGTTGTCTTGAGTTTAATTGTTTGGTCCATGCCTTCACTATACCATCTGAGCACTGTTGTTTGACCATGATATTTGCATATGGTTGACGCGTCATGATATGCTCCAAACGTTAACAATCTAAAACATATAAAGAGTGCAGCGAGAGAACTAGCTCCGTGACCTGCCGGCAACCTACACACTAAGTGCAAGGTGCTCCATCTAGCCCGCCAAGTAGACGGGAAAGATATTGTGCACACATGACACTATCCTTTCCGCATACGAGGCAGAAAGGATATTTTTATGTCAAATACGGAAATACTAAGTGCGGTTCACGGAATAGCACCACGAAGCGATGCGCTTCATAGGCTCGGGACTGACCTAGAGCGTGGCAGGATTAGCAAACAAGGTTTTGATGACGTACAGGCTCAAGAAACAGCCGACTGGCTCGCGCTGCAAGCGGATGCCGAAATTGATATTCCGGAGAATGGTAAGCTCGCTTGGCAAGACCACCTACGAGCAATTGTTGCGTCAAGCGAAGGATTTGCTGCTGCTGCGGATGAAGCGCCTGTTACCCGCTGGGTTGATAGCAACACCTTCTACAGACAACCAACAATCATAGATAAGTTACAGTTCAATCCTGATCGTTTTCAACAAATAGTTGGCAAGCTCGGCAAACATGTGAGTCTGCTCGCGCCTGATTCGTTTGCTGCGCACTGCACCGATACATTCACAGATTTGCCCGCTCAACGCAATGCACTTCAGCTGTATAGTGAGCTCCTATTTTATCTTGGTCAGTGGGGGGTTGGGCGTGTCACGTTCGAGAGCTACCAACCTAGCAACCATCAGGCTATTGACGATATACAAATTTTGGCTGGGTGGGAACGTGACATCCAGTTTGGACTACTGCACCATGGTGTGCAGCCCAGCACAGTACCGTTTTCCCCACCCCGAAACCTCGGTATTGATATCGATAGCCCGACGTTGCGACAAATTGTGGCACAACCTGACTACCGTAGGCCAGACTTGTCTAATGGCGAGGTTTGGCACAAGATTGTCCCTGCTGACACAACAAACAATCAGCAGCCAAATTTTGATGATGCTGAACGCATAATTGATACGCTGCAACCAGCCCGACTAATACTCACGCATACGATTGATTTAGAGCGGTTGCCACTGCCCTATGCACAGGCAAAAGTGCGACAACTCGCAGAAATAACCGCGCAGCTGCGCCAGAAAGTAGGAGCACAACAATGAGCGAAAAATTACTAACACAAGAAGTTGGCAGCCTTGCAAAACCAAACTGGCGCGTCGAGCCCATACGCACAGGCACTCTTACTGGTCAGCATATCGCAGATGCAGTTGCCTGGTCAGAACGGCTTGGCATTGGACCCGATACGACAGAGCATAGGCTTCAAACACTGCGAGGCGGCCTGGCCTCACCTGACCCCGATCAACAAGCATGGGCAAAGGATGGACTTCGTCATGAAGCCGCTCGGTTTGCAATTGCGCTCCAGGAGCGAGCCGGCATCGACATTGTGTATGATGGTGAACAAGACCGCAGCGAAATGTATCAGCATGCCGTCGAGCGAACAAATGGGTTCGAATGGCGTGGACGCGTCCGTGCATTTGATAACAAATCCTACCGCAAAGCCGCACGTGTTGGGGCATTATCCATCGACCAGCCTTGGCACAGCTCAGAGGTCGACCGTCTGACCAGTCTAACTGACAAACCCATCAAGGTGCCCATAACGGGGGCCTACACTCTGGCTGCATGGTCATATGACGAAACACTTGATGGCAATCGTCAGGAATTCATCAGAAGCCTGGCTCGAGATGTTGTGCGACCAAATATCGAGGCACTCATTGCTCAAGGAGTCGAATGGGTACAAATAGACGAACCTGCTGCAACAACAGTGCCCGGTGAGGTCCCGTTGTTTGTTGAGAGTTTTAACGAGTCAACGCGTGACTTGATTGGTAAATTTAGTGTTCATATATGCTTTTCTGACTACAGTCTGTTATTCCCACATGTGGCAAAGCTCGATAATTGTTCACAGTTTTCTCTGGAATTTGCAAACCGCGATGGTCGTGACCTTGGAACTGATGCGGCCAGTAGGCCAGCATACGAAGTACTACGCCAATGTGTCCAGCACTGTCCTGAGACAGGGGTTGGCCTGGGAGTTACAAGCGTACATGATGACCAGCTCGAAACACCAGAGTTGGTACGAGACAGAATTTTGCGAGCCGTAGAATTAGTAGGCGACCCGGCCGACGTCTACCCGTCGCCGGACTGTGGGCTGCGTACACGATTGTGGGATGTGGCATTTGATAAGCTGCGTATTACCGCTGAAGGTGCGCAACTAGCCCGAGCTACTCTAGCCGAATAAAACTACTTCGTATTTGTAACAAGTTTGTTTTATAGTTAATACATATGAGTAACGGAAACATACTGGGTGAGGTACTTCAGGTCGTCGGTGCTGGCGAATCGCATGGGCCAGAGATGACCACTATCGTGCTGGGTACACCTGCAGGTGTAGACATCACACAAGATGCTATCCAGGCAGATTTGACTCGTCGCCGGCCAGGACAGAGTGAATTCACCACACCACGTGATGAGGAAGATTTAGGACGAATAACTGCCGGCGTGTTCCGAGGGGTGTCTACTGGCGCGCCTGTGTGTGTCATCGTGCCCAACACCAACACACGTGGGCAAGACTACGAGTCGATATCCGGCAAGTTTCGGCCTGGGCACGCTGATGTTACCATGGAAATGAAGTACGGTTTTCGTGATGAAGGAGGTGGTGGCAGGGCATCGTTCAGGACAATGATTAGCGCTGTCGTTGGAGGATCCATTGCAAAACTAATCGTCCCACAAGCTCGATTCACGACATACGTAGATCAGATTGGCGACATCAAGGCGGTCGTAGATGGTGTACCATCTCTCGAAGAAATAGAACGAAGTCCTGTGCGCTGCCCCGACCCGGCCGCCAGCGAACGGATGATGGAGCTGATTCTAGATGTTAAGGAACAGCAAGATTCAATTGGTGGTATCATCAAATTCATCATAGAGGATGCTGGGCCAAACTTAGGCGAACCAATATTTGGCAAGCTGAATGCCCGCATGGCAGCCGCAATGACAGCTATAAATGCAACGACAGCCGTTGAGTTTGGCGATGGCTTTGGCGCCGCGCTACTACGTGGCAGCCAGTACAATGATGCACTTCTGGCAGGATACGAACATGAAGGCATACTCACGGCAACCAATCACCAGGGGGGAACTCAAGGAGGCATCACAAACGGCATGCCGATTACAGGGCGAGTTGGGTTTCGCCCGACGTCAAGTATCGGTGCAATCCAACAAACAATTGATCGTGCCGGTGACCCCACTACTATCCAGATAGAAGGCCGACATGACCCATGTGTTCTGCCCCGCGCCGTTCCGGCAGTTGAGGGTATGGCTGCGTTGGTCATCGCGGACCTTACGCTACTCAACCGTCTGAGTCGAATCTAGTCGTTACTTGGGCTCCACCGTTACATCAACGATGCGACCATCAGTTATACTTGCCTGTACATTTACACCGCTCCGAACTGCTAATTGCCACTCAGAGGGGTCGAGCTGGCCACTTCCGTTCAGATAAGGCTTGGCCTCGTCAGGTTTTTCTTCGTCATACTCAGGATTTTTGGTTGTGACCCACACAATAAACACATCCTGACTAGTAACCCATTGTCCGTCGCCACGACGGCGAGCACAATCTAGGTTTGTTTTAGGTTCTACCGGCTTACTTTCTTCGCGTATGCGGGGAGCGCGACAATCCTGAATAACATAATCCTCAAGCTGCTCATAGTCATATTTTGTTATATACTCCGCCTCGCAATGCTCATACTCATCGGCATCACAAGCGGCGCCTTCTTCAGCAAACCAATCATCGCCACCACACTCATCGTCGTCAGTATTCCACGATAACCATTCGTCATCGACTGCTTCACAATGGTCAAACTCTTCATGTGGAACCTGGTTCCGCACAACCCCGCTCGGCGCATCAACTTCATCGTAATGGAGCACCCAGTGTTTTCCCCATAATTGACTGTCGACGCTATGTGCGAATCCAACAATCTGGGCCGGTTGCTCAATTGTTTCCGGGCCTATGCTCCCGCAGCCAGACAATGCACCAAGCGCAGCGCTAGCTGCCATGCCCACACCTAGAATTTCTTGAGTTATTCTTCTCATAACATATATTATAATACATATTTCTATTTATTACAATGTTTTTGGACAACTCCTACAGTGTGTATAATTATTTGCAA
>OFRM01000957.1_pt1 | contig 10724 bp, 17 predicted proteins | sample 1543101 | NCBI WGS metagenome assembly OFRM01 (sample SAMN07774223, study PRJEB24372) | wastewater metagenome | isolation source: Exp Tend VB 0WW | collected 2016-02
CGCTCAATGCTGGCGGCTGCGGTGCGGCTTCGAGCATGGCGCTGTAAGCATCAGATGCGCGATGGATATACTTCGCCCAGCCAACGTAATCCGCCCCTTTGCTATCCCAAGCGGCATCAACCATTTCCGGCGTCGGCTCAACCGGAACCAGTTTCCATTTCATGATTGACCTTTCTTGCCACGAGCGAGGATTTCATCGCGGCAGACTGCTGCTGCATATTGTTGCTGCCCGTCGTACATGCTGCTTTCAGCAACGTCTTGGCACACCCTAGCGCATTCCTCGCGCTCTGCCGCGGCCACAAGGGCGGCGAAGCGTTCGAACATTTCGTCCGCGTCAATCTCCCCATCCTCATCGCCTTTCAATGCGCCGTATTTATTAAGCGGGAAGCCTGCTTTTCGCGCCATGCTGATAATCTCGTCGCGTGTCATGCTGCACCGCCTTTCTCTGCCGCGAGGGCGGCGTATTCGGCGTGGGTTCGCAGCGGTAGGGATCGACTTTGCTCCCAATGCTGGTCGAACAAAACACATCCGAACGATGTCATTTCGCTCCGACCAAAGCCAACATTGCGCAATACGCCGAGTTCGCAAAGCCTTCGCGTTTGCTCCTTCGAAAGTGTATGACCGTCAGCATCACAGTCATCGGCCTGCATGCCAAACGTAACAAGCAATTCAAGGTCGCGCTGTGATAGCCACCGCTCAGCATCCCGCGCCAGATCGGTATCCGGCACGCTCGGCGCTGGCGGGTTGACCATTTCGAGGTGCTGCTCGGATTGGTTATTAGCTGGCGGGGCGGTGTAGAGCGGAATTAGCTCTTGTTTAACCCCTTCCCGCGCTCTCCAGAGTTCACCACTATCTCGGTCACTAAACCATATTCGTGTCGCGCCATTAAGCAGAAGGATGGCGTGCGCAACCGGCTCAGGCTCCGGCGCGTCGATCAGCTCTTGCAGCAGGGCGGCCATTTCGTCCGCGATCCAATTCGTTAGCGCGTCTTTTGCCCGTTGTTTCTGTTCTGCGTTCATTTCAATTCCTTCCATTCCGGCGAATACTCAACCGTGGCCACAATCTTGACGACGTGCGCCAGCCCGTTACCTTCACGCAGCGCGAGTCTTGCCGCGCTGGCTTTCGCTTCCTCGTAGCTCATCGGCGGCAGTCTGCTGGTGACTACCAGGTACTGTTTTTCGTCGGCCATCAGCCAAACTCCCGACCATTCAATCGTTCGCGAAGCTCGCGTATCTCAAACTTCAACGCGTCAATCTCACGCGCCTGATTAGCGTTGTGCTCTTCCAGTGCCGCACACGATGCGCATTGCTTTGCATGTTCTTGCGGCAGTAATTTGCCGTCGATAATGTCCGGCATTTCCGGCTCGCCGCAGCACTTCAGTAAGGTGTTTCCGATGTCGTTGGTCATGCTGCCTCCATAAATTTTTTGTGCTTCTTTGCCCATTCGTTGCAAACAAACAAAAACATACCGGCGTTCATTCTTGTTAGTGCTCGCTCCCATTCGGCAACACATTGCCTAACTGCTGTTTTTGCGCTTGTAGATAGGTCTATCGGCGTTCCGCGTTTCTGAGATAACCCGATAGCAGAAATCAGCAATGAAACGGCTTTATCTGCGATATCCAGCAATGGCTTGCTGTTGGCTTCTTGGGCGAAGATGTGAAGCATTGTTATTGCTCTGACTAGACCGCCTTCCGCTGCTTCTGATTCTTTTTTTGCTATTACGATGTCCAGATAAATCCAGGCTGGCAGGGCGTGTCGATCTACCTCTTCTTCCGTTAGCTTTGATTCAAGGATTTGTTTTGATCTAGCGTATTCAGCAGGGTTTATCAGCCGGGTTACTGGCTTCATCTGTTTACGCGGCGCTTTGGATTTGGCCATGGCCTGCCCTCCGATATAGCGACGCGCCTTGCCGCTTTGCTCCAAGTTCAATCAAGTACCCAGATTCAATTAATCGACGCACTGCAGCGGATGCGATCTTTTCTCCACAAGGCCCGCGCCGTGACAACTGGCTGGTCGTAAACCCCTCCGTATGCAGTGCGTCCGGCCACGTCTTGATGAAGGCCATCACCACGCCGATCCGTTCTTCGGCCTTGCTGGGCGAATCATCGAGGATGTATGGCCTTTTTTCTGGCGGGGCGAATGGGTTTGGATCGCCGGTCAGTTGGCCGATCATGAGTTGCATGGGGATCATGCTGCGCCCTCTGCAAACAAGTCAGCCGGCTGTGATTCTGCTGATTGCAGATACCCAACTGCCTGGCGAAAATACGATGGCTTCAGCTCGGTGCCGATGAACTTGCGACCGAGCTTGATGGACATATAACCTTCGCTGCCGATGCCGGTAAACGGGCTGTAAACCGTATCGCCTGGCGCGCTCCACATAATCAGCGCACGCTCGATCAGATCCAGCTGCAGCGGGCAGATGTGCTTCTCGTCTTTGCTCTCGCGTGCCGCCTTGACGTTCAGCGTGTTGGTTTGCTGGATATCCATCCAAACCGGACTGGCCCACTTCTGCCAAAGATCAACCGGGAAGTCGGCAGGCTTGTGGCCGATTGGCTTGTCGTTCTCGCCATCCTTGCGGAAGATCAGCAGGTAATCTGGCATGCCGGCGCGGCTGCGTGCCGAGTCATTGCAAAGCGTCTTGTAAAGCAGTCCATGCGCCTTGGTTCGTGTCATTTCCACCACTGGGCATTTCCAGATGGTGATGCGGCTATGCAGCACCCATCCGCATTCCTCGTGGGCGCGGATCACCATGCCGGACATGTCTTTGATGCCGATGCGGCCATCTTTCCATTTCGTCAGCGGCAGGTCAGAGATATGCACGGCTGACAGTCGACCGGGGCGCGTTGCGCGAAAAAGATCACGCAGCAGATATTTGTAATGCTCGAAAAACTCCGCATCGTCTGCCGCGTTGCCCATGTCCCGCTCGCTGTCGCTGTAGACAAACAAGTTCGAGAATGGCGGGCTGTATACCGTGAAATCAATGCTGTTATCTGGCAGGCCGGCGGCAAACTCAACGCAGTCGGCGTTATAGACGCTGAAATTGCGCCCGTGAAATTGATCTAGCACTTCCATTTATGCACTCCTGAGCCATTTCGGCATGTTGACTGCCAGTCCGGGTTGATATGTCTGGCGTTTGTTTACGATTGATCCAGCGTTGCGCAGCATTGCAGCGCGCATTTCGGCCTTCATGGCGTCGTGCGATTCCGCCTTGCCAGCGACGTTGCGCCAGATGGCGGCCTCGGCATGCGTCATCACCAGATGGGCATTCACATCACGCACCTGGCCGAATCGCCAGCAGCGGCGCACGGCCTGATAAAACGACTCATACGAATACGACAGGCCAACAAAAGCCATATTGGCGCAGTGCTGCCAGTTCATTCCGAAGCCAGCGATTTTTGGCTTGGTGACGAGCACGCGAATCTTTCCGTCAGCAAATCCAAGCAGCCGTTCCTCTTTCTGTTCTGGTTTGTGAGATCCGCGAACCTCAACCGCATCTGGAATCAGCCGCGTCAGGTAGTCCGCCTCGTCATCGGTGTCGCACCAGATCAGCCATGATTCATCGTTGCCGTTTGCCATGCTGGCGACGTGCTGCGCCCTGGCTTCGACTGACTCGCGCTTGACGGCGTGAATGCCAGTAGCTGACAACTCAGGCGAGTGGAAAAGCTGGCCTTGTGTGTCTGCTTGCGATTCAAATTCGATAACGTGACGATGAATATTCAGATCAGGCAGATCAAATCCACGATCCGAATAGCCCAGATCAGATGGCCGGGAAACGCAGCGCGACCAGCCTGCCACCCAATCCCAAAACGGTTTAACCGCATGGCCCTTGAGTCGCCACTCGCCAGTGTCTAGCGTGTCATTGATAAACCAGCGCGGCAGCATGTCGGAATGGTTCAGCACGCCGAGAAACTCGCTATGGTTGCCCAGCTCGGTATGGTCGTTCGGGCTTGGCGTTGCCGTGCATGCCAGTCGATACGGGGTATTCGCAAACGCACTCACCAGGGCATTGCGTGTTTTTCCGGTGAAGTTTTTCAGGATCGATGATTCGTCCAGTACCACGCCCGAAAACTGGCTCAGCTCAAACTGGTCAAGCCGGTCATAGTTGGTGATGTTGATCCGGTTTTTGATGCCGGCATTGTCACGAACCACGGCAGCATCGATGCCGAACTTGGCCGCTTCCCGTGCAGTCTGAGCAGCCACGGCCAGAGGAGTCAGGATCAGCACCGGCTTATTGGTGTGCTCGTTGATGATCCGAGCCCAGTCGAGCTGGGTCAGCGTTTTGCCAAGGCCAGTATCAAGAAAGGCTGCGCCACGTCCGGCGCGCAGCAGGAAATCAAGCACGTCGCGTTGATAGTCAAACATGCGGCTATTGAATTCGCCGCTGTAGTCGATGCCAGCAACCTGCGGCGCGGTCTGTTTCGTGCGCAGAAATTCGTGATATTGCATGTCATTCATCCGAAAAAATCCCCGCTCTATGGCGGGGTTTAGGGTGGTGGAATTTGGCGCGGGTCAGAACGGAATGTCATCCCATTCCCATTCATTACATCCAACGTTTTTGAAATCGATCGGAACCAATGATTTGCTGTGAGCCAGACATTGGCCGCTGGCATCCAGATTGATGCAGCTATTGCAGTCCGGTTTGATACGATTCAACACGTCAAGCCGCGATTGCAGCGCCTTTCGCTCGCCTTCAAGCAGCATGCGGTTCATATGCCGGCTCCCATTGGTAATTGACGATTTCCGGGTATTTGCCGGATTCGTTCAAGGAAATGCTTTCCGGTTTGCGCAATTCAAACCCGTCATCCAGCCACTCGAATGCCTGATCGACGCTTCCGGGCACAAAGCCAAATCCTTCCGGGTTGCGCATCGCCCACCATCGTTCTGCCTTGGCTCTGGCAAAGCCCTGGTGATCCAGGCAAACCCATTCGCGGGCTACGATTCGCAGACCACACCAGTATTCGGCGCGCAAGCTATCCGGGCTTCCCGGCTTCTGGTGCCTGGCGTAGCTGACCCGATCAATCGGATAGGTATTGATCTTCGGCTGTACCTGATGCGCCATGATCGCGGCGTTGCTTGCTGCCCTGGCTTCTTCTGGCTCTGGCTCGCGCAGCGTTGCGCCACAGTCTGGGCATTCAAGCGCACTGGCAGGACGGACCTGATTGCCGCATTCGCCACAGACGGCAAACGGCGCAACGGCATCCAGTTTCTTGCGTCCGCGCTTTCTGCCGCGTATGCCGTCCACCGGGCCTAGTCGTTCCGTGGTGTCGCTGAAATCGATCCACAGGCAATTCTGTTTTCCCTCGGCAATCCGCAGCCCACGGCCAGCGCCTTGGACGTACAGCACCGGGCTTTGCGTTGGCCGCAGCCAGATGATGCAATCCACGTCTGGCACGTCGAACCCAGTTGCCAGCGCCAACACGGTGACAAGGCAGCGCACTTCGCCGCGGCGGAAAGAGGCGATGCGTTGTTCTCGTTCCTTTTTCGGCGTGTCACCGCAGACAACCAGCGTGGGAATGCCGCGCTGATTGAGCAGGTCGGCAAATTCTTCGGCGTTGGCAACCGTTGGCAGAAACGCAATCCACTTGTGGCGATCAGCAGCCAGTGTGCAAGCCTCGTCAGCCGCAGCTGGTAGGTAGTCGCTGACGCGGTCGGACAACTGGCCGATGTTGTAGTCGCCGTTGCTGGTACTGATTCCGCTTGTATCGATGCGCGATTGAATAGCGTCGATTGGCCGAATCAACGGTGACAGGTATCCAGACTGCAGTAGCTCTGATGCTGGCGTTTCGTGAGCAATTCCGGTAAATAGCGGCTCGTCTCCGTCAGTCAGCCAGACGCCGTTTCCGCGAAATGGCGTGGCTGTGAAACCAACCACGCGGAACACGGAGTAGCGAGCCAGATCATTCAGGAACTGGCGATACTGGCCAGCGCCGTCAGGGTTGGCCAGATGGCACTCGTCTATCACCACGCAGCGGATATTGCCTAGCAGATGCGCGTTTTTGGCGATGCTGCCAATGGTGGCAACAATCACATCAGCGTCTGGCTGTTTACGGCCAAGGCTTGCGCTGTAGTACCCGACACGGATATGACTTGGCAGGATGCGCATCAATTTGTCTGCGTTCTGCTCAGCCAGTTCTTTGCTTGGCACCAGAACGACCGTGCGCGGGTGCGATTCTGGCCAAGTGTCGAACAGCAGGCGCACCAGTTCGGCAATCACAACTGATTTGCCCGCGCCCGTGGGCAACACCAGCAGCGGGCAGTCGCCAGTGTCGGGATGTTTCTGCCACCAGTTGTACAGCTCGCCAATGCTGGCTTGCTGGTAGGGTCGGAGTTGCATGATCTTATCCTGTAATTTTCGCGGCAAACGCCTGACGCCATTCGTTCACGCCAGCATCCCCGATAGCACGCTTATCATCGGCGGCGTGGATTTCCACGCTCGACCACGCGCCGTTTTCAAACTCATTTCCGGTTAAGGTGTTGCGATAGCGGGCAACGTTCTGCACATCGTTTGCGTCGATCAATTCGGCCCAGCGAGACAGCAGCGAGGGAATGAATCGATGCGCGCTGCATCCGTCGCGCTGCATGGCCGGGTTCATTGCGCGGTAGCCTTGCCGCTCGCATGTCCAGGTGCCGTCAAGCTCAGGTGTTGCATGTGCGCAGCTGCGGCATGTTGGGAGCGGGGCGGCGGTGCCGTGGCACAAATCGTAATGGTCACACATCTTGCATTCGTACCAGTCTGGCTTTGTGCTGACGCCGGGCGGCGGCTCTGGTGCAAAAATGATTCGCTCTGCTTTTTCGATTAGCCGTTTGGCCTCGTCCGCATCAGCGTTGACCCGTTCGCTATACAGTTCGTCGTTGTCCTTGTTGACCGCCAGATACATCGCCCGAGTCATGCCGGTCAGCGCCATATACACTTGCATCTGTGCGTGGTGCACTGGCTTGGATTTGGCCACGCCGTTTTTCTGCAGATCCGCAAAGCTCTTGGCGTTGTGGGTTTTGAATTCCAGCACGTGCCAAGTGTCGGGCGCTTCCGGCAGGCCAATCGCTGCGCCGTCCATGTGGCCGCGAAAGGGGCCGCCACAGGACTGAACGCCGAATTGTTGGCCCGGCGCGGGGCCTTCGTGGACTGTTGCGCCGATGGCGCGCAATTCGGCAATGAATACCGCCTCTTCGCGCTGGCCGCGTGCGAACAGGCGCAACATGCGCCCGTCGAACTGGCGCTGTGTTGCCCAGCGGAAGCCGTACCACAGTGCCCGTGAGCAGCTTGCCCCGATCTGGCTTGCGCCAAGGTAGGGGCGGGGCTGCTCGTTGGCTGCCTGCCGTTCGCGCCACTGGATGATTTGCGCAACCGTACTATGTTGACGCTCCGGCAGGCTGGCCATGATTACGCTGCCTTACCTGCGGCTGCCGCCCACGGCGGTGTATTAGCTGCCGGCGCTGCCTGCTGCTGTTGTGGCGCTTGCTGGAAGCTGGGCGCGGAAAACGCTGGCGCTGCAGTTCCGGTAATGGCCTCGTAGCCTTTCACTTCGTTACTCGGCTCATAGCCTTCGCTCTTCTTGACGTTGACACGGATGCGCATCGGCTTGTTGTGCAACTGTGAACTGTCCTGCATCTGCAGAACGCCGGCCGCGTGGCAGATAGCTGACAATGCAGCCTGGCTGATTTGTTCGGCCTGCTTGTTCGGGTTGCTGATATTGAGGCGATCCCAGATTTTGCGACCCTTGAAATCGCCTTCGAGTACTTCCCATGTCAACACCAGTTGTTGGCCGGTTCCAGCCTTGGTGGACTTGATTTCAGATTCTGTGATCTGGCAGATGTATTTGCCGGCAGGGATAGGATCGAAGGATGCTTGTGGTTGAACTTGCGCTGCGTTGAAAGATAGGAATGCCATGGTATTTCTCCTGATTTGATTGGTGGGTTGGTTTACTGCTGGGTGATGCCGACGATCTTCTGGCGAATAACAGAGAGATCGGCGGGTTCGTACAGGTCAAGCGCGCCGGAGCGGTCTTTAGCTGTGTAGTTGTAATCGCCCGCCGTCTGGAAGAAGCGGGCGAGGTTCCCTTCTGCGTCCTTCTCGGCACGCAGAACGAGCACTTCGTCAAACATGAACGGAATTGCTTGGCCAAGCTTTGCACCCGGCATGCTCGGGCTATAGAGCAACGATCCTGTTTGCTCGTCTTTCTGTTTTTCCATCTTTGCGGAGAAGTAGACGTTCTTGCCGGGAAGGTCTCGGAATGCGCGCAACAGCTCGCCCATCTGGTCTGTAAGCGCGCCATACGCTTGGCGCGGGTCTACCTTTTTGCCATTCACTGTCACTGCTTTTTCGCGTGCCAGTACGACTTCGGCAATTTCTGATATTGAATCCAGGCACACCCATTCAAAGTGGGCTGCATCTTGGGATTGGCTGACAAACTGGTACGCCTCGAACACATCTTCCAGTGTTTGAACTTCAATCACTGGAATGTCGGAATCACGCAGTGACAGAAGGCCAGATTCAGCGCTGATGATGACTGTTGGTGCGCCAGTGGTTGCGCAAAGTCGGGTTTTACCAGCGCCAGATGCCCCGTAAACGAGCATCTTCAGGCCATTGAGTTGCGCTGCCTGCTTGGTTGTTGTTAGCTTGATGGCCATGTCACACCTCAACCTTGACGCCGGCCTTGGCGGGTTTGGTGGTAACGTATTTGGCTACCAAAGCTTTGTGGTCATCTTCCAGAGATTTGAAGCAGGTGATTTTCAGGTCTGGCTTCCAGTGGAATGTCCCCTGAACAATCGCCGGCAATTCGTTCCAATCGTCCTGCAGCGCCTTGGCATCAATGCTGCGGGTCATGCGCCCTTCAGTGACAACACGCATACCGTTATCCAGCTTATTGGTTTGGCTGCCTTCCTCGCGGCACGGCAGGATTTCAAGCAGCGATTCTTCAATCTCGACGCGCTTGGCGCGGGCCGCATTCTCTTCGGCTTTGGCTTCCAGCCATTCTTGAGCAAGTTGTTCGGCGGATTTCGGTGGGTGGGCAATTTTCAGGTTGGTTTTCATGATTTCCTCGGTGTAGTTAGTTAGTTAGTGATCCAGTAGGCGAAAAGCAGAGCCGCCACAGTCAACAGTCCGCCAATCCAGTCGTTTGGCGCTTCAACCCCAGACAGCGCGTCCAATTCGTCATTCATCTACACATCTCCAGCTTGGTAAGAATCCGTTCACGCTCGCGCTGTTTAGTGTCAATTTCAAACAGCGCCACACGACGGCTCGACTCCAGAAATGCAATTTCCTGCTTCATCATTTCTGCGCGCCAAGCAAACCACGCGGCTTTTATTGCCTTGATCATGCTGCCTCCCTATTTGATTTGCTGTGAACATCCTCAGCCTCACTATCCGCCCACTCCTGCAGCTTCGCGGCCATCATCCCCTGCAGCTTGGCGGCGGCGTCGAGGGTTACTGCTGCGGTGAGGCCGTGCGTTACGGTGAGTACGAGGTAGTCGTCCATGGCCCGCATAAATGGCTTGTTGTCGCCCAGCTCTTGAGCGGCCAGGCGGGCCATATCTGGGTCGCGGCGGTACACTTCGCGCAGACCTGCTTGGCGATCTTCCAGCGTCATCGGCTCTTTTCGCTGGCGCAGGTAGACGGGTGTGGGCGCTGGCATTTCAATCATGTTCGCTCCAGAAAAAGAAACCCCGCACATGGCGGGGCGAATCAACGATGGAGGAGGTACAAGGTTGGCGATTGTGTGACCGGCCGGCTTGCGTATCGAATACGCCCAATCGCCAAACGTGTACTCCCTCGAAAAAAATCCCCGCCGAAGCGGGGCCAATACTTGAGGATTTCTCCGCTATGCCCGCTCGTAAACAGGCATAACGCATAGCCCCGATGTACTACCTTGGAAGATTTGCAGCCTTGTCCTCTCGGTGTCTCGGTCGAGATAACCCACGCCAAAAACTTTAAGACGTGTTTTGGGGTCTGCTTCCGTGCTCATGCTGCCGGTGATATCTGCCCCTCTGAACCGGCTTGGGTTGTTTGAATCGCCATCGTGTGCCCTATGTCGCTTGACCCACGGAAAACCAGCCTACTGGCGGACTGGGATGAGTAGGCGTATCGCATGCGTTGAGTACATGGGATGCCAGTAAGCTGGTTATCGGTGGGGGCCGGTTACCCGCATTCCGGCGGCCAGTAGCGCCCATCCTTTCGGCTTGGTCTGGCTGGAGCTGATTACAGCTTTGCGTGCGTTTACCCATCACGCGGGAGCCTGTCTAACCGTCGAACAGGCTACGGTGTAGATCAACAAGTCTGAACGCTCACTATCTGCCGGAATTCAACCGCTTTACGATCGATTACGGTTTGTGGCTCCGGTTACATATGGCTTGCGGCTTCTGAGCTTGAGCGCTCAGGCTTGTTGATCCCCGTCTCTCCGGGGTGTCACCGCTGAGTTCCCATGTCCTTGGCGTGTGGTTCGCCTTGTAAATCTCCGCATGGTAGGGGCGCTTTTGCCCGTAGCAGGCTTGGCGGTCTTCACGGCTTTACCCGTGTGCTACTCCGAGTTGATCTCAACACGGCTGGCCTCTCACTCTCTACAGTGGTCGCTGCCCCGGAAGCAGCATCGCAAGAGGCCATGCGTGTTGCCCCTGTTGCCAAGGGCTGCACCAGCTCGTCATCCGCTCTCTGCGTTAAGGCGTTTCGCCATCGTTAGCTGTGCCTCCCGTAGGTCTTGGCTAACGCACAACAGATGATCTGCTGGTGTTT
>OFRM01000958.1_pt1 | contig 10715 bp, 8 predicted proteins | sample 1543101 | NCBI WGS metagenome assembly OFRM01 (sample SAMN07774223, study PRJEB24372) | wastewater metagenome | isolation source: Exp Tend VB 0WW | collected 2016-02
TCGTCCCCTGCATGATCGTCTGATCGTAAAACGTTTAGATCAGGAAACAAAAACAGCCTCTGGTATCGTTTTGCCTGACGCAGCGGCTGAAAAACCTGATCAAGGTGAAGTATTGGCTGTTGGCAATGGCAAAGTATTGGATGACGGCAAAGTACGTCCTTTAGAAGTCAAAGTCGGCGACCGCGTGTTGTTCGGCAAATATTCCGGCCAAGCCGTCAAAGTGGATGGCAACGAAGTTTTAGTGATGCGCGAAGAAGACATTTTCGCCATCGTTCAAAAATAAGCAGTGCTGAGCACGCAGTCCCAAACTTATTTCCAGTATTACATCTAAAGAATTCGGAGAAATACCATGGCATCAAAACAAGTCATTTTCGGCGATGAAGCACGCGCCAAAATCGTCAACGGCGTGAACGTTCTCGCCAATGCAGTCAAAGTTACATTGGGCCCTAAAGGTCGTAACGTTGTATTAGAGCGCTCATTCGGCGCGCCAACTGTGACCAAAGACGGTGTGTCAGTTGCTAAAGAAATCGAATTGAAAGACCGCCTCGAAAACATGGGCGCGCAGTTGGTGAAAGAAGTTGCTTCCCGCACTTCTGATAATGCTGGCGACGGCACAACGACTGCGACTGTCTTGGCTCAAGCGATTGTTCGTGAAGGCTTCAAATACGTTGCAGCTGGTTTCAACCCTACAGACTTGAAGCGCGGTATCGATAAAGCTGTTGTAGCGATTGTTGCTGAAGTAAAGAATTTGGCACGCCCAACAACGACGAACAAAGAAATCGCTCAGGTTGGTTCAATCTCTGCAAACTCTGACCAAAACATTGGTGACATCATCGCCAAGGCCATGGACAAAGTGGGCAAAGAAGGCGTGATCACTGTTGAAGATGGCAAATCATTGGACAACGAGTTGGATATCGTTGAAGGTATGCAGTTTGACCGTGGCTACCTGTCACCGTACTTCATCAACAATCCAGAAAAGCAATCGGTGATTTTGGAAAACCCATTCATCTTGTTGTTTGACAAGAAGATTTCTAACATCCGTGATTTGTTACCAGTATTGGAACAAGTAGCGAAATCTGGTCGCCCATTGTTGATTATTGCTGAAGATGTCGACGGCGAAGCCTTGGCGACCCTGGTTGTCAACAACATTCGCGGCATCTTGAAGACCGCCGCTGTTAAAGCACCTGGTTTTGGTGATCGTCGTAAAGCGATGTTGGAAGATATCGCTATTCTGACCGGTGGCCAAGTGATTGCTGAAGAAGTTGGTCTTTCATTGGAAAAAGCCGTCTTGACAGACCTTGGTCAAGCGAAGCGTATCGAAATCGGTAAAGAAAACACCATCATTATCGATGGAGCTGGTCAAGCTACTGGTATCGAAGCACGCGTGAAGCAAATCCGTGCGCAAATCGAAGAAGCAAGCTCCGATTACGATCGTGAAAAGTTGCAAGAACGTGTTGCCAAGTTGGCTGGTGGTGTTGCCGTTATTAAAGTGGGCGCTGCAACTGAAGTTGAAATGAAAGAAAAGAAAGCCCGCGTTGAAGATGCATTGCACGCTACACGTGCAGCAGTTGAAGAAGGCGTGGTTCCTGGTGGTGGTGTTGCGTTGTTGCGTGCACGCGCAGCGGCTGGCGTCATCAAAGGCGACAATGCGGACCAAGAAGCTGGTATCAAACTGGTATTGAAAGCGATTGAAGCGCCGTTGCGCGAAATCGTTGCAAATGCTGGTGGCGAGCCAAGCGTTGTGATCAATGCTGTGGTCAATGGCACAGGTAACTACGGCTTCAATGCAGCGAACGATACTTATGGCGACATGATCGAAATGGGTATTCTCGATCCAGCTAAAGTCACACGTTCAGCCTTGCAAAATGCAGCCTCTGTTGCTGGTCTGATTCTGACAACTGATGCATTGGTGGCAGAATTAAGCGAAGACAAACCAGCCGGTGGTATGGGCGGTGGTCATGACATGGGCGGCATGGGTGGCATGGGCGGCATGATGTAAGATCAGTCTGCTTGCACTAGCAAGCATACTGCAGCAATTCATCAAGCTACTGACAAAAGCCTCGTAACTTCGGTTACGAGGCTTTTTTTATCTTCGCGCATCCATAAAATTCACGCACTCTTGAAAGTATTTTTTCAAAAATCGCTTGCAGTACAGCGTAAAATTCCCAACAATCAGGCTCATTCTGAAAATTAAAATGACTTTCAGCTAAAAGCTGGCACAGTTATCGCATAAAGAATAAAAACAACGATGGAGAACACATGGCAATCCAACATTTAACCGAAGAACAAATCAGCACTTGGACCCGCGCCCAGAAAGACCAATGGTGGCTCACCCACGTATACCGGGGTGACATGGCACAGCTGACCTTGCGTTCAGCACTGGCTGGTTTTTTGATGGGGGGCATTCTAGCCGCCACTGCGCTATACATTGGTGCAAAAACCGGTATTGCGATTGGTGTCAATCTGACTTCGGTTATTTTGGCGTTTGCTTTATTTAAAACACTCAGCAAAGCAGGCTTGGCGTCCGATTTCACCATCCTGGAAAATAACTGTACCCAGTCGATTACCACAGCGGCTGGCTACATGATCGTGCCGCTCATCGCCAGCTTATCGGCCTATATGCTGGTCACCGGGCAAATTATTCCTTGGTGGCAGATGATGATCTGGATGACGATTTGTTCCATCCTCGGTGTATTGGTGGCATTTCCAATGAAGCGCCGCTTCATCAACGAAGAACAGCTACCGTTTCCCGAAGGGCGCGCTGCGGGTGTGGTGCTGGATTCCTTATACACTAGTGGTGCCGAAGTCGGTTTATACAAAGCGCGTCTGTTGGCCATGACGACACTGTTTTCCGGTTTTTATCAGCTCATCATCAGCGATGGCTGGATGAAATTGATTCAGATCAAATTACTTAAAATGGATCGTTGGGCTGGCATCAAAGAGGCTTGGAGCCTGCCAGAACGTATCGACACGTATTACTACATGCTGGCCGCCAAATTTGACTGGATGATTCCCAAAATTTTAGGTACCGATTTTCGCACGCTGGGCTTACGTTTAACCATTGACACTGCCATGCTAGGTGTCGGTGGCTTGATGGGAGTCCGAATCGCTTCCAGCGTGTTCCTCGGCGCTGCCATCAATTTTTTTCTGTTGGCGCCGATCATGATCCAGCGCGGCGATATCGTCGAACGACTTTCACCTGCTGGCCAACTGGTGCCCATTTCACGAAACGAAATTGTGAATCAATGGTCGCTCTGGTGGGGCGTCGCCATGATGGTAACAGGCTCTCTGGTAGTGTTGGCAGCAAAGCCTGACATTTTCATCAAGCTCTTTACGATCTTTAAAAAACGCACTCAGCCAGATCAAGCTATAGATGTTCTTAAAGAGATCGAAGTGCCTCTGTGGATCTCTTATGTCGGTGTGCCAATTTTTAGTTTTTTAGGCGCATGGGCCACACACAGTTTTTTCCATGTTTCCTGGTTGCTGGCTTGCATTTCATTACCGTTGATTTTTGTCCTGACGGTGATCTGTGTTAATTCGATGGCACTCACCTCCTGGACGCCCACCAGTGCCCTATCCAAAATTACCCAATTCACCATGGGTGCAATTGACCGCGCCAATCCTGCCAGCAACCTGATTCCGGCTGGCATGACCGCAGAAGTCGCTTCCAATGCCTCCAATTTACTGTCGGATATCAAGCCAGGCTATATGCTCGGTGCCAAACCGCGTCAGCAGGCCATTGGACACGTGATCGGTATCCTTTCTGGCGCATTGGCTTGTGTGCCTTTGTTCTTCCTTTTATTCCTGCCACCCGATGCAACGGGCGTGCGCTCCGCCGCCACCATCGTCTCTGAACAATTTGCGATGCCCAATGCACAGCAATGGAAAGGCGTAGCCGAATTGATTGCCAAAGGCGTCGGTAGTTTGCCAACCAGTGCTGTGATTTCCATGATTGTCGCGGCGATTGCCGCGGTGTGTATGGAAGTAGCACGCATCGTCACCAAAGGCCGCTTTCCTTTGTCTTCAGTCTCTATCGGCCTTGGTGTGATCTTGCCGCCCGAATCCTGCTTTATGATGTGGATCGGGGCTCTGATTTTTTGGTGGATGGGACGTCGTCACCGTACACCTGGCAGCAAGGGTTATGATTTCTGGGTTGATGGTTGTGAGCCGATTTGCGCTGGCTTAATTTCCGGCGCGGCCTTGATCGGCATTGGCAATGCCATCATTAACGTACTAATTTAATACAGTTAAGCCTAACGAAACTCTTCAAGCACACGTAAGGTATTGTCAAACACAAATACCTTACGAAATTCAATCACATCATATTGCGCCGCCACGTTCGGTGGAAACATCGCATACGGCGCATTCACCCGAATAATACGAAGCACCGCTTCATCCAGATCAGCGCGCCCGCTGGAACGTAAAAGCGTCATTTCTTCAATACTGCCGTTACTACGTAAAGCCACCAACACAATCGGATCACCACGCGCCTTGTCTTTGGAAATTTGCGAATAGTTGAGATTGCCATTGCGCTCAATCTTGTCACGCCAGCTATCGACGTATAAACGCAGCGGTATCTCCCGCTCTGCATGGCCAAGATACTTGCGCCGTCGTGAGTGCTCATCACTCCCAGTTTCCCGTGGCAACGGCGGCGTACCACGCAAAATATCCAGGCCCCGGATTTGCTCTCGCGCTTTGCCTGCAAATTCACCGCCCAGCAAATTTTTTGGCAACACCAGATTGCCGGATAAGCCGTCATTCAAACCAGAAGCACTGCCATTCGCCGCTGACTTTACCGGATGTGGTGTGCTGGCTTGCGCGGCTAACGACTCGCTACGCGCTGACTGTACTTTTTGTTCCGCGAGTTTTTGTTCCGTTAATTTTTGCTCAGCTAATTTTTGCTCAGCTAATTTTTGCTCGGCTATTTTTTGCTCAGCTATTTTTTGCTCAGCTATTTTTTGCTCGGCTAGTTTTTGTTCGGCTAGTTTTTGCTCGGCTAGTTTTTGCTCGGCTAGTTTTTGCTCTGTTAGTTTTTGCTCCGCAATCACTTTACTTTTTTGACTTTCCTCAAGCAGATTTTTTTCTTGCTGCCGACGCTCAAGCTCTCCTTGTTTAGCCAGTTGCACATCTTGCTCTATCTGTGGACTAACTAGCGGCTCAGCTTTTACTTCAGCGACGCTCTCATGCGGTTTAATTTTTTGTTCTTCAGGTGCTAATTTCTCAACAGGAACGGGAGTCTGAACCGCTGCAATTTCAGTGCTCTTGTTATCTAGATTTTTATGAATCGGCTCATCTGGATCAGGTACGGCCACGGTAAACGTGTCATCTCTGCCCTGCGTCTGTGCGATAAGATCAATCGGTGATTCGAGCTGTGGTGGCGGTGCAGTCTTGATTTTGGCTGTAACGACTGCTGGCTTGGTGACTGCCTTTGCAGGTTTTTTTGGCACTGACGGTACAGGCACAGGCGCAATGACTGTGGGAACGACTGCAGGAACGACAGCAGCATAAGGCAAGACATTAATGCCTGGCGCAAGTGCTTTGATTTCAGGCGTAACCGAATTGAACGACACCGTGCTGGCAGCTGCCGGTATAGGTTCTGGCAAGACCTTGGGCGCTAATATTGGTGTAGGTAAGCTGGTAGGCGGATTAGTCGGTTGTGCGGTTTGCAAGGTGATGGAAAGCGATTCATCCAGCGGCAAATCAAGTCCAGTCTGCCCGATCCCAAGCGTGCCAAATTGCAAAGATAATAGCAGACCATGCAATACAATTGACAACAATAATCCAACGACCAATCGTCTTTCGACCGTATCGCTCCATCCTTGCTCATGATCGCTTGTGACGTCGGGCATGTGAATATGGTAGTCAATTTTTGTCAGGCATTATCGCATGGCAATTACCGCCCGCCATGTTTCGGTTAGACTTACGTTGTAATGTCAGCGTACTTCGTCAATACGAATCATCAACACTTTTCCATGTGAGCAAACCCATGAACATGCACACCAACAGTGATCAACTTACGATCGGTTTAGCGCAGATTGCACCGATCTGGCTAGATCGTACAGCGACTATACAAAAAATCATCCGCTACATTGAAGACGCCGCCGCAGCGCAATGCCGCTTTGTCTGTTTTGGGGAAACCCTATTGCCGGGCTACCCGTTCTGGCTGGATTTAACTGATGGCGCGCGCTTTAACTCTAGTGTGCAAAAAGAAATTCATGCGCACTATGTCGATCAGGCGATTCGTATTGAAGCGGGTGACTTGGATACGATTTGTCATGCCGCTGCACGCCTCAAAATTGCCATCATGCTGGGTTGCGTAGAACGCCCTATCGAACGCGGTGGCTATAGCCTGTATTGTTCCTGTGTGTATATCGGTGCAGATGGTGTGATTGGCTCGGTGCATCGCAAATTGATGCCAACCTATGAAGAGCGCCTCACCTGGTCGCCCGGCGATGGGCATGGCTTGCGCACGCATGCCTTAGACGGCTTTCGGGTTGGCGGTTTGAATTGCTGGGAAAACTGGATGCCATTGTCACGCGCAACCTTGTATGCACAAGGCGAAGATGTACACGTCAGCATTTGGCCGGGCAATGCACGTAACACGGAAGACATTACCCGCTTCGTCGCCAAGGAAGGCCGCTGTTATAGCATCGCGGTGTCTGGCCTGATGCGTCGCAGCGATTTTCCGGCTAACACGCCGCATCTCGACATTATTTTGGCAAACTGCCCAGAGATGTTGGCGAATGGCGGCTCTTGCATTGCCAGCCCGGACGGTAGCTGGGTCATTCCACCCACTGCGGACATCGAAACACTTTTGGTCGCCACGCTTGATCAAAAAATTGTGCGCCGTGAGCGACAAAATTTTGACGCCGCTGGTCATTACTCGCGCCCGGATGTGACACGCCTGATTGTTAATCGTGAACGGCAGAGCTTGGTGCAATTTGAAGATCCTCAATAGTAACCTTACGCAAAACCCCTATGCAGAATTCTCCTAAAAAAATAACTGTCATCGACTCGCACACTGGTGGCGAGCCGACACGCCTAATTGTTGCTGGCGGGCCGGAGCTAGGCAGCGCTTCACTGCAAAAACGCGCACAAATCTTCCAGCGGAATTTCGATCATTATCGCAACGCGGTGGTCGGCGAGCCACGTGGTTCCGATGTCATGGTCGGTGCGCTAGATTGCACGCCGCATGACCCGTCTTGCACCGGTGCGGTGATCTTTTTCAATAATGTCGGTATGCTCGGCATGTGTGGGCACGGCATGATGGGTTACATCGCCAGCCTGGCCTACCAAGGGCGTCTCACCGCTGGTACGCATCGGATTGAAACGCCGGTTGGTGTTGTGAAGTCAGAATTACATGACGACGGTAGTGTCACCGTGCATAATGTACCCGCCTATCGCTACCGACAAAAAATCACCGTCAACGGTGTTAGCTCAGCGCCATTTCAGCAAATCAGCGGCGATATCGCCTGGGGTGGTAACTGGTTTTTTTTGGTGAGTGAACATGGACAAGATTTGCGCTTAGCCAATGTCGAAGCGCTCACCGAATTTTGCTGGCAAATTCGCCTGAGCCTGCAAGCGCAAGGCATTACCGGAGCGGCAGGTGCAGAGATTGATCATATCGAGCTTTTTTCAAAAAGCGATAACCCAGACAACCATAGCCGCAATTTCGTACTCTGCCCCGGCAAAGCCTACGACCGCTCGCCTTGCGGCACCGGCACCAGCGCCAAACTGGCCTGTCTGGCTGCCGATCAAGTATTAGCAGAGAATCAAACCTGGCGTCAAGAGAGCATTATCGGCAGTGTTTTTGAGGGCCGTTACCAGTGGCACACCCACTCTGATCAGGCTGTTGACCTGGCTGATGGTGGTATCAAAAAAATTAATCCTTCGATCAAAGGACAAGCTTTTGTGAATGGTGAATCGGTGATCTTGATTCAGGAAGATGATCCGTTTGCTTGGGGAATCAAGCAAGTCTGAGTTTCTCCCACATCATGTGCTGGCTTAAACAGATCAACATTTGTATTATCCAATTCACTTTGCTAATACACCTTCTGGGCTTCAATTGCATTACCAAGTAAAGCCGAAAGCGTTTCCCTCATTTCAAATATCAGCGTCCGGCCAGCCTTTGCGTGCTGCGCGGCTAAGCATGCTGCGCACGATTTGCCGATGAAATGGGGTGATTAAAAACAGGTAGCTACGGCCAAGTTGATTATGACAATGCACTACGGTTGATAAAGTCACTGCACGCTGTCCGTCTTCCGAGCTGCTGCACAATAAAGACAATCTGAAATCCAGATGACGATCATCTTCACCTAAAATAATTTCATTCGCACTGCGACTATAAATTTTGAATATACCAATTCGCTCGCCAGGCGCACCGGCAGAAGGTGAAGTTAAGTGTGCCGACGTTTTCAGGCCAAAGCCTGCTACCAAGGTATCTCGCAAACGCATTAACAGTTTCATCCACGCCGCCTGCTGCGTCAACAAAAAACGCGCCAACACTTCTGGTACATGACTTGCATCCGACGGCAAATCTGTCGCATACGCATCTGCCAAATCAACGCTGGTGTAAATACCCTGTAAAGCTGAATGTTCAGGCAGTGCAACTGACTTGATGACGTGACGCATGTGATGCCTTTGTGGGAGATTGAAATTTTTTGGCTGAGCTTACAACTAAATTTTTAACTGAATTTCTAATTAATCCGGGCCGCCGATTTTGGCAAACGGCGTAAATTCGGAAAAGTACTATTAATCAACCAGTTTCTAAATCGAATCATTTTATGGCTCGCATGGCGACGTTCCGTGCGCAAACCAAGTACGCGTAATAAGCCCGCTTCGGTGATGCCGATTTCTTTTTGCGAGGGAATTTGCCCATATTCTTCGCCCAGCAAACGTAATTCACGCGGCTCTAATCCTGGTTCGATCACGACATGTAATTCTTTGATGGCGATCCAAATCACTTCATCGATCATATAAAACCGCAAATGCACGCCATCAAAATGGTAATAGTGGCCTTGCCAATGGTGAAAAACCGACCACCGTGCCCAATAACGTATTTCTGAGAAAAGTCGAATAATCTCACTCGAAAATTGCGTGCCCCATACAGCAGATGTCATTGCCAGCCCGATGGGGCCAAATCCCGCGCCAAATACAGAAGCAATATGCCAGACTATGTAGGTCAAACCACCACAAAATAGTAATTTGAATAAAATTCTGAACATGGTGCGCGCGTCGTTGGCTGTTGTGCGTGTTGTCTTATTCGTGCGATTCGATATCGGCGTTGTCTCCGGCTTTGTCTTCGGCTTGCATGCCGGTATCGACATTTTTTCCTTGCCCTAACAATACCGGTGGCACGTAGGTGGCCAATAAATGTTCCCGGCTTTGTGGGGTTTCCAGGCTGACCCGCCCTAGCGCACCACTGCGATAATCGAGCAATAAAGTGTGCGCGGCTTTTTCATAATCCCACTCACCGCCTTTCAATTTGTAGGCACGCTTTTTGGCTACGCCTTCAATCACGCTGACCGCATCGATGCCTTCGGTTTGTATGCCGTAACGTGTGCTCAGAAATTGCGGATAGCGTTGCAATAATAATTCGGCCAGAAAAGTCGCCACTTCCTCTTCGATCAAAGCGTTCACGCCAACTGCGTGGCTGGCCGCCAACATGAGGCCGTCAGTTGGATGTTCAATCTTTGGCCACAACATGCCGGGCGTGTCGGTCAGAATAATGTTTTTACCGAGGTACAGGCGTTGCTGCACTTTGGTGACAGCAGGTTCATCGCCGACATTGGCGACCCGCTTTTTCAGCAAGGCATTCATCAAGGTCGATTTGCCGACGTTGGGAATGCCCATAATCATGATGCGCAACGGTTTGGTTGGCACGCCGCGATGCGGTGCTTGCTCTAGTGCGAAGGCGGGCACTTTGGCGACATCGGCAGGCTTTTTACAACTCAGCGCCACGGCCCTGACATTTTTTTGGCTGTTGTAAAAATCCAGCCACATCTTGGTCGCATGAGGATCGGCCAGATCACTTTTATTTAGAATTTTTAAACAGGGGCGCTGACGGAAATTGCGCAACTGTTCCACCATCGGATTGCAGCTCGCCTGCGGGATGCGCGCATCCAGCACTTCGATCACCAGATCGGTATTTTCCATCGTCTCCGCCGCTTTTTTGCGGGCGGCGTTCATGTGGCCGGGGAACCATTGTATTGACATGCGTATTCTTCTTTGTAGCGAAATTCAAACCGCTATTTTACGGACTTGTCGCGCACAGCCGGAGATTTGTTTTTCTGTGCCCTGAGCCTGGTCGTTGATTATCGATAGAATTTATAAAAAATGAGGAGTATGCCAAAAAATAGTGCGATTCCCGCATATAAATACTATGTATTAAATATTTACTGCACCCAGTATATTTTTTAATGGAAATCCAGGTTGAACTCAATGCGCAAGCTGCGCGATCTTTTGTTCAATGAAGGCCAGCAGTTCATTGCTAAGACCGCCAACCATCCTGGCGCGATTGTAGGCTTCTAGCGCCTCGGTATTACGATGATCAGCCTGTAGCGAAATACCTAAACCCATCCACCACACGCTGTTTTGCGGATTTTTTTTCAACGCTCGTTGATACAACTCCACCGCCGCCTTATGGCGCGCTTCCCGTTGCAATAGCGCTGCTAAAAAAGCCAAGTAATCACTTTGCTCCCCCGCTTGTGGCAAGG
>OFRM01000959.1_pt1 | contig 10713 bp, 17 predicted proteins | sample 1543101 | NCBI WGS metagenome assembly OFRM01 (sample SAMN07774223, study PRJEB24372) | wastewater metagenome | isolation source: Exp Tend VB 0WW | collected 2016-02
AAGAGGGGCCAGCTAGGGCGCGGGCAGCGCTTAACCCGGAATTTACCGCCTACGCCTTAACGAGAGGTAAACCGGTAAGCGTGCTTCGCGGTCTTATCGGCCTTCACGTCGGAGACGTGGGGCACATGCTCGACCACGAAGCGCTTGCCGTTGGTCGCGGTGCAGTCGATATCGACCGTGCCGCCGGGGCGTTCGTTGATGATGACGCCAGCGCTTTCGGCGCTGTGTTCCAGCTTCCCATCGACAGCCGAACAATGGCTGTAAATGACAGTGCGGCCCAGCGCGGATTTCGCCTCGCTGGATTGGGCTTCTGCTTTTGCTGCTTTGACTGCGGTCATGCAATTTAGTCTCCTAGATGGCCGGACTATCCATCTTTGGCTACGTGTATCCGTGTCCGGTACGGATTGGTATCTTTATTGACCGGGCAATTCGGCGGGCATCGCCTTGCGCCGCTGATAGCCCGCGCTTGCCATGGCCGCGCCCGCGATGGCCAGCACGGTCGAAGCCGTGTCGATGATAGCGCCGATGCCCTGCACGTCGATGTGCGGCGCGATCTTAGACAGCGCGAAGGCCGCCGCCCCAGCCGCCACGCCTTGAAGCGTGAGACTTTCGGTCTTCACGCCAGCGGCTTTCATGATGCTCGTAAGCCAAGACATTGTCGTCGCTCTCCCTTTCAAACCGAATGCGCAAAACGCGCACGGTGTCAATTTTCCCGTGTACCGGGCAAAGCAGCAGTTCTGCGACGCTTACGCCGTCTGGCAGGTCTGACAGCAGGTGTTCCAGTTCGCTGCGCTTCAAGATGGGAGAGGCGTTCGGCAACATCTTCTAGATCATCCAGCGCTTCCGCCACGATGACAGAAAGCCTGTCCACCTTCCCGGGTACAGATTGAAGCGGCCTTAACACCACTGTATTTATGAAGCCGACGGCAAGCGGCGAAATGATACCGGTCAGTACCGTCAATACCCACGGTTCCATCACATAATCGCCCATGCTTGATGAAACAGTTGCTCTGAATAGTACGGCACGCCCGCCTCCCAGTCGGCCATAGCTTTCGCGATCTTGCATACCTGCGCTTCGTTCCAAGTGAAGAAGCCCGACGACCCCAAGCCCGCCTGCGTGATGACGTGCTTGATGTAGCCCGCTTGATTGTCAGGCGTCCAAAACTTGATGAGCATAATAACGGTGTTTTCGCCGCGCTGATAATGCGACCGCAACGTGCGCAACATGGCGCGCGCGCCGTACACCGGCGTTTCGAACGTTTCGAACTCTGGGTCACGCGACGGCGTCACTTTGCCCTGCCAGTTGTTCGCGGGATTGATGCGCAAGCCGCCCGGATTATTCAATCGGATCGTTCGCGCCATATTTGTACGAACCCCAAGATAGCCGAAACCAACAAGGGCGACAGCGCTAGCACCGATGAGAAGGACATGGCCGGTTTTCATGTGATCTGCTGAAACCCCGTTGTGATGCTTACGCCGGCCGTGCGATCCGTTATCGCAAACGTTGCCGTGTCGAAAATCGCGCCGCTTGTGCGAATGCCGAGAACAGCGCCGGTCGTCATCGTTATGTCCGTGTCGCCCGCAGGAAGCGAGGTCCACGCGCCAGCGCCGTTTTTGTATTCCGACGTTCCCGCGCCTGACTTGTTGATGCGGATTTCGCCGGGGTTTCCGGCCGGCACAGTGATGGTTTGGTTGATCGTGATCGGGCCAGGATCAGCGGCAGAGCCGTTGAAATTGCCGGATGACGTAATGTCGCTGATGATCTTTGTTTGCTTCCACACGCCGCCAATGCGCGTATGGCGATACGGCACGCGCCGCCACGTTCCAGACACGCGCACCCAACGGCAGATTACCGTCTTGTGCGCGCCTCCAATGCGGACGGTGCGACCCATCGTTACGCCGGCAGCTTCGACAGCTTGTCGATGAAGTCGTTGACCACGCCAACGATAGCGGCGTGGCGCGCTGAGACTTCGGCAACGGCTTGCTGCGCTTCGGCATCTTTCGCGGCGCGTTCGGCTTGCAGCGCGTCTGCTTTCTTGGCGGCGTCGGCGTTGGCAGTCGCCAGAGCGGCGGGCAACGCGATGCCGCGCGCCTCTAGCTCTGCGAGCGTGCAAGTCTCGCGCGGTTTGCCCTGATGCTGATCCCATTCCGCTTTGGTCTGCGGAACGCCCTCAACGGTGAACATGAAGGGATTGCCCTCACGCGCCTTTTCCCAGCTAAAACCGATCACTTCGTATTTCATGTCATTCCCTCAGACGTATTGGTCCCATGTGTCGCCATCGGAACCGCCCGATGGAGCCGATGTGCTAGCGGTGTATCCGCCGGAAGTGTACGAGCCCGCGTGCGAAATGACCGCCTTGTTCGCGACCGTAGGCGGAACTGCGAAGTCTGTAATCCGCGTGGAAATGCTAACCCGAAACGCCGTACCGGCTGACGGCGTGTAAACGTCGAGAGATTGCGACGTGTCAATAATGTTTGTGCCGATATACCAACGGTTGCCGCCGTTCTGCTGGAAATTAATGTAAGACGCCGTGTTGTCAGCGCCGTTGAGGCCCACCATGGCCGCGACGGCACCGGTGTTTCCGTTTCCGACGGTCAGCGCGTACTGAGTAAGGACCAGTTTTTCGGCGGCGTTGATCGCAAAGCGCAATTCGCCGTTCGCAACGCTCCGAATGCTCTGGACGTTCGCGCCGTCCGTGAATTGCAGATACGAGCCATAGTTGCCGCCGCCGTTGTGCGACTGCATGGTAATGGCTGTGATGCCTGCCGTCTTATCAACGGTCAAAAGGCCGTTGAGGTACGACATATATTCAGCGGTTCCGCTCGTGTTCGTGCGGAACAGAATGCCCGCTGCGGTGTTGCTGATGTCATCCCAGCGCGAGCCCGTGCGGATAGACAGCGACGGCGTTCCGCTGTTCGCGTAAATGTCGATATTGGGCGTTGCCGCGGTGACAGAAATGTTGCCAGTAAACGCCGCTCCCGCCAACGCGGCTTTAAGCGCGATGGCGGCGGCTTGCGCCGTGCTGACCGGCTTGTTCACGTCGCTCGTATTATCGACGTTGCCCAATCCCACGTCAGCTTTCACTAGCGCGAGATTGGTCTTTGCGGTGGCGACAGACGGCAGGTCGCTAAGGTTGAGATACCGGCGAAGCGCTGCCTGATTGATGCTTGTCATTACGCGCTCTCATTCATCACGCAAATCGTAGCGTTCCCGCCGCTGTCGTTTCGGCAGTAGAGCGCGCCGGAATGGTTCACCACGAGAATGTCGCCGGGCGCTAGCGCCCATGCGGTCATTTCCCCGACGCCTAGCGCCGTGGGCGAAATGTAGACAAGGCCAGCGCCTGCGGCATCGCGGCGGATAGTGCGTTGGCGGATCGTAGCGCCCAACGTCGCGCACTGCGGCGACGAAGCAGTAGCGACGACAAGCCCCGTAGCGACCGGCGTAAGCGCGTCAGGCGCGGCGGTCATGGTGACAGGCGTCGAGACGACAGCAGCGCCAGCGGCAAGCACAAGGCTGTTATCGTCAAAGTCGCCGACGCTCGCGAGAAACACGATAGACTGCACCGAAGCCGAGTAGACTTCGACCATGTAGCCGACTTTCGCGATGGTCAGCTTCTGACCGGTCGAAAGCGTGAAAGCTTCCGTGATCGGTCTGCCGTCCACATCGAACACGCGGAATTTTACGGACGACCCGGTGCGACAGTAAATCTGATTGCACGTAAGCAGGAAGCGCCGCGTTTCTGCGGCGACGCTTGTGAAGGTCGTTTCGATGATGCGCGGCAGAATGCCGTCAATAAGGTCAGCCACGATTGCCTCGCAATGCTCCGATGAGCGCGACGCCGATAATCAGCACCACGCCCATCTTGCCAAATTTCTCTAGCGATCCGGCCAACGCCGCGCCGTCGCTTTGGTTCGCTCCGACGACAGCGCCCATGGCGTCGGCGTATGCCTCGCCTGTTTTGTTGGCCAACAACGTCGCGACGTTGAGAATAGAGGCGTTCGCGTCTTTGTACGCTTCGCCGCTCAACTTCGCGTAGTTCAAGCCGACGCTGAATGCCTCGCTGTTCGCGGCGTTCCACAATCCGGCGTTGAGTTCGTTCTGATGCGACGCGAAGTCTAACGCGTCTTTCGCGACTTCGGCGCTTAGGTCGTATCTGACGCTTTGATCCGTGTACGTCAAAGACTGATCGCGATTGTCGGTCAGTTCGGTATGAAGGTCGCGGCTGTCAATCAACGTTGTCGATTGATCCGCAGAATACGCGAGTTGCGCGCCATCGCCGAGCAAGAAGCCGCCGTCGCCGACGTTCGTGTTCGTTTGATACGCGTTGGTCGTATTCTGCGTATTGGTCGTGGTCTTTTTGTCGAAGATACCCATGACCTACCTCACCATAAGAAAGACGGCGACAGCGCCAAGAAGCGCGATACCGCCTAGCGCGATTGGGCCGGGCATCGCGCTTGGCGCGGGATCGGCCATCGCCTGATTTGAAAGGCCCTGCTTCGGTTGCGACACTCCCGGGAGCGTCTGCACGTAAGCGGCGTTCGTGCCGAAGCCGCTGTTACCGAGAAACTGACCGGCGGTTTGAAGCCCCTGCCCCAGCATGTCGGTTGTGCCTTCGCCAGCCAGATTGGCTAGCTGATCCTGCCAGTTCATAGACGTGACAGGCGTCACAGCGGTGCTGTCACCTTTCGGCGCGGCTGTGTCGTTGTCGGTCGTTGATGATCCGCCAGCCGAACCAGCGCCAACGTTGAACGCGCCGAACGTGACAGGCGCGCCCGCTTGAACGGCTACGCTAGTAGCGTCGGCGAATGATAGCCCAAGCGGCGGTAGCATCAGCGTTTCCTCAGAATGAGAGTAGCGCCCACGCCCACGGCAGTAAGCGCTGTTACGATGGTCAGGAAGCCGAGCGTCGCGCTCGCGTCATCCATCTTCTTGCCGCCCCAGTTGATGCCGGTCCAAGCAAGCCAGCCAGCGACAGTGACGCCGATACCGGAAAACACGGCGCGAGTAACAGCCGTTGCTTTGATGGTAGCCGCCGCCGCCGCGCCGCCACGCTTGGCGGCGGGAACAGCTTTGTACGCCTTGCCGCTTTTCGTGACGATGTTCACCCAGCCCTTCGCGATGGCGCGTTCTGCGGCTAGATAGATGCCCTTGATTGCTCCCCACATGCTCAGGCCCTCACGACAAAGAAGACTGCGACGATAGTGCCGACGATAACGGGAAGCAGGTCAACTTCGTCAACCTGCGTTTCAGGCGTCAGCGTCGGATCAAGTTGCGCGACCTTCTTGTAATTGAACCATGGGAATTGATCCCTAGTCGGGTCGCCGGTTTTCGGGATGGGCGGACGCTGGCTCCCAGCTTCGGGCGCTAGAGGCATGCCAATCCAGTTGCCCGGCCAGAGCATTTCGGCGACGCCGCCGACGGTATTAGCGATACCTTCCAGCCAGCCGGGCATGTGCCTACCTCTTGATAAGCCAGATACCCAGAATGATCGCCGCGCCGCCGCCAAGCCAGAACATGTCGGTTGCTTTCCACAGCGACGTGACACCGGCAGAACCCATCGTATTGGTTTTGCCAAGACCGACGCCGCTAAACGGATCGTACGTCATCGGAAGATCGCCGTCGTTGTACTGCGAAAGGCCCTTCCACACGGCCAAGTCGATAAGCGACCCAAGGCCCTTACCCAGATGATCCATGATGTAGTTAGGGTTTGACTGGCCAGCGTTGCCAGCCGTCTGTGCTTGGGTTGACTGAGGCATTAGCATGACACTGTCCTTGCCGAATTTGGGAGCGCTGCCCGCGACCCTCTCATTCAGCAGGAAGGCCGCCTACTGACCGAGTGCGCCGAGATACGACGTGACCAGCGGAATAGCCGCAGCGGTCGTCACGTTGTACACAAGACGGAAGTCAGCGACGCCGCTCATGTTGTACAGGTCGTTGCCGTCGCCGTAGGGGTCCGGTTCAACGAAGAACCAGTTGGTCTGCGTGCGGCGGACGCCGTTGTTCTGTTCGGCGTTATGGCGGGTGATCGGACCTTCGCTGATGATGTTTTGGTTCACCTTCAGCTTGACCTCATCGAACACGCCGCTTGTCATGTTGTGACCGATGCGTTCGATAATCGCCGAACGCGGCAAGCTGTCGTATTCGTACGAACCCGTCGCGGCCGGCGTGAATTGCCCGGGGCGGACAAGACGCAGAAGACCGAGCGGCATCGCATCACGCACAGACGCGTAGGTGGTGATAGTCGGCGTGACAGCGGACGGAATGTCGCCGCTGATTTCGAAGGTGGAAACGACAGCCTCGCCAGCGGAACGCGGGAGCGTGCCGGTGCCGATCATCGTTTGGTCGCGAAGCGCGGGGTTCTTCGTGCCAAGGCGACGGAAGTCGAAGCGCAGCGTTCCGGCGACGGTCGTGTAGTCTTCATCTTGGAAGCTGTTCCAGAGTTCCAGTTCCGTGCCGGTCCTGTAGCTCTGAATTTCGATGCCGTTGATGCGAACGCTGATGTTCGTCACCTGCGCGATAGTCAGTCCGGTCATCACAAGGTCGATGTACTCGAACGTAGCGCCGGGCTGGAATTTGGCGGTGAAGCGCGATGAAGCGGCGACGCCGTCAACCGTGCCCCAGCGCGTATACATGCCCAGAAATTTTCCGTCCATCATTGGGGCGGTTCTCCTGTTTGCGGTTGATGCGTAGCCGTAGCGGCGTGAGCTAGAAGCTCACGACGTACTGCGGAAACTTCTTGGCGAGGACGACAACGGCATAAGCCGTGATCGCGGTCGTCAGGATGGCTTTCCAGTTCATCGTCAGTTCTCCTGTTTCGGTTCCGGCGGTGGTGCCGGTGGTTCCGGTGGCGGTGCCGGTGGTGCAGGTGGCGGCGGTGGCGGCGGTTCCGGCGGTGGTGCCGGTGGTGCCGGTGGCGGCGCTACCTCTGTCCTTGGCTCATGGCGTCGATTACGATTTTTGCGAGGACGGCGGTTAGCAGTCCGATCAGAACGGCTTTCGCTGTTTCCTTCATTGTCGTTTTCTCCGTCACGGTTCAAGAGCAACACGGCTCCGATGCTGCCACCTACGACAGCAACGAAGCGAATTAAAGCGATCATTGCAGTAACTCCCTAGGATGACTTGCGAAGAACGCAAGCGAAGGTCGATAAATCAAGGTATTCGCCAACGCCTAGCTTTGGCAGTTGCTTGACTTGTTCATGCGGATAGCGCCGGTAGATTTCGACGGCGTCTTCTGGCGATTGGTTGAAAATGAATTTTCGCGGCGCTAGCTCGCGTGCCGTCTTTGGCATCGCTGTGAAGCGCTGGCCAATCATCACATTTCGATTGCCATAGTGGCGACCCATGGCGTTGAGTTTCGTCAAGATGGTGCGTTCTTCGGCGCTGTCGAGCATGTAGCATTCATCAATGAACGCGTAGCACAAACGACTGTCCTGATAGACACGCACGAACTCGTGCAGGTCGTGAGTTTGGAAGTCGCAAACCCAATCGCGCGAATACATCGGATCGCAAACTAGAACGCCGTACTGCCCTTGTTGCTTGACAGCCGCCGCCATGCGTTTCGCCAACGTTGACTTGCCTGTCTCGGGCAAGCCGATGATACAGATGTGCGCGGCCATCGGATCAAGTGCCCGGCTGGCTGTTTGCCCAGAACGGTTTGTCTTGCGCGACTGGCGCGCTAGAGGTCACTGTGGCACTTGTCCGGTCAACAGCGTCCTGACCGGTGCTAGCAGTTTCACCTTTTGTCGTGCCCATCGTCTTTTTAGGGCGCTTGAACAGCTTCGCCCAAATGGACCGCACTTTGCCAACAAGACCAGCAACACGAGTTCGCGTCGTTTCATGTTGAAATCGCGGGATAGCGTAAACCGCGTACATGCCCGCAACAGGCATCCACCACGGCAATTGAATGTCTTGCCCGCTTGCTTCCATCGCCGCGCGTGTCGTCTCTACCATCGCTGCGAACTCTCCCGACTTTGCGTCGGGTAGCCAGTGCGCGCCTAACAGCGTCGCGTGACCGGCTGTGAACATTCCCACGGCTGTAGCGGCTTCGGCCTGATACTTCGGCGCGACCGGGGCGGCTGTCGCCATGCCAGTGCCCGGGGCACTCCCCTGCCCGCCAATACGAGGCCCCTGAGAAGGGGAGGCGACGCCCCCGGCCTTCCTGCCCCGCTTGGACGCCCAAAGCCCCTTGGCGTTCTTCCTACGCGCGGGGTCGTGTATTGCCGGGTCGAAAGAAGAACCCGCAGCGTCTAACTCTCCGTTAAGTTGTTCCTGCGTAGCCTGACCCTCTACGCCAGTAATCGACGGCAAGGCCCCGTCGCTCACACGTAGCGGGTCGTTAAGAATGCTTTCCAAATCATCGCCAACGGGGCTGATTGGGGTATTCGTATTTGCGGATTGCTCAGACATGGCCAAACTGTCCTATAACGAAATGATGAAACGCCTGCGGGGCTTCGTTTCATTTGACTATGATCTTCGCCAAGACTTGTCGAATACTTTGACCAGTAATCAGAAAGCCGAGATTCGGCGCTATTACAATGCGATTGCTGACGCTTCATCGGCAAAGCACGTCAAATACCGTCCCAAAACGAAAGAGAATATCGAACGCGCCCGCGCTAATACCGGGCAAAAGCTCAAGAAGCTTACCGCGTTTGCAATCCCCAGCCCGACAGGCGGCGGGAAAGTGAAATGGCGGGACAGAGAAGAAACCGTCACGCGCGTCGGCAAAACCGGCAAAACGTATAAGCGCGTCAGGAAATACAGCGAAGCCGTAATTGAGAAGGAAGGCGGTTTCGTTCGTTCGATTTATCTCGACCAAAAAGCGCTAGCGAAAAACCCGCGCGAATACCTCAAATCAGTGATGAAGCCGAAAGGCCGCTATATCGTCGCGGGCAATAATGATTGGGCAGGCGGCGGTGACTTCGAAGCGACGATTAGGCTCATTGAAGAAGCGATGCTGAAATACGGCTGGGGCGGACCGGATGAGGACGAAGATTTTAAAAAGGTGCGTAAGCGTCGCCGCATCAAAAAGGAAGGTCGCGGTCAATTCGCGATCACCCTCGTAGAAGTCGAAACGGGAAATCAGAAATCATTCCTGCAATACAAAGCAGCACGTCGGAAAGCACAAGATGATTATCACGCCAGTAAGCGTAAAGACGCGGCCAAAGCAAAACGCGCCGCTAAACGCCAACGTGGAGCGCGTCCGCGATGACAGCGATAAACACGATATCTGGACGGTTGATTGTGAAACGGACCCGTTCAAATTTGAGCGCGACCCGGAACCATTCATCTGGGGAGCCTATCAAATCTATTCGGGTGAATACCTGCAATTCGACCGAACAGAAGATATGCTCGCGTGGGCAGTACAAGGCCCAAATAATACGAAGCTCGCCAAAGCCGGGAAGCCTGCTAAACGTCGTCGCATAGTCTACGCGCACAACGGCGGGAAATTCGATTGGCACTTCATCGCCGGTCATATTCCCCTGTTCACGCCGATGAAGGTTATCAGCGGCAGGCTCGCGAAATTCAAGATCGGCGAATGTGAGTTCCGCGACAGCTATAACCTGTTGCCGATGCCGTTGAGCGATTACAGCAAGATTGAATTTGACTACGCGAAACTAGAGCGTGACGTGCGTCACCTCTATCGCGACGAAATCGAAGAATATCTGCGTGACGACTGCGAGAAGCTTGCCGACCTTGTACGACACTTCATCGACCAGCACGGCATCAAGCTTACGCTGGCTGGCGCCGCGATGGCGTTCAATGAGAAGCTAACCGGAGAAAAGGCCGACAAGACCGACGAAGCGTTTTACAATCGCTTCGCGCCTTATTACGCAGGCGGACGCGTGCAGGTATTCGAACAAGGCGAAATCAAACGGCGCTTTGTCGTCGCCGATATCAACAGCGCGTACCCGGAAGCAATGCTGCATGAGCACCCAAAGGGTTCAACCTTCGCAACGTGGGATGGTCTGCCATCGGGTTTATCCGACGCAGAGCTAGGGCGCTGCTTTCTCACGCTTGAAGCAGAGGGCAGGGGACAATTCTTTGACCGTCCGTGCGAATGCGAACATCACATCGAAACCGTCTGGCCAGATGACGGGCCGCGTCTTGATTTTCCCGACGACGGCGTGCGCCGCATCTATCACGCGACAGGCTGGGAATATCTCGCTGCTAGAGACACCGGCACGTTGGGCAATGCGCGTGTGATGGAGTGCGTGCAGTTTGCGCAAAGCATCAACTTCAAGCCGTACGTGACGCATTGGTACGACAAGAAAGCCAAAGCGAAGAAAAAGACGCCAGAATACATAGAAGCCAAGTCGCTGATGGTAAGTTTGTACGGGAAATATGGCGCTGACCCTTCTGAGTACCGCGACTTCGAAACGATGCCTATGACCTACTTGGAAGCCGCAGAAGACGACGGCTGGACATTAGAGAATATGCACGGAAGCGTCGCGTTCATGTCTAGGCCGACGTACGAGAGCCAGAGAAGGTATTACAATGTCGCCACAGCCGCCTCTATTACCGGGTATGTCCGCGCAAAGCTTTGGAAAGCGATCAAAGCGTGCAAAGGCGTCATCTATTGCGACACAGACGCCGTTGTCGCAACCGAAACAGGCACCCTTGATATCGACGCCGTTAGACTGGGGGCGTGGGATATCGAAGCTGTCTGCTGTCGCTATGTTGCCGGGAAAAAACTCTACGCGTTCGAACTCGAA
>OFRM01000961.1_pt1 | contig 10705 bp, 29 predicted proteins | sample 1543101 | NCBI WGS metagenome assembly OFRM01 (sample SAMN07774223, study PRJEB24372) | wastewater metagenome | isolation source: Exp Tend VB 0WW | collected 2016-02
TGGTTGCAACGCCACTTATCGCACTTAAAAACTGAACCTGGAAACCTTCTGTTGCTGTGCTTGCATTTCCGATTTCGTTCACTGCACTTGCAATGTTCAGCATGGAAACTTTAAAAATGTCGCTCAGCTTTCCTATGTCTGTAACAGCGCCTTCTCCTAATGCATCACCAAGCGCAACCTTAATCATGTCCGCTTCCTTCACAAACTTTTTTACATCTTCTACGCTGAAATGATACTCCATACTGACCCAAATACTCCCAATCGTGGAACAATATCCACCAACATTTTATTTTCATATATGTTCTAAGTATTTATCTATTAAAGCGATGTCTTGGTCTTTAGCTTGGTTGTTACCATATCCATAGAACCAGTCGCTGGTTGATTCTTCTTTTGTGTTTAACATTTTCCCTTCCGCCATTTCCCCCCTAAGTTTTGTTAGTAGGGCTTTGTTTGATTGGGAGATTTCTGATTGGAGGAACTCTTTAAGCCGTCTTTCTTGCCAATCAGTCGTGCTACCCTGTATTGACTGTATAAAGTCTTTTACTAAATACTCTAAACTTGGGTCTTTGTCTTCGTTCATTGTTAATATATTATGAGCTGTTTTTGATTTGTTTGGCATCTCTCTTTCCAAAGCGTTTAAATGAGGGAACTTAAGCCTCTGCTTTGATTGTTAATTTTTAATCTCAAATTCCTTAATCCATTTATTAAATACTGTAAAACCTGTTCCATCTATATCGCTTTCAAATGCTGTGCTTGGTTCTAATGATGAAGGGTATAAATAATGTATTTCTGTGATATTTGTTAAATGTCTTATTTCTCCTTTATATGGAGAATCTTCTGTAAATTTTAATATTCCGTGCATATCATTCCTTAATTAAATTATAAAGCCATTCTATTGCGTGGTCTAGGTCTTTTTCTATGATTTTGTCTAGGAAGCGATGCCAATTCTTTTGGTAAGAATTTTCCTCAAATATCCTATAACTCATTAATTCTCCGTGATAATGCATATTAAAGTAACATCCAGTATCATCTCCCCATTTTTTAACCTTCCCAATGGCTCTGAAAAAGTTAGGGTCAAGGAGATACCTGTGATGGTATTTACTACTATTCACAGACACCCAAGTTGAACACCACCCGCCCTCTATCGCTACTTTAATTATTTCTTCTATGTATTGTTGGTTGTTTGGCATATAGGTTGATTAGTTAGATTTTAAAAAAAAAATCATATTAAAATAATAAGTCATTGCTAGTCCACCAACAAAGTAACCTGCATAATATCCGTGAAAACCAATATAATTAAGAAATAAACCTAAAAATATTGTGTTGGTAATTGTTGTTATGCTTATTAGTAATTGATTCATTGTTCTTTATGCACCTTATGTGCGGGTTAAATGTTAATCATAAATACTAATCAATCTTTTTATAAGGTCTTCCGTACATCTTTTTAATTCATATCCTTCTACCCCACCAATACTTTCAGCCCTTTTTTGCCATTCTAATACACAATCTAGTAGTTGTGGTATCTTTTTGTTAGCTCTATATTGCTTTGGGTAAAATAACTTAAATAATATTTCTTTCATAATTTATAGCATTTATAGAGTTGCTTACTCTTTGGTTAAAACGTCTAAGTATTTAAACTGTGGAAACTCGAAGAAAAATTCATCTTTTAGTGAGTTCACACAATCAGGGCAACCTCCATCAGCATTTTCTAATATCCTTATTACTTTTTTTGCATCTTCTTCGTTCATATTTCTTTACTACTTAGTCTTAGCTTGTAAAATTAGTCTATCTATCAATTCTATTAATTCATCAGCTTTTTTTACAGAAATTTTGCCAGAGTCTCTTAAGTCCTGTATTTCGTGTAATATTAGAGTGTGTATTTTTTCTTGTTTATTCATTTTTAGTCTTAGCTTGATAATTTATTCTACGCTTATATACTGTCCATCTTTCCAGCAGTTATCTGCAGCATAAGTATGGACAATTACTCCTCCTTTTAATTCACAGTTCTTTTTAAAGTCTCTCATCCCGACAAATGAAAGTACTACTAATCCTCCTACAAATACCATAAACAAACCTACTATTGTTGTATCTTTCATATATTTAAGGTCTTAATTCGTTAATAAATCCTCTTACCATGTTCCATACTCCTGCTGTTAAAGGTAATGGTTTTTGTTGTGCTACACTTGGCAAGTTAGGTCTTTCATCTTGTTTCGCCCACTCGTAATTTGCCTCTAAGTTCGCTCTATCCTGTATTACTTGCTTTAAGTTGAAGTCTTTAGTGTTCATATTACAATCCAGTCATTAAATTTATATAATACGCATATCCTAGTAGACCACCTATGAATGCAGAACCTATGAAGTTGTATATTGTGTTTTTCATATAATTTATCTGTGGGGGGTTAAACTTTTAATAAACTCATCTTCTTTAGGACACTTGCCATTAGGATTTCTGTTGTTGCCCTGCTGGTCAAAATCATTGGAGGGACAATAGACATTTAGACATATCGGGCAAGGTACTGTATTGTTTCCATCTTCATCATAATCGTCTGGATTCATATATGTTTAGTTGTTAGACTTTTTATTTATATAATTTTCAGCTCCCTTTAAAGTTTTAAATACTTTTACTGGACTTCTTAGCCCTATTCCATTTTTAACGAAACGACCTCTCCCTAAACTTATTACATACCCTGCTTCTGTTTTAAATATTTCCATACTTTTATTCTCTTTAATGATGTACCATAAACTGGATTGAAAGGTATCTACTGAAACTACTTTTAGTCTACATATAGTGCTAATTTTGTTCGTTCGCACTCATTCAATCACAGTTATAGGACACACCATTTCTTTTAATTCTCAGACTGGACTAGAGTCTAAGGCTTTAACGATCGTGTAGATCGTGTTGCGTGGGACCCGGAAGATAAATGCAAGTTCGGCTTGTGTGTGCTCTTTCGTGTTCCACAGGTTAATAATAATTGCCTTGCGTTTGGCTAATAATATCTGTTGTTTTTTGTTTGGTTTGCCGTAGATGTATTCCATAATATTATAAAATTATTACTTCATCACTGGTAAAAGTTAGAGTAAACCATAAACCCTGGTGATGGTTATAAGACTGGTATCCCAACTTATCAGTATACTTCCAAGGGATTCTTTCTTTTGTTTTATCTCCCTTAAACATAAAGAACCCACATGATATTACTGGCACTAAATTGTTTTTATTTTCCATATGACTATTTCTTATTAATTGCTAAATATAAATTTGCTACTGCTTCTTCTGGGGTTGAACCTTCTACTGATAAATCCAAACCATAAGTAGGATTAGCACCTTTAACTTCAACTAGATTGTCTGTTATATAAATAACAATTTCATCTAATTCTTTTCTGCACTCTTCTATAAGTTCTGAGAGGGTGGGACACTTTGTCCATTCGTGGTTTGATTCTTCTCTATGATTATAATCATTACCTACTAACCCACCTTCATCATTATCAACGTGGAGTAAATGTAGCTCTCCTTTTTCATTATAAGCGTAATTCCCTAAGTAAAAACTCCATACTTTTTGTGGAAATCCTGCATCTTTTAATTGTTTTGCTAATTCATAATTCATATACGATAATTATATATTGTCATAGTTAGAAGTCAACACATGTACGATAAGAATATGTGGATAACTTTATCGCACGTTATCCACAGCTAAATTTGCAAATGGTTTTTGTCATACTATAATAGTAAGTATGCAAATATCTTCCGGATGCAATTATATATTATTATTAGTAACCACTCAACAAGCCCCCTCCGGAAGAGGGTTAAATTTGTTGGGTGGTTTTTGATTGTAAATTTATGAAAAACCAAAAAGAAAAATTAAATAAAGTCTACGGTATGTTGAATAAACAAAATGATAGACTCTTAAAACTCCAAAAAGAAAAAGATGATGGGTATAGGGAACGTAATAAACTTGTATCTACATTATCAAAACTCTTCCCTGCTTCTTTAGGCAAACATGAAGAAAGTGATAAGGGTTGGCACAGAGAGTGGATGAATATTGTATACATAAAATTACCAACAGGACAAGTTTCATGGCATTTGCATGACAGTGACTTACCTTATTTCGCACACTTAGAACAAGGAAAAGAGAAGTGGGATGGACACACAACCGAAGAAAAATATGAGAGATTATTATCAATGTAAATATCACAATGACCCTCCCAAACCACGTACAACAATTTTTTAACGACCGTAAGATAAGTGATAGAATACTTGAGGAATTTTCTATTGGGTGGGATGGTTCACGAATTGTGTATCCTATCTTTGATAGTACCGGCAATCAACTATTCTGTTGCTTTAGGCGTGACCCAAAATCAGAAGTCGGTCCAAAATATTATTATGAGAAGGGTAGTCACGTATCACTCTATGGCATACACCGCATACAGAGTGAAAAGTCTGTACTAATAGTGGAAGGACTTAATGACTTCCTTGTTGCATGGAGCGCTGGCATACCATCAGTAACAAGCACAGGGGGAGCGCTTAGTTTCCAGAAAGAATGGAAAGATATATTTACTAATAAAGATGTAACTGTGTGTTTAGATGGAGATCTAGCAGGAGCTAAAGGAATGGTAAAGATACTATCAATTATTCCTCATGCTTGTGTGATATTCATGCCGGAAGGAGTGAAAGATATTTCCGATCTAGCAACTGATGGTGGTGACTTGTATGACCTTATGGCAACACGCAAGCACTTCAATAACCTTGAAGAAGTGCTTGCCGACAAGGCTGAACGTATAGCTAGTTATGAAAGTGTTCTATTCCATGAGGCGTGGGAGGAGGCGCATAAGGAGCCAATACAACACCCTAGAAAGGTTATTGAAAGTAATGATGAGATAGTAAGAGCGAAAGCATACCCTCTGCAAAATCTCCTAAAATTCAATTCACAGGGCTTTGCACTATGCCCGACACATAACGAGAAGACAGGATCATTAAAATACTACGCCGATAAAAATAGATGTTACTGTTTCGGAGGTTGTGGCAAGTCCTTTGACTCAATAGATATTTATAAAATTATCAATAACTGTAGCTTTAAAGAAGCTGTTAAGGCTTTGCAATAACATGAAGAAGATAAAACTTACCCAAGGTAAATATGCACTTGTTGATAATGAAGATTTTTTGATGTTATCAGAACATTCTTGGTATATCCACAAAACAACAAATCCTAAAAACTTTTACGCTAGAACAAATGTAAAAGGAATCAAAAAGAACTTTTATATGCACAGAATGATAATGAATTTCCCAAAGGGAAAAGAGATAGATCACATAAACGGAAATAAACTTGATAATAGAAAATCTAATTTAAGAATTTGTACACGCCAAGAAAATGGAAGGAATATAAATTATATAAAAAGTACATCTGGGTATCGCGGAGTATATAAAGCAAAAAAAAGATGGAAGTCAACAATTAAATTTAATGGAAAAATAATTTATATTGGATCATTTAAATTAAAAGAAGATGGAGCTTTAGCTTACAATAAAAAAGCTAAGGAACTTTTTGGAAAATTTGTTAACTTAAATATTATATGAATTTTCAAGAACTAAAACTTAAAGTTTCAGAATACTTTTATTCCGAAGACGAAGGACTTTTAATGATACCGGTTAGTCAAGTTATTTGTACTCGTTTACAATTAGGAGATCCAATTTGGGTGGCTATCATCGGTCCATCATCATCCGGTAAATCACAGATACTACGCCCTTTAGCTATGACTGATACAAAATTTTTACACGCCCTTGATGATATTACCGAAAACTCATTTATGTCTGGAGTACGAACAAAAAAAGGAGAAAAAAGTATGTCTTTATTAAAACGAATAGGAAAACTAGGAATTTTAGTTGTATCAGATTTAACAGTAATATTTTCTAAAGGAAGTGATAGTAAAGCTTCTATTTTATCACAATTTCGTATGATACATGACGGATCTTATCAAAAATCTACGGGAACAAGTAGTGAACCTTTAGTATGGGAAGGATCATTAGGTATGCTTGCTGGTTGTACACCTGCTATATATCAATTCGTAGAAGATATGGCTGTACTTGGTGAGAGAATGGTGTACTACAGAATGAAAACATACGATATGGAAAAAGCTACACGTTTGGCTTTAGGCCGAAAGATATATGGTAAGAAAGTTGATGAGAAATTATCAGAGTTATACAGTGACTATATAAAAGATGTTGTTTTATTTTGTAAAGATAAACAACCACCAGTTATTGAAAACACCCCAACATTTGAAAGAATTTTAAATAGTGCTATATTCGCAGCAACACTTCGAACACCTATTCAATATGATAAGTACGAGAAGAGTGTTACTCATATACCTGTTAGTGAAGCGCCAACACGTGTAGCCTTAGAACTTATGAACCTTGCTAAAGGATTGATGTGTATGCAATACCATGATACTAATGGTGAGTCATGGGACCTTCCAGAAAATATGATACGACACATCGAGTGGTGTTCATATTCACTAGCAAACGAAGAGAAACGTGCATGTTTGCGCTTCCTTGCTGACTTCGACTATGGAACTACTGCGCGCACACAAACAATAGCCGATAAGATCGGTTTGAACACTACAATAATAGGACGTGTACTACAGAATCTAGCTTCCATTGGTGTATTAAAGCGTGATGGAGCAGAAGGAAGTCTATCATGGTCTATAAGGGATGAAAACGTCTGGCGATCTGTCCGGAAGCTAGAAGAAATTGATACTGTTGTTGAGCTAGGTGTTGAACGCGCAATAAGTAATGAAGAGGTCGAAGAGAGTGAAGCTGTGGCTAAGCAAGAATTAATGGAGTTTTAAATAAAATATTATGGAAAATAAAGTAGAAATTATAGAAGTGTGGATGCCGGTAAAAGAAGGAGGTAGTGCAATTAATTTAGAAGGTAAAAACCTGAAAATGATAGCAATGTTTGCTAATGGTGTACCTATAGTCTTAGAGAAAGAGTTTTACGCACAAAAAAGATATATAACTAATGAAGAATATAAACAGGTTAAAAATTTAAACGCTAAATTAACGTGTGATTTATAACAAAAAAAGCACCGGTTAGGGTGCTTTTAATTTTGGGTTATTGATAAGTATCTTCTTCATCCACTTGCTCTTCTTCCGGCACCTGTGTTTCACCGGTCCTTAGCTGTAGCTCTTGAGTTAGGGCATCAATATTTGGTTGATTATCCTCACGCTGGGCTTTGGCTAGGGCTCTTTCTAGGTGGCGATCTTCTAGGGATGATGTGTCTATATCTTCACCTTTGCTGTTTGTGTATGTTGGCATATTATTCCCCTATAAGCACAATATTACTGTCGTGTGGTGCAGCTTTGATTAAATCTGCTTTTGTAACTTTGCCTGGAAGGTTTCTAGGCTGTGAGTGATACTTTTCCTTATGTCCTTGTGCATCTACTGCGTATCTAGCAAACACTCCGTAAGTTGTATTTGTTGGTGCATCGTATTGCACGTTTACTACTTCATAGTACTGTCCTTGTGTTGTTGCTGTAAAACTTTGTGTATCCATGTTTAACATGAATGCGATTAACATTAAAAATGTTGTCATAAATTTATCTTCGATTAATTGGAACCATAATAATTTCTACTTCTGCGCCCGGTACGACCACACCGGCTTTCAGTTTTGCTAATAATTCTGTCTCGTTTATTGCCGTAAAGGACCAATCCTGTGTTTTCGTTATATAATCCTTTATAGCACTTTCGTCTTTTATTTTCAATATCTTGGACTCTTTAAATGAAACTGATCCTGCATCGGTTGCTACTTTTTGGGTTACTTCCGGTAAGGATTCAATCTTTTTTATTGCTGTTGGTAGGGTGAGAGTGCCTTTTTCAACCCTGTCTGATATGGCTTGCTCTGCTTTACGCTGGGCTTCGACTAATGCAGTCTGATACTGTGACATTTGTTTGCGTATGTCTACAATAATAGCGTTAAGCATATCCTCTGTTGGTTTGTATTTCGCTTCTATCGCCTTGATTGAAGCTTTTATAGGTGCCGTTATCGCCTTCCTGTCAGCTTCTAAGGCCGTAAGGAACTTATTCGCTTTGGATAGATAATCCGTGGCTTTCGTAAGAGAGGGGGTGTCTATTATCTTAATGGCCTGAAAGTTTGGAATAGCCGGCAAGATAGTTTCTATGATCTTGGGAGTTTGTTCGGGGGTTGAAATTTTGACCCTGTCTGGAGTGGACGTACTTTTAGTGCTTTTTTGCCTTCCTGTCCCTTGGGAAGTTTTTGTTGTTTGCATTGATTTGATTTTAATATTTATAATGTTATGACTTTCTATATTCCGACCTATAATATAGCAAGGCATAATTTTATAAAAATTGACAACAAAAAAACCGTACCACAATGCTATTTTTTGTGTTACGGCTTTTTGACTTTTATTTCTCGTCTTTTTGCCTTTTTTGTTCTAATCTTTCCCTAAATTCATCTATTACATAAGCACCAGAATTATGTTTTATAAAAATTCTAGTCTTATTATCTAGCTTGTCTTTTTCTTTTGGTAAAACCAAAATACTACAAACTATTCTTTCTTTTTCATCTTGTATATCTATTTCAAGATATTCATTCCCCCCTTGCCCTTTGCTTGCTCTCTCGCTTGTTGTGGTTGCGTATAGTTTCATGGTATTATTCGTTAAATAAAGTACCGTCTTTTAAAAAAATATACTCGTTTACACTACAATGTTCATTAAAGTATTCTTCACTTTGTTGACGTTCAATCTCGGTATAACCTAGATCCCTAACTGCTTTACAGATAGGGATATACACTTCTCTATTAAAATTATCTGTACTTACATTATTACCATTTTTACTAACTGCTTCAATTTCTTTACTGTATTCATGATAATATTGTCCAGATTGTTTAATAGTGTAGATTGTTCCGTTTTTACCTTTGACTGTACCCTCAAACATTAAACCGCTACCTTGTGCATTACTTAAATCGTACAAAGGTGTAATCTGGATTGAAGTATATCCTTTTTCTTTTAAAAGCTGATATATTTCTTCTCTTAGATCCGCCTGTAAAAATGGGTAATCATTAGAGTCTAGCCATTTATTACGTGCCTTGTCTTTAGCCTCTTGGGATAATTCGTCAAAAGTAAACAAAGTAAATTGTTTTGTAATTGTTTTCATATTTTATTTTCAATGTACACAACATAATAGCAATATTGTGTTGTTGCGGTGTTATTTTAATTTGTTTACCGCATTGTGTTGCCTATAATTGAGGTATAGGCAACACTAGCGAAAAATAACTATAAACATTCATATATCTCTTTTGCTTTTTCTTTGCCTTCTTGCATTTCTATAAGTGTCATCATGTTTTTTGTTAATTCGTTGCTATATAGCAAAATGTTGTGTGGAATACTTCCTTCAAGTTCGTTAATCTTTATCACTAAATGGAATAACCTTTCAAAGTGATAAAGATATTTAAATTGCTTTGCTATATATTTTCTAGCATAGGTGTGATTATTCGCCATAGTTAGCGCTTTAATTTCGTTTAGTTTTTCTTTTTCCATAAGTTTATGCGACTGTGTCGCGGTTAGTTATTAAATTCTTTTTTAAATAATGCTATGGCTTGTCTTTTTGTGTATCCATAGTAGTTTTTTTGGATCAATTGGCCGTTTACCATTTTTGATATATACCAGCCTATTGAGGTGTTATATATTGTCATGTTATTTTGTATAAAGTGTTATAAATTCTCTAATAAAGTTTGCGACTTCTTCACCACCGATAAGATAATTACCTTGTTTGTCGTAAATATAATCTCTGTAATAGTTTGTGATAAAGTTTACTATTTTAGATTCGTCTTTATTCTCTTGGATATCTTTTATTATTTTGTCTTTTAGTTGTGTTTGCATGTTAATATTCTGTTTCACTTCGTAACCATTTAATAGCCGGTGTTTGTTTTTCTTCTGGTATGGTGTCGATGAGTTTGTGTAATTCTGCGTTATTTTCTTCTGATCCGTCAAAAGATGTACACATATAATTTCCATGTATGTTTATTTCTTGGTATGGTTTATCGTTGCATATATCTTTTTTTGTAGCGTTTTCTATATCTGTGCGAGCTATTTGGTAATAATACTCATAGACGGCATATACTGGATCAATGTTTTCTAATTTACTATCTGTGCTTTCTAGGTAGTCATTGCAAATAGCATATACACTATCGTTTGGAAAGTTCTCTCCCGTAGCATCTATAATGGTTTGCATTGCTTTTTCTATATCTCTATATCCAAAGGGACAGAATTGACTTATTGCTTCTTCAACTTGTTCTGGTGTTATTTTTCTCATATATTTATTCGTTAATGTTTGTTAATGCGTGTGCTATGGCTTCGTGGATAGTGTTACCTATACCAATAGTTACGTTGTGATACTTTACTAGGTAAGTGTTGGTTATTTTTTGGTGTGTTATTTGTATAATTTTAATTCTTTGTTAATAATATTTTTTATCTGCTTTAACGTGCCATAATGTCCTATATTTGCAAATGTTGTTTGGTATTCTCTTTTTATTCCATTAAAGAGATATTCTATCTTTACCCCTTTATACATTCTAAAGTTTTGGTTTTTCATATTAGTTTAAAGGTGTTTGTATTATTATTGCTAATATACCGACCACCAAAAAAAGAAACATGGTTGCTGTTGCTTGAAATTCTTTATCTTTTAATATTTTGATCAT
>OFRM01000963.1_pt1 | contig 10690 bp, 10 predicted proteins | sample 1543101 | NCBI WGS metagenome assembly OFRM01 (sample SAMN07774223, study PRJEB24372) | wastewater metagenome | isolation source: Exp Tend VB 0WW | collected 2016-02
TGCGTCGTCGTCGCGCCTAGGCAGGAAGCCGCAAAAACGCACACTCACGCTCGTCCAACCGCCGTTTCTAGGTTAAAACGGTTTGACCACCACCAGTACGACGGTGACGATCAACAAAACCACCGGCACTTCATTGAACCAGCGATACCAGGTTTCGCTCCGCACATTGCGCTTGTTTTCAAACTTGCGCAGCAAACTGCCGCACGCGTGATGGTAGCCGAAGATCAAAACCACCATCAGCAACTTGGCATGCAGCCAGCCATTGCCGGGGCCTTTGCCAATGCCATAACCAAGCCACAACCAAACGCCAAGCGCGACTGCGGGCACTGACAAGATGCTCATGAAGCGATACAACTTACGCGCCATCAACAGCAAACGTTCAATGGTGGCGCTTTCTTTTTCCATCGCCAGATTCACAAAAATACGCGGCAAATAAAACAGGCCGGCAAACCACGAGGCGACGAAAACAATGTGAAACGCTTTGACCCATAACATAATTTTTCCAATCAATTTTTAATTTGCAGCCTGATCTTTAAATATAATTCAAGCTTATTGCCGCACTTCGCCATGCCCAAACACCACATATTTTAGTGAGGTTAAACCTTCCAGGCCAACCGGGCCACGTGCGTGCAGCTTGTCGTTGGAAATACCGATCTCCGCACCCAAGCCATATTCAAAGCCATCGGCAAATCGGGTCGAGGCATTCACCATCACTGAGGCCGAATCTACTTCGCGCAAAAACTGCATGGCGCGGCTATAGTTTTCGGTAACGATGGCGTCGGTATGACGTGAGGAATAATGATTGATATGCGCAATCGCTTCGTCCATATCTGCCACCACTTTCACCGCCAGAATCGGTGCCAGATATTCGGTTTGCCAATCTTCTTCGCTCGCAGTCGCTAGCTGCGGATAATCATCCAGCAAAGCCGCTGCTGCCGTATCACAGCGCAACTCAACTTGTTGTTCGGCATATTGCTTGGCCAGCAAGGGCAACACCTGCGCTGCGATATCTTTTGCCACTAGCAGCGTTTCCATCGTATTGCAGGTGCCGTAACGGTGGCATTTGGCGTTGTAGACAATCGCTACGGCTTTGTCGAGATCGGCCTGATCATCGATGTACACATGGCAGATGCCATCCAGATGTTTGATCATCGGCACGGTCGATTCACGCATCAGGCGGGCGATCAAGCCTTTGCCGCCACGTGGCACAATCACATCCACATATTGCGGCATGGTGATCAGTTCACCGACCGCAGCGCGATCTGCGGTGGCGACAATCTGTACCGCATCGGTCGGCAAGCCAGCGCCCGCCAAACCTTCTTGCACCAGTGCCGCCAGGGCTTGATTGCAATGCAGCGCTTCTGAGCCACCACGCAAAATAGTCGCGTTGCCACTCTTGATGCAAAGGCCAGCCGCATCCACCGTGACATTCGGGCGCGCTTCGTAAATGATGCCAATCACACCCAGAGGCACGCGCATTTGCCCGACTTGAATACCGCTGGGGCGAAATTTCATATTCGAGATTTCACCAATTGGATCTGGCAGGCTGGCGATTTGCAATAGGCCGGTGGCCATATTTTCGATGGCGGCATCCGATAGCGTTAAGCGATCTAACAGCGCTGCTTCCATGCCTGCTGCTTTGGCGGCAGTCAGGTCTTGTTGATTGGCGCTGCGCAAGCTGGCTGCATCACGCCGGATGGCTGCGGCGATCAAACTTAGCGCCTGATTTTTGGCGGCCGTGTCCGCTTTCGCCATGGCGCGCGAGGCAGCGCGGGCGCGCTGACCCAGCTGCTGTATGTAATCGGTGAGGGAAGTTTCCATGATCAATACAAAAAATCTTTATTTATATATACTGGGCTATGTATTTATATAACATGCTTGATAAATATGCGGGAATTGCCTTATTTTTTGGCATACTGCCACTTTTCTATAAATTATCTTACTCAGTAACAGCTAACATCAGCGCCCAGCGACCCGCAAACCCAACTGCAATAAGGCGTCCCAGGCATCACCGGCAAATGCGGGGGCACGCAAACCTTTCACCATCTTATCAATTTGCGCCGCTTCCTGAAGCGCCTTGCGCAAATTGCTTAAACTGACCCGGCGTAAGGCTGGTTCCATGAGTTTTTCGCGTGCGCCCCAAATCCGTAATTCTTTCAACAGTAAGCCCAAAGGCCGGCCTTGCGCCAGCGCGGTTTTCAGTTTCAGCAACGTGCGCACTTCTTCGGCGACCGCCCACAATACCAGCGGCAGGGCTTCGCCTTCGCCTTTCAAACCTTCCAGCATGCGCACCAGTCTTGCCACGTCGCCGCTCAGCATCGCTTCGTTGAGTTTGAACACATCATAGCGGGCAACATTGAGCACGGCTGCATGAATCACGTCAAAACTCAATTGACCGGGCGGATACAATAAACCCAGCTTTTGTATCTCTTGATGCGCGGCCAGCAGATTGCCTTCGACCCGGTCGGCAATAAAATCAAGACTGGCGCGCTCGGCGCTTTGCCCTTGCGCTGACAGACGCTGCGCAAGCCAGCCGGGCAACTGTGCCCGCTCGACCAAAGGAATATCCAGATACACCGCAGCCTGCTGCAAGCTGGCGACCCAACTGGCTTTTTGGGTGGCCCAGTCGAGTTTGGGCAACATAATCAGCGTCAGATTATCCGGCGAGAGATCGGCAATATAGGCTTGCAAAGCCGCACCACCTTCTTTGCCAGGCTTGCCGCCGGGAATCCGCACATCAATGATTTTTTTGTCGCCAAACAAAGATTGCGACTGATTCGCGGCCAGTAAGGCGCCCCATTTGAAACTACGCTCTACGGAAAACACTTCACGTTCCAAAAAACCTTGGGCATTGGCCGCACGCCGGATTTTATCGGCCGCTTCCTGTACTAAAAGATGCTCATCACTGCTGATCACATACAAGGGTGCTAAAGATTTCGCCAGATGGGCGTCTAGAGCATCCAGGCGGAGTTGCATCTTATTCGACTTTCAAGCGCGCCAAACGGCGCAACACTTGCTGCACCAGATCGGCTTGCATATCGCGGTACAACAGGGCTTCTTCCGATTCTTTCGCCAAGGCTTGCGCTTCATTGAAAGTCAGATTGCGTTTCAGTTGTATCGTGACGGGCTCCAGAATTTCTTTGCCGTCTTTGTCGCGCACCCGAAAACGGAAACTGTACAGCAAGTTGTATTCACGCACCCGACCTTGGCTGTTCAGCGACAAAATCAGCTTTTCACGGGTTTCGCCCAACACATCGAGGATCACATCGGCATGCTGCGCATCGCTGGCAATTTTGGTCTTGCCATTCGAGCGCAGATTACGTTTCAAGTCACCCGCCAAGGGCGAACTATCAGGCAAACCAACATAAATCGTCGAAAACGAAAAATCCACCGGCCCGCGCAAGGCAAAACCACAAGCACTTAACAAGCCGATCAAGAGTGTTACCACCGCATATTTAAAGCCGGTAGTAAAGTCGGTAGTAAAGCGGTGCATTCCAGATGCTGCGAGAGGTGCGCTCATAGTTTCCACAGTTTCTATAGTTTGATTGCTAGGCGACGATGTTAACCAGCTTACCGGGCACGATGATAATTTTCTTCGGCATGCCTTCGATAAATTTCTGGGCGTGCTCATTGGCTAATGCAGCCGCCTCAATACTGGCTTTGTCGGCTGCCTTGGCTACCGTAATACTGCCGCGCAATTTGCCATTGACTTGCACCATCAAAGTAATTTCATCTTGTTCCAAAGCGGCGCTATCGACTTGCGGCCAGGCGGCGTTAATGATGTCGCCCAACTCTTCCTGTAAACCCAAACCTTGCCACAGCGCTTGTGTAATATGCGGCGTGACCGGATACAGGCAGCGCAATAAAATACTGAAAGCTTCACGCAAGGCGAACCCATATTGCGCGACTGCGCTCCCCTCAAGCTTGAACGATTCAATGGTGTTCAACAACTTCATCGCACCCGACACCACCGTGTTGTACTGCAAACGCTGATAGTCGGCATCGATCTGTTTTAAGGTCGCATGCACTTCGCGCCGCAGGTTTTTCACGTCAACTGTATGCTCGACCTTGGCCGCATTGGTACCTGCCACCTGCTGCACAACATCGCGTAACTTGAAGGCAGTCGCCCACAGGCGTCGCAAATAGCGTGACGCGCCTTCTACACCGCTGTTGCTCCAAGCCGCACTCTGATCTGGTGGCCCGGCAAACATGGTAAATAGCCGTGCGGTATCTGCGCCGTATTGTTCGATGATGTCTTTCGGCTCGACCACATTGTTTTTCGACTTCGACATTTTTTCAATGCCGCCCATTTGCACCGGCTCGCCGTCGCTTTTCAGTTTGGCCGCAATCGGGCGACCTTTTTCATCAAACTGCACTTCGACTTCATTCGGGTAAAACCAGATTTTTTTACCGCTGGCATCTTCGCGGTAAAACGATTCGTTCAGCAACATGCCCTGTGTGAACAGATTTTTAAATGGTTCATCAATCTGCACCAAACCCATGTCGCGCATGGCTTTGGTCCAGAAGCGTGCGTACAGTAAATGTAATACCGCGTGCTCCACACCGCCGATGTATTGATCCATCGGCATCCAGTATTCACTGCGCGCATCGACCATGCTATCGGCATCGGGGCAGGTATAACGCATGAAATACCAGCTTGAATCGACGAAGGTATCCATCGTGTCAGTCTCACGGCGCGCCGCTTTGCCACAGCTTGGACAATCAACGTGCAGGAAGTCTTCACGCTGCTTTAGAGGATTGCCAGAGCCATCTGGAATGCAATCGGTTGGCAACACCACCGGTAAATCCGCATACGGCACTGGCACATCGCCGCAAGCATCACAGTGAATAATCGGAATCGGTGTGCCCCAGTAACGCTGACGCGAAATGCCCCAATCGCGCAAGCGCCAGGTGGTTTTCTTTTCGCCAAAACCCAATGTGGCAATATCTTGCGCAACCGCTTCAAACGCGGCCTTGAAATGCAGGCCATCATATTTATCGGAATTGACGGCAACCCCACGTTGCTTGTCGCCATACCAGTCGAGCCAGGCATCGGTGCTGAAACTTTCGCCTTGCACCGACACCACTTGCTGAATCTTAATGCCATATTTTTTAGCAAAAGCAAAATCGCGCTCATCATGTGCGGGCACACCCATCACTGCGCCATCGCCATACGTCATCAGCACATAGTTACCAACCCACACTTCGATTTGTGCACCGGTTAAAGGATGGGTGACAAATAAACCAGTGGGCATCCCTTCTTTTTCTTTGGTGGCCATTTCGGCTTCGGTGGTGCCACCAGCTTTGCAAATCTCAATGAAATTGGCTAGGGCGGGGTTCGAGGCAGCCGCTAGTGTGGCAATTGGATGCTCGGCCGCCACCGCGCAAAAGGTGACGCCCATGATGGTGTCAGGCCGCGTGGTGAACACAAACATCTTGCCATCTTGCAGCAAGACGCCATCACTATCTTTGATTTGGTGCGGAAACGCAAAACGCAAACCTTCGCTCTTGCCGATCCAGTTGCGCTGCATGGTACGCACCTGCTCAGGCCAGCCATCCAGCTCATCAATGCTGTTTAACAACTCATCGGCATATTGTGTGATGGCGAAGTAGTAGCCTGGAATCTCGCGCTTTTCGACCAAAGCACCGGAACGCCAACCGCGCCCATCAATCACTTGCTCATTGGCCAGGACGGTTTGATCGATTGGGTCCCAATTCACGACTTGGGTTTTTTTGTAGGCGATGCCTTTTTCCAGACACTTCAAGAAAAACCACTGATTCCAGCGGTAATAAGAAGGGTCACAGGTCGCCACTTCACGGCTCCAGTCAAATGCCAAACCCAGTGGTTGCATTTGCGATTTCATGTCGGCGATGTTGGCGTAAGTCCATTCTGCGGGCGATTTTTTATACGCAATCGCCGCATTTTCAGCAGGCAAACCAAACGCATCCCAGCCCATTGGCATCAAGACGTTATAACCCTTCATCCGCAGTTGACGCGACAGCATGTCATTGATGGTGTAATTGCGCACATGCCCCATGTGCAGTTTGCCGGATGGGTAAGGCAACATGGAACAGGCGTAGTATTTACCTAACGGGAAACGACTATCGTTTTCGACCGCACGAAATGCATGGGTTTGTAACCAATGGGATTGCGCACTGCGCTCCACGTCAAATGGGGTATATTTTTCTTGCATGACGACTTTGAAAGAAGATTGCTAGGATGAATTTCTAGCCGACGATTATAACAGGGCAATGCTCAAACCGAGCGTTACCACCAGCGAGATTGTGGCTGGTTTGAACCTAGAAACGGCAGTTGGACGAGCGCGAGTGTGCGTTTTTGCGACTTCCTGCCTAGGCGCGACGACGACGCAGACTGCACTCCGCTAGCAGGTGTAACAAGGGGCAATCACGTTCGTAACGCTGCCACCAACATGGTGAACGTTTAGAGCACGAAATGGATGATTCAAAACAAGATCTTATTAGTCAATTTTAGCGGTCAACTGCCGTTTCTAGGTTAAAAGTCTATCTTGTGGCACTAATGAAACGGCTGCTTTTAGACTGGCAGACTGGCACCCCGGCATCAGACCGATTGACAGCGGTGCAGATGGGAAAAAAGACAAATATTAACGCAAACCTAATACGTCAAACATATCAAAAAGACCGCTTTTTTTATCTGCCAAAAACCGCGCTGCGCGCAAACTACCGAGCGCATAACTAACGCGACTTGAGGCCTTATGCGAAATTTCAACGCGCTCGCCAATACCAGCAAACAAGACCGTATGATCGCCAACGATATCACCGCCCCGTATGGTGGCAAAACCGATCGAGGAAGGATCGCGCTCGCCAGTCACGCCTTCGCGGGCAAAGACGCCAACTTCGTTTAAATCACGTCCCACCGCTGCCGCCACAATCTCGCCCATTTTTAAAGCTGTGCCAGAAGGTGCATCGACCTTATGCCGATGATGGGCTTCGACGATTTCGATGTCGTAACCTTCTGAAAAATTTTTCGCCGCCATTTCCAGTAATTTCATGGTGACATTCACACCGACGCTCATGTTGGGAGCAAATACAATCGCGGTTTTTTGTGCTGCTACCGCAAGCGCCGCTTTGCCAGCCTCATCAAAGCCAGTGGTGCCGATGATCATTTTAATACCGTGCTGCGCACAGTAAGCGGCGTGCTTTAAAGTACCTTCTGGGCGAGTAAAATCGATTAGATAATCGGCATCCGCCAAAGCGCTGGCTAATTCCGCTTGTATCTTTACGCCGGAAACTTTCCCCATGGGCATCGCTGCATCAGTTTCCAGCATCGCGGAGCCAAGCACATCGAGCGCGCCAACTAATTGCGCATCGGGCGCGGCCAAGACAGTATCGATCAACATTTTGCCCATACGGCCGCTAGCGCCTGCAATCGCAATTTTTAAAGGCTGCATTTTTTCTTCCATCTTTTGTCTATCGTCTGCCAACTGCTGTCACTATCCCGAAACGGATTACTGCTTTTTCTTCGAGCCTTCAGTGAAGATCGATGACTCCACCGTATCAACGATGGCTGAATTTGTGATATGCGCTAAATATTCTTTTTCGGTAGGCAAATTGGCACCTTCAAATTTGGCCACCGTATTGTTTTTGAAATAGATAGAAATCCGACTGGTGATCAATTCACCGCTAGGTTTTAACAGACGGAAAGGATAATCCCAGCGATCTTCATGGAACATATCGGTCAGCAAAGCCGTGCCAAGAAGAAAACGCACTTGCTCCCGCGTCATACCTTGTTTCAACTGCGAAGCCTGTTCCTGCGAAATAAAATTACCTTGCTGGATCGTGATTTTGTAAGGGGAGATATAACTCCAGATTTTCCCTAGGCCAGTTGGCGCAACGATGGTGGTATCGGTACTTACCTTGCTACCGCCATCTGCACTGGCAATGAGTTGCCCATCCTTCAGATCTTTTGCTTCGGAAGGCGCATTGCTACTGACCACTGGCGCTTTGGTTGAAGCACAACCTGTCATCAAACTCAGTACACACAACGATGCAATACCTGCGGCCAGCTTGGCCTGACTGCGCATAGTCATGAAACGCATTGTCTTGAAAATAAGCGATGGCATAAAAAACCTCAAAATGGGTAGCGCGAAAGTCTAAACAAGCATCATAACAGAGCGCGATATAATTATGTAGCTGACCTAAAACCCGCTATCATAAAGCAGGTAGCCATCATTTTACGGAAAACATGTCGAATACCATGCCCAATCTCAAAGCCAGCGGATTAAAAGCGACTCTGCCACGTCTGAAAATACTTGAGATATTTCAAAACAGCACTGTGCGGCACTTGACTGCCGAAGACGTGTACAAAATTTTGATTAATGACAACATGGATGTAGGCTTAGCCACCGTATATAGGGTATTAACCCAGTTTGAGCAGGCTGGCCTGATGAGTCGTAGTCATTTTGAATCAGGTAAAGCGATTTTTGAACTGAATGAAGGCTCACACCATGATCATTTGGTGTGCCTCGACTGCGGCAAAGTAGAAGAATTTTTTGATCCTGAAATTGAATCAAGGCAACATACGATTGCCAAGGAAAGAGGTTTTACCATTGCCGAGCACTCATTGGCGCTATACGGCAACTGCACCAAGAAGGATTGCCAGTTCAAACAATAATTATTCTTGTGCAGGCGACGCCGCAGTAACATTAGCGGCTTCTGCGCTAGGACGCTCAGTCGCAGCAGGCGTCGATACAGCAGCAACTGGGGCAGCAGGAGCAGCAACCGATGCTGGCGAAGGCGTATTTTGTCTGATGATTCTTACCTTATCTGCCACAGCTTGCACAGTATCGAGCACTTTTTTGGCATTAAACGGCTTGATAATATAACCGCTGATACCGGCTTGCACGGCTTCTGAAACAGTTTCTTGATCTTTATTTGCCGTTACCATTAAAATCATCACATCCGGCAATACCATGCGAATACTGCGCAGAGCCTCCAAGCCACTAACCTTGGGCATCACGACATCAAGCAAAATAATATCCGGCTTTAAGCGGGTCGCTGCGTCGAGCGCCATACTTCCATCCGCTGCTTCGCCCACCACATCATAGGTATCGTGGCGCAAAATCACACGCAAAGTTTCGCGTGTCATATCGTTATCATCAACGATTAAGATGGAGATATCTTGATTAGTGGCCATAGAATTAATTCTTCAAAGTAATCGAACTGACGCAAACCGCGCTAACTTCGCTGCAAAACCTTGCTAGGATGATTTGGCTCAAGACCTAAGTCGGTATTTACACGCTCTCTGGTCATTCGCAATCATTTTTTCATATCCTGCCAACTGCCTAATTATTTAATCTAATTACTTAGTGCATTCGACAACAATTTCGCCGTGATATCAACAATCGGTATCACTCGCTCATACGCCATACGGGTCGGGCCGATGACGCCAAGCGTGCCGACAATTCTGCCATTGACCGTATAAGGCGCAGTCACCACACTCATTTCATCCAGCGGAACCAGATTGGAATCACCGCCAATAAAAATCTGCACACCAGAAGCCCTGCCCGACACATCCAGCAAAGCCATCAGACTGGTTTTTTGTTCAAATAGATCGAACATTTTACGCAGCGAACTCATATTGAAAGATAAATCTTGCACATTCAATAAATTACGCTCACCGGAAATCACCATATCTTCGCTCTGTTCAGCCATCGCATCGCTGCCTGCCGCTACCGCAACTTGCATCAAATTAGTCATATCGTCGCGCAATTGACGCAATTCTGAGTTCAAATGCAGTCTAATCTCTTCAAAACTTTGACCACTGAAATGCTGATTCAGGTAATTTGCGGCTTGGCTTAATTGGGTTGCGGTGTAATCAACCTCCGTTAATAGCAAGCGATTATGCACATCGCCATTGGGAGCAACCACTACCAATAAAATGCGTTTTTCGGATAAACGCAAAAATTCAACTTGCTTGAAAATTGATTCTTGGCGCGCCGTCATCACCACCCCAGCAAATTGCGACAGCGAAGACAATACCTGCGCCGCGTTGGCGATCACTTTTTGTGGCGAACCCGAAATAATGCGCGCCTGCACACGGGACTCCAGTGCCGACTCATCGATTTCCTGCACCGTCAATAAACGATCAACGAACATCCGATAGCCACGTGGCGTTGGAATCCGACCAGCCGAAGTATGCGGGCTGGCGACCAGGCCCATCTGCTCCAGATCAGACATGATGTTACGAATGGTTGCCGCCGATAATTCCAAGCCGGAAATCTTTGACAAGGCACGAGAACCAACCGGCTGACCATCGGCAATATACCGCTCAACCAGTGTCTTTAATAAAGTTTGTGCACGCGTATCAAGTTGCATGAGAATATTTTAGAGCAATATTGGACAAAAGTTAGAGTAATTCAATTTGTTTAACAGAAATTTAATGTACCAAAAACAATAACTCATGCAAATTGCTCACCACCGCATCGGGCAATACCGTATTTGAAGGCGCTGAATCTGGTGTATCTGCCAAGCGCCGCATCCAAATGCCTTGCATACCCACTTGCTGCGCTGCTTGCACGTCCAGTAACAGATCATCGCCCACAAACATGATTTCGTGTGGAGAAAGTTGCAACGCTTCACAGGCCGCCAAAAAAATCCGTGGATCAGGCTTGGCACAACCAAACCGATGCGCTGCCAGAGATACCTGAAA
>OFRM01000964.1_pt1 | contig 10687 bp, 9 predicted proteins | sample 1543101 | NCBI WGS metagenome assembly OFRM01 (sample SAMN07774223, study PRJEB24372) | wastewater metagenome | isolation source: Exp Tend VB 0WW | collected 2016-02
AATAACGATTAAGGCTTTTTATTTAGCCCCTACAAGTTTAGTAGGCGTTCTTTTATAAGATAGGAAGGGAAATAAATTCCCTTCCTAAATAATTAATAACTATGCGCTAACTGTAATGAACTGATTAGGACTACATACACGCAACCCTCTATAAGTTATCATACTAATATGGTCACGAACCGTTCCGTCTGTTGGATTTTGAGAACCACCACCCCAAGCCCATACTCTGATGCCATTACCTGTTGTTCCACCTTTTTGTGGAGTTTGGGTCATAACTTGTATGTTCTTCATTGGAGTATAGTTTCTTGCATCTGTTGTTGTTCCCATTGGAGAAATAACACCGAAATTACGGAAGTAATCAACATTAGGTGTTTTACCTGTTTGAACTTCTGTGTTCCAAGGGCTGTATTTTTTCACTTGAAGCAAATACCCATCAATTAAGATAGATTGGAAGCCATAGGCTACTGATGCTTCTTCTGATTTTTCACCTTGACCGTACACAAATGCTCCCGCAGGATATTCTTTGAAAATACCATCGCTGAAATCTTGTCTTTGGAAAATATCTTGTAACCAAACGTTTTGTTTAGCACATCCATTTACATCCATGATACGAGTGATTTCATGCAATTTTGCAATATCCAAAGTACCTGCTGTGTAGTTTACTGTTTCTCCATCTGCTGCAATTTTTGGAATAAATCCTAAAGTACCAACGGATGTATCAGTAAGCAAACCTGTATTATTTACTACATCACCACGCATTAATTTAGCATCAATGCTATTGATAAATCTTTTTTCAGATTGCATCAATGCTTTGTAAGTGAAATAACTTGTACCTGCTTGACCTACATTTCCCATTGCACTTCCTGAAACGCCTGAATTGTAAAATACATCGGTCATTTCAGCCAAATCGGTTGCTGCATAATCTTCTCTGATTTCGGTAATGTTATTGTCATATTTAACATCTAAATGAGTTTGTGGCTCAAAATTAGAAGACGCTTCACCTACATCAGTAAGACCACCAAAAATTAAAATTTCACCTGCAAGTAAGTTTGCTGAATTAGCAGACACAAATGCTTGTGTAGAAATTTTTGGACGAATTGTTGCTTGGTCAGGTGCAGGAACGGTTAATATTTGACCTTCAATATTAGAAGATGCAATTCTAACGGTTTCTCCTACACGCAAAGGGCTTTGAGTTCCTGCGTTGTACAAATCACCTGCGGGGATGTTTACTGTAACTGTTGCTCCTGCTGCGGGTGCGTTTACTGCTGCAAGGTTAGTTACTGCAATTTGGTTTTTCCCACGACTTTCAAACCAAAAGTAGTTTCTGTTTTTTACTTGTTCCATGCCACCAAATGTAGCTAACCATTGGAAGAAATAATCGTACACTTCACTACCGTATTTTTGTACATATTTGTTATAATATTGTGGGGTTAATAGCTGTAAGTTGCTTATCAACGCCCTGTTTACTCCACCTGATGTTGCTATAACGCCCGGTTGAAGTATGTTCGAGGTTGGTATTCCTGATGTTGCCATTGTTTTTAAAAATTAAATTTGTTATAAAATGAATACTACGCAAACGCTTCTTCCCTTACTTTATCCATTTCGGATTGATTATTTGTAGGAGAAAAAGTACCTTGCTCTTGTTGCCCATTTACACTAATCTGCTTTTTGTCTTTTAAATAAGTTTCAAGTCTTTTGTTTGCAGCATCTACTACTAATTTTTGAGAAATTTTATCATCACCATAGATACGAGATAAATCTTTTACCATTGTGTCTATGTTTACTGATTTCCCATCTTCGCTAACCCACCTATCGGCAAGAATAGCATTAGCATTAAATCCTGATTCAGCAAAGTCTTTAATTTTACTGTTTACAAAAGTTCTTTCTTCTTGCGAAGGGGAATAACTTACTGTGTAATCAACATCTTTGTCTTTTACTTGTAATGAAAACCCATTGAACTCTTTAATTGTCCTTTCGGCAGATTCCAAGAAATTGTCTTGATTTTTTTTAATAGCATCCAAGTCTTCTTGTGATAGCTTTGTTTCTTGACTTTCTCTTTCTATGTTTGGTAAAACTAAGTCTGTTTTAAATTGAGCCATTTTAGGTTGATTAACCTTAGCTTCTATAATAAGTCTTTTTTCTATTGTCTTTGCTTGAACTTCCCAAGCGTCTAATCTTTCTTGATACTCTGTATCGTCTTCTAAATCTCCTTGTGTTGGCTTAGATGTTACTGAATATTTTTCGTTAAATAAAAATTCAACTTCATCTTCGCTAAGAGTTGGATTTTCTTTTTGTAACCCAAATTTAACTATTTCAGATGCAATATTTTTGTCTGAAATATCTGCTGTTAAAAGTTTATCTACTTTCTTTTTATCTGAAATAAATTTATACAGTTCTTCTTCTTTACCTTCTTTGATGTAATCGTAAAACTTACGACTATCTTCGTTTGCAAATTCTTTGTCTTTACTTTTTTCACGAAGCGTTTTTAATTCTTCTCTTTCCGCTTTTAAAACTGCTACATCATCGGTATCAAATTCTTTTTTTAGCCACTCTTTATCAAATGTTTTTTCTGTTTCTGCAACTACTGTTTGTGGTTCTTCTGCCACAACAACTTGCTCTACTGCATTATCATCCCCAAATGCAGCTTCTTGTAGTGCGTTGTTAGTTTGTACTTGTGTTTCGGTAGTTTCTGCTACTTCTGTATTTTCTGTTGACATAAAATATTATTTTAGTTAATCGATTTTTTGATTGAATATTAAAAGTTTGTACACATTAGTTGGTGTATCTGCGGGAACTCCTTGTATTTTTAAGAATTGAGCATTTACAGTATATGAATAATTACCTGCTGCTGAAATACTTGTAGATGCTGCTGCTGTTGCATTATTAGTTACTTGTGCAAGGTTAAAGTTAGTAGCTAACTGTGCGTTGCCTTGTGTAACTCCTTGTATAGCACCGCTATCATTAGTATTGTATATACTAATTCCTCCGCTAAATGGGGCTACTACTTGAATAGCTATTTTATCCCATCCTGATACATCAAGTGTTATGTTATACAGCGAATTAAATTCTGCTGCATAATCTCCTAAAGGTCTTCCTAATGCCATAGTTTTATGTTTTATGCAACCATTTGTTGTGGCTGCGGTTCTTGAATTTGTTGTTCTTGCATTTCATTTTCTGCAACTTCCGCTTGTTCTTGTTGCGGCTGTTGTGCTGCCCTATACTGATTTACTATTTCTTGTTTTTGCTGTTCGTTTTCTGTTGCTAATGGAATCATTATGTTTTCCATTACCGTATTTACTAATGGTTGCAATTCTGCGGGAACTACTCCACCTTTGGATATAATAGAAGTAACCATTGCTACTACCGCATTTTTATTCATTGTTTCTCCTTCCATTTTTACTTTTTGTAAAGTAAAATCACCTTTAACACTTTCTGTTTCTTGTTTGCTTTTTTCTGCTTCTTGGGCTGATGCAATTTGTCCTTGAATATTGGCTTCTGAATTTTGTTTTGCTGTTTGCTCTTTCCATAAAAGCATTTTCTTTTGACCTTGACGATATAATGTTTCAGCAAGTTTTATGTCTTCTTTGGCAATTCGTGTTAATCTAAAAGGGTCAACAAATAATGTTAATTCGGGGGTAGTATTCATGGCTTGATTTAATAACATATCAAATCTTGCTACTTCTTCCCCTGTCGGTAAAAATTGTATTTTAGTACCAAATATTCGGTTGCCTATATCTTCTTGTTTAACTATATTTCTATATGCTGCTGCACCATAACTTACTGAATCTTTTAATAAACAAGATATTTTTCTTGAAGTATCAGCCATACAACTTGCATAGGCTGTGTACATATAATCTGTTGCAAATTCGGCTTGTGATTGAGATACAGCCACATTACCTGCTGTTACTCTTGGTTGTAATGCTGCTGAAATAAGATTAGGGTCTTCCCCTAATTCATCTTTTAATATCTGATAATTGAATTGATAGTTTCTTATCAACCCATCCATTTGACCTAAGAATCCTGTGTTTGCAAGTTCTTGTATAGGTATTGGAACTCTATTACCTTCTGCATCTATACCACGATAATAAATATCTCCTGTTTGGTCATATAGTTTTTTGTAATCAACATCTTTGTTCCCTGCATCTCCCAACCCATAATCAATATTTTGTAATGCACTTTCATCTATTGCTGCACCTGTTGGACGCATCCTTGCTACTACTTGCTGCATTTTTAAAAGAGCCAATATCATTCCATCTACTGCTGCTTCTATCTTTTCGGGGATAGCAAGGTTTCTCATCTCATAGTTTTGATACATATAAAATGAGTACGAAAACTCTGCATTACCTATTTCTTTAGGGTCTTGCGGTCTAATCATATTCTTCTTTAAGCCCCATTCAAGTAATATATCATTATCGGGAAGATATACTCCACGATAAATATTCCAATTACTATCTTCAATTACTTTTTGATTGTCGGAAGGTTTCTCTTTTTTCTTTCCTGATGCTGTTGTTGGATAACCTTTTTGGGTATAGGTTGTTCCCGTTGACTTAGTATTAGTAATAGTATAAGGGTCGCTATCAACTGTCTTTAATTCAAATTCTATTGACCGTACATTCCATTCATCATATGGTCTTAAATACCCTAAGTTCCACGCTGCATCCCAAGTTATATTAGTATAGTTTTGGAACTCTTTGGCTGTTTGAGCAATTTTAAATAAGTCTTCTTCGCTTAACGCAAGTGGATTGTCAGGATGAAATTCTTTACCGTACATTCTACGGATTTCACTTATTTTTTTTGTCGGTGCAACACCTCTCCATGATGTATCTCTAAAATCAGGATATTCAGAAAAAGAATAAATAGCGTTTTCAGGTTTTACCCATTCTACATGAATTACCCCTTGTTCATCCATCCAAGTGTATGTTCCCACGAAACCAACTTCTGCTGAATCATGCAACATTTTTTCTTTTAGCACATCAAACCACCCGTTAGCTGCAAGTATATCATTGCATCCTAATTCATATAATATTTCTTCGGGAAGTCTTTGAAATTGAGATTGCCAAAGATTAAGTTCTTCTTTATCGGCAGGTATTTCGGTGTCGGGAATCATTTGAACTCCCGATTGTGCTTGTAATTCTTCAAGTTTAGCCCTATTAGCTATAATAAACTCTATTTGTTCGTATTCTTCTTGTTTATCTTTTTGTGAAAGTGAATCGGTGGCTGTAACTTGTATCTTTTCCCCTTTACCCATCCATCTGCCCACCAACCCTGATATAATACGATTAACTATCTGTAATGTTTGCCAATTTAATCGGATGTAGTTCTGCTTCCCATTCATTTGAAGCCTATCTTGATACATAGACTGTACATCTATTCTACCATTGGCATAATTTCTATTTTTTCTGAATCGGGCATCTCTATTGAAATAATAACCTCCTATACCACCTATAACTTGCCCCCATATTTTTTTTGATAGTTTTTTACCATATTCGGGAGAAGATTTGTCTTTTATAGATAGTTCTGCTATCTGAAACTCTTGTAGGGTATCAGCATTAGAAATATTATCCTTTTGGGTTGGTTCGGACATCTAAAACGTTGGGTATCGGATTAAAAAACGGGCAAAATACAAACAAATATAACTATTATTTCAAAATAACAAATAATATTTCCATAATATTTATAAAATTAATTTTCATAGACTGTTACTAAGGCATTTTTTTTAGGTGGAACTATAACAGGTATTTCGCTTAATACGGCATTTGTTATTAAAAAAGAAACGGTAATATCTGATTTAGTCCTATCGTTAGGGTCGAATGTTTTTGCATCATCTAATAGTTCTATAAAATCTATTTCATCAGAATCGTTTTCAAAATAAGAAATTCCTAAATCCGCTTGTTTTGTTAAGCTATAAGGAGTGGTTGGAACTCCTTTGTGTCTTTCTGTTGCTTCTATTTTTATTGGGTCTATTAATATTTTTGGATAAATCCCTAAATATAATAATCTCCCTCTTTGTTTAAAATAAGAAAAATAATCATCGCTATTATGTTCATAAAAAGCCTGAAATCCTAACCATTCTGAACATAACATAACTTGTTCATGTAACAAATCTTTTTCATTTGGTCTGCCATATAAATGACCAAATACCTTTTTCCGTTTTCCATCTTTAGCTCTAATACCTGCCCACGCAGATGCTCTTGACCCCCATTTTTGCCCTCCTTGACTATTAGAATAACCATCTATTCCTATTGCTCCGTATTTTGTACGGCTTGGTTTTTTTAAAGAGCCGTCTAATTCCCATTGATTAGATTCTTTATCTGACAAAGGAAAGTCTGGTGTTACTTGCCAATGAAAACTTCTTTCTTTAGGTATTATATCTCTCCATTTTACTTTTTGAGTATCTTCATCTCTGTAAAACCAAATACTTCTTTTGTGTACAGGATTTTCTTCTAATTGCTTTTCTCTTTTTGCAATATTGAATGAATTAAAAATACAACTATCTGCATCAATACTAAATGCTTCTTCAATAGTTAATGGTTCTTTTCTAATACGGGCAAATAAAGAACGCTGATTATCTTTTACACCTTCCCTATCAGACAGTATTTCTCTTTCCGTTCTTTCTTCATCTGGATAACCATATTTATCAAAATACCTTGTTCTTTTTGCAGACATAAAAAAACGGTACAGACCACTACCTGTCATACCGTTCTCTTTCTTGCTGTTCTGATTACTTTCGTTCCATAAAGATTTAAAAGCATCCTGCACCCCATCTTTGTCACTATCTATTTTTTCTACTGTTGTGGTATAAAGAGCCTTCCCGATTATTTGCCCTTCATCATCCATTAAACAATATCTAATTACCTCATGTCTTTCATAAACATCAGCTTCTATTGTTTTACCACATTCATCAGCTACATACCTATGTAATTTCTGCCCATCATAGGCAACTTTGTCTGATGGCTGATGGTCAATACCACCTCCTAATTCATCCTTACTAATTGCACTTTCGGCTTTTTTACCTCTTACGTTTGTCTTTTGGAAACGCATTTCAGATTTAGGATTTACACCTAAACTCATGTCATATTCAGGTCTAAAAAATTTAGGTAATTTCCTAAATGGATTTACAACTGTTTTGCCAAAAAACTTACTTGCATCTTTACCTGTTTTTGATTGAATCCCACCAAACGTCATTTTAGTTCTAGTAATATATTCAACTAAAAATAACCCTGCCCAAAATGATTTACCAAACCGCCTTTTTGTAACTTCTACCATCCCCATACATAATGGGTCTTCTATGCAATATTGCATAAAATATGCTTTTTCTAAATCGGGGATTCTGAATTTAACATTACCGACATCAATCATCCACCAACGTAAGTACAAATAATGCGTTCCTGTAATATAAACGGCTTTACCGTTCATTCTTATCCAAATGCCATTTAACCTCTTATCCCATTCTTCTGTTTTAAATTTCTCCAACCTTTCGTCATAAAAGTCAGGGGCATCGTCTTTTTTGTTTTTGTCATATTCATCCCAAGATTCCATAACTTCTTTATACCATGATGGCAATTTTGGTAATTCCCAATACTGTTCTGATGGAATTTTAGAACGTTCAAACACGCCTCTATACTCTAACTGCTTGGTTATAATATTGTAAATATACCCTTCGGGTGGAATACAGCAATCTAACCCTTGAATATTTATTATAGTACCGCCTTCTAATTTATGATACATTATTGATTATTTTGCCCTGCTAATTGTCCGATGTTATCGGCTATACTTTCGGGTGTTGTTATCATTCTGTATTTAGGTAATTTTGTATCTTTTTCTTCATCATTGGTTATCCCTGCTGTTTCTCCTAATGCTTTAATAGCGTTAGCTATTGCTGCCGCTTCGTTCCATGCAATTTTTAATCTATCAAATGATTTATCTTTAGCTTCTGCTAAATCTAAGTTTGCTAAACTTTGCCTGTTTAACAAATCCGCTAATTCCCCACTTTTTCTATTTAAAGCATAGAAAAGTTTTGCAGAACCATTTTGTTCATAATAGTCAATTAATTTTTCTGCTTCTTCTAATGTTCTTGCCATAAAATATTATTTATTTACTGCGAATCCTTTATTTTCTGTTGAGATTAATTTACCGTTTTCAAAAGTACGTAAATATTCGTCAGGAAAGTGATGCGAACTTGTCTTGCTACCTGCGATAGAATCCACTATGGATAATTCTTTCATAAAATTTTCTTCATTTGTTCCTAATCCGAATTGTGCTTTCCCTTTCTTAACTTTATCGATTATGCTTTGACGGTAGTTTTGAAATTCTTTTTGAATAATTGGGATTGCCGCTTTGGAAATTAATGTTTTAGGATTTACTTTTCTATATTCTTCGATGGTTGCATCGGCTACTCCTGCTTTATCTAATTTAGGATTGCCTTTTAAACCTTTTGATGCCAACCATAATGTGTAGTCGTTCCAATGTCTTCTTAGGTTATTATCTACAACTATTGGCTCGTCTTCTCCTTCGGGAAGTGTTGACTTTTTAATTTCTAAAATGTTACTTATCATTGGATATTTTTTTAGCGTCTTTTTCTTCTATACCGATTAGTAATTTACCTTTTTTTAATTTGGAAGTCATATCATGTGAAATTGCCATCACTTCTTCCCTATCATTAACCTCATTTTCATAGTGCCTACATCTTATTAGATGTTCTTCTTTACCACTTGTGCCTTGATATATTATTTCGTAATCAGATGATTTTAGGGTATGCACAATGTTGTCTTTAAGTTCACCTGTGGTAATGTAAAGAACATCTTTTATATGTTTTGGAAGTATTCCCTCTATTACCCCATTATAAGGCTCAAATACCCTTAATGCAAATGCAAATCCTTTAGTTGGCTGCAAAACACCTTTGTTATCTCTCCATGCAAAAACCTCTCCTTCGGGAATAGAAAAATACCTAATATCTCCACATTCTGATTCGTTTTTATAGTCAAATACTTTATTTGAATCATGTAAGGAATTATGCCCTATTAAGACTTCGCTTCCCGTTGGTATATTTTCGGCTGATATTACATATGCATTTACGGGTTCTGTAATTCGCCTATTCATTTCATTAAACTGTCTTTCCCTTCTAATTACCGTCCCATCTCCAAAAGTGTGGTAGTTTTTTGATTCTACGTTTATTTTAATAATTACTCTACCATGCACAAAAGCCAAAGAATCTTGGTCAAATAGTATTCGGTTATTACCTTCTTCCCTATTTTTAGCCTTATCGCTTAATGCTTGGGATGTTTTGGATGTTATTTCTTCGGCTGCATCGTTTCCTATGGAATTAATCGTTTCGTCTATTACAAAGAATTTACTCATAATTACTGTAAATTTAAAATATTATTTACCAAATTAAAAATTAATACTACTTTTATGTCGACATATTTATTTTCGTACACTATTAAAAACAATTTATCATGGCAGCAGCAGCACATTTTTCAACCCGAATCTACGGGATGATTGAAGGTAATCCTCCATATGCAGATGGCACAGGAGCAACCTCTTTTTCAAGAACAGTAGATTTCAGTTATGCAGGAGTTGTAAGTTTCCCCACAACAGGGGTTTCTTTCTTCCCACTACCAAACGGAACACAAGTTGGTGGAGCATACGTTTATTCTGTTATTTCAGTAGCACCGTCAGGACTTAATGTTCATGGCAACCAATATGTAACTGATAGTTCAGTTGCTACTTTGGCTACCGCAGCAGGATAGTTCCACGAATCCCATTTTATTAGCCCCTATCTAAAAAGTAGGGGCTATAATTGTTTCTACTTTGTTTTGTTGTATAATACTCTAAAATAGTACTCTACACCTACTTGATGAAAAAACCCATGACTATCTTCTCCTATCATTGGCTGTATATTTGCTGCATACCTACAAAGTTCTACTATTCTTGGCTGATGAATAGCTTGGGCAATATTCCAACCAAATGATTGACACCCTAAAAAGAATCTTGAATACTTAATTGCATAGGCATATTCTAAAAAATCTTTTACTTGTAATCTTGGAATATTTAACTGCCATTTGTTACAAAATAAAAAGTGTTCTCTTTCTGTACCTGCAAAAATCAAATCATCAGCATAGTTTTTTAGAAAAAAATAATCAATAATATCATTTCTATACCTTTCGGTAAAATTTATTATTATTTTATCTTTTACTTGTTTTTTAATAGGGTGATTTTTTACTTCTTTTAAATGAATCCATTGTTTAGATAAATCACATGAGAGGTCAGGAAATGCGTATGGAATCCAACTTTGTATCATTAGGTTTGGTAGCCCTACGAAGGTTTTTCCCCTAATAACATCAAAATCTAAATCAATATGCTGCCCTTCGTATGCTTCCATTTTATGAATATACTCTTGTGATTCCAAAAGGGGCTTAATCATATCAAAACCGCTTTTATTAACACAAACATTTTGTCCTTCTTCGTTTACTGTTGGGTGTACTGCTCCTTGATAATATTGTGCTAACTGCCCTATTTGTTGGCATAATATAACTTTTCTTCCAGTTGCTTCCCAATATCTTTTTAAAGAAGGCATTATAGCTATAATATCTCCCAAGTTTGCAAAATGTTTTACCCTTGTATAAACTTCTTGCGGTGGTATCATGTCTGTTACAGCTAATTCGCTTTCTAGCCTTTTTGATAAAGG
>OFRM01000966.1_pt1 | contig 10673 bp, 23 predicted proteins | sample 1543101 | NCBI WGS metagenome assembly OFRM01 (sample SAMN07774223, study PRJEB24372) | wastewater metagenome | isolation source: Exp Tend VB 0WW | collected 2016-02
CTGATACGGTTTAGTGTCGCCCATGTCCAATCAACACTCTAATGATTAAATTTTATTTAATGTGCCATTACTAATTGACACAATCAAGACAAAGTGTTAGCTTCTTAAGCAAATGTGTTTCACGTGAAACATGGATTAAATAAAATTTAATTCAATTTGTGTTCAGTATATGCGGTTAAATTCTTATAGACATCAGTGGTTCAAAGAGCTGGAGGGCGAGCTGGACGGATTTCTTAGAATTTTGCTTGACTTGGGTTGGAAGGGGAGCTATAATGAGATATGAACATGAGGCGGTTGGATTAAGACATGGGGTTGAAGTCCCAAGTCGCCTTTTTCTTTTGAGGATTAAACAAAATGTCAGTATATCATGATTCAGAGGGTTACAGTGACGGTTCTTCATGGTTTCGTGAATCTGGTGACAATCCACGAGCGAATCCGATTCATGATGAATTAGATGATTTCACTCGGGCTTACATTGAGGCCGCTCTTTGGTCTTCAACTGATTATCAGACTGATGAACCATTAGATAAGAATTATTGTTTGGAGGATATTCGTCCACAAACTCTTCGTTTAATGATTGCGGATTGTAAAAAGTTTCAGTCTGATAATATTGAACTTTTGAAGGGAGCAGAGGCGACAGGGGAAATGGTTTTTGATTTTCAGAGGACTGGGATTTCTGACAAGCGTAATCCGATGTTGATACGGGCTGGACATGATTTTTGGTTAACGCGGGCGGGACATGGGTGTGGGTTTTGGGATGGTGATTGGCCTGAGCCATATGGTGATAAGTTGACAGAGGCGTCAAAGAAGTATGCAGAAACGCCATTGATTGTATGTAATGGGTGGTTGGAGATTTATTGAAATGACAATTTACATTCTTTTGGCATGGGAAGATGGCAGTTGGACAATAGAGGGTCATGAAATTTCACTTGATCTTGGTGTTGATTTGTTGTTTAATAAAGAAGCATTTGAGTCATGGGGGAATGATCTTCGTAAATCGAAGAAATATGAGGGAGTATTGCATGTGTTTTTAATTGGAGAAACGAAACCAGATCATGAATTTTGAATGTTTAAGCTTAAACATTCATTTTTTGAATGACAGAATCCTTTTCTTTTTTGCGTTTTATTGGAGATGAGAAATGTCTAAGTTTATTCAAGTTGTTTTGTATGATGGGGCTTTGGTTGCTTTGGACTCGTTTGGGAAGGTTTGGCAGTGGAGCGCGGACGATGGAGTTTGGTATGAATTCAGTGACAAACGGGTTTCTTACGTTGAACGGATGAGAAAGGAAGAATCAAGCAGGAAAGACATATAAATGATTTACGAATGGTTTTTATGGTTATGGACAGTTTTGACAGGGAGTATGCCAGAGCTTCCGGATCATGATTGGCCTATTGAACCAGATGACAAAGAATAAGAACAAAGGAATTCAGCGGTGGTGTGTTAAATTACTAATTTAGGTAAGATTATGAGGTTAGAATGGGCTTTTTGAAGAATGTTGGTAAAATTTTTGTTATAGGGCTTGATAATCTGTGGTTTTGTTGTATATTTAGACGTGTTGGTGAATCGTGTTGATTCGCCGACAGAGTTGTGACAAGGCAAAAAAAGGAGTTGTTTCATGTTTAGTTTTTTGTTGTGTGTTGCATTGATGTTGGGAGATGTTGGTGGAGTGGTTGCTAAGCAGGATCAAAAAAATGATTCAGCGCTTACAATTACAAAAGTATTTGCTGGCAGCGTCAACGACGCCTTCACCAGCGAAGATGCAGATGTTGATGTTGATTCTGATTCTTTGAATGAAGAATTTGAATATCCAGAATCAAATGAAAATATGTCTGCAATTGAGGTTGATGTTGAAACATTTTTCTTAATTATTAATGATTCTAGCTTATTTCAGCTTAGTCGTTCTAATGGAGAATGGTCACTTGACTTTTCAACTGAAATTGTTGATGGCATCAGTAATGACAATGAGATGCTTGGCCCTGGTGATAATGGTGGCGGTAGTGTTAATTGTTTAAAAATTGATAATAATACAGTAGTTTGTGCTTTTGTTAATGGTGACAATATTAGAATTATTGTCATGGTAAGAGATGGTGGTGGTAAATGGACTATTGCTTTAGATAGTGGTTGGAATAAAGATACAAGTAAACAGCCAAAGATGAAGTAATAATTTGTTTTTGATTTTCAATCAAATGGCATGCGGCTCACTCGTATGCCATTTTTGTTAGCAGGAGGTATTTAGGGGAAATGCTTGACTCTCAGGAGTGACTGTGATATAATAGGGGTGTAAGGTGTGGATGAGCTAACACCGAATTGTCAACACTGAATTGTTAACACTGAATTGTTAACACTGAATTGTTTTATTTGGAGTATAGGTTATGTCAGTTTGTGTAGATCGTTATGTTGATTGTTATCGGATTGAGATTTGTTTTGGTGAATGGGCGACGTTGTTTCACTGTTACGAGGTAGGAGAGGATCGTCCTAGTACGCTTGAGGAGGCAGAGGGGTATTTGGCATATCACAGGGGGAGGTATGACTGGCCGTTGCGGCTTGTGAAGCCCTGCTTTGCTTAGAGGAATGAGTTAATCTTTCTGGTATAATGGTTTATATCAGGAGGATAGATTCATGGTCACTCTTCGTTACAATCACTTGTCATTATTTTGTTTGGTTGGGATGGTCATATCATTAGTAGCTTTATTTTTTGGTGTAGATGTATCTTGTTTTGTGTTTGGATTTGGTTTAGGGGCAATAGGATTTCAGTCAGTTAGGGGTGTATGGCAAGCTGGATATTCTTATGGGGCATTCCTGTTAGTAACAGGGACATTGCAAGAAATGTTTTGGAGTTATGAATTTCCTGGGTTGTCCTATGTTATGGTTGGATTAGGATTATTGTTTGTGTTATTACAAACGATTGAATTCTTTTTTCCGCGCAAAAAATTGTTTGATTTGAAGTAATATTAGAGACAAACAGTTTAATTCAAATAGACAAATCTTTTATCTATATAGACATAGTTTAATTGAATTCATTTAATGATTAGGGTCATTATTAGCGAACTTATTATTTTTGTGTTTAATGTTTTTATAGACATCAGTGTTTGGGTGTCGCTCCTGTTGATCTGTTGAAAAAAGCGCAAAAATAAGGTTGACATGGGTCTGGGTGGTGGCATATAATAGAGAGATAACGCTGGATGGCATGGAGAAATGAAATGACTTGGGCTGAACTTAAATCGTGGGTTATTTGCATTCCCGACGATCAAGATAACGAGACGGTGAAAGTTTCTCGGCTTGATGATGCTGAGAACTTTGTAATTGCCGTTGGAAAATTTCGTATTGATTCTCGTGGGTCTGATAATCTTTGGATAGCTGACAGTGAGTTTTTGAGTAGCCATCCTGACTAGATGATTTGAATTCAAAGAAGTCGTGGGAGTTTTCAGATGAAACGAACTTGTCCTGATTGTGGTGGGGAGCTTATCAAAGCGGCTGAATATCCTCATACCATTACTTGTTCTGTTTGTAATAAAGTAGCAGTGTTTACTGTTACTTCACCGGGCGGGAATGGTTTGAGTATGACGCTTGTAACATGGGCTGGATTCAAAGAAGCCGTGAAGCAAAAAATCTTGTCGATGACTTGACAACGGATTGTGAGTGGCATAGAATATGGTTAGATAACCGTCTCCCGCTTAACAATGGGAGCCATAACGGGAAAGTGGCGGATGGTAAACGTCACAACAAACGGTTGATAAGAGCAACCGGCCTAGAGGGTCTAGGACTCCGCAACGGGAGTTAATGCGAAACAAACACGTTGCCACTGTTTGTTTCTTTTAACTTTGGTTTGAACCGACTATCCCTTGATGCGTGGACCCGCTGGCGTAGTGAAGGATAGCGGCTAAACAGTGGGCTTGTTTTTCCTTGGAGAATTGAAAATGGCAATTAATGAAAAGAAAATTGGGGATTGTGGATACATAGCGTTTTATCGGGGCAAACGTTATGAAGTTTACGGGGCCACTTTGCTGGCTGCTCAACAGAACGTAGCAAAGCACGTCAAGGCAAAAAAGGAATGGGAAATAAACATTATGATTGCCGAAAGAGCAGATGGTTCTGAAGTTATTCATACTCCGGTTTGAATTATGTGACACTGGAATTGTTCTGCTGATGCGATGGAAATGATGGCTGAGTATTTTGGATGGAAACAAACATGACTAGAAAAGAACGCTTGATGCCTAATGGAATTCCTCGTTATGTCAGATGTTATGACAATGGGGGATGTTATGACACTGGGGAATCCATTGACAGATACACGGTTGTTTTTTCCAAGAAAAGAGTTAGTGGGGAATTCATGTATCTTGGCATGAGTTCTCGTCCTTTTCATCCACAAGGCATTGGTCAACATGGTTTCAGTAAAGATCAGATTGATGCTCCAAAAGGTTGGCCTCCTGTAGTTGGTAGGAAGTGCCACTTGGGAACTCGAATTCGTTTCGAGGATTTGCCAGTTGATTGTCGTGATTTTGTTTTGCAAGATTATCTTGAATTATGGGGAATTGAATAAAATGAATAAATATCTCGCAACAATGGAACATAATAGAGCCAAACCAATTAATCATGGTTTAGTTGAAATCAATGATATTGGCTTTGTGAACAACGAAACCCCAATTGAAGATTTTGGAATGTGGATGACTTCTGATAGCCCATTCCCTCCAACTGACTCAAGTGAACTGTTTGAAAAATTCATTTTTGTCATGGGAAAAGATCATGACCGTAAGTTTTAACAAAGAACTTTGGGGAATTGAATAAAATGTCGAAGGTTTCACAATTTGTATGGGCGACGATTGTTGGTGGCAAGGGGGCAGTGCCTTTTTCTTGTTTGAAGGTAGGTGAGAGTTTTCGTTGGCCTGCGGAGGAAGGTGATTATTGGCCCAAGACAAAACTTGGTCCGGGGCGGTATCGAACAATGAGTTTGCTATTGAAAAGAGGCAGTCAAGAAAGAACTTGTCGTTGTCGTCAAGGTACGGCAGTTATTCCAATAAAAGATTAATCAATTAACGCAAAAGAGAAGTTAAATAGACTTTCTTTTGCGTTTTTATTTTGTTTATTATAAACCTATAGACATCAGTGCTTTATGTAGCTGTGGGAGAGCTGCCAAAAAAAGCGCAAAAATAAGGTTGACTTGGGTTTGGGGTGGTGATATAATAGTGGTGTCCTTAGACGCTCGTGCTTGTCGATGTAGGACTGCTGACAGGGAAGCTGTCCGAGAAACTCTCCGGCTGAAAGAATGCCGTTTTACAATGTAGGGTCGCGTTAGACTTATGAATGAAGAACAAGCTAGGGTGAGCCATCGACCGTCTATCGGTGGCTTGCCTGATTTTTTTTTTGCTTGACTATGACAATGGACTGGCATAGAATAGAGACATAGGAGAGACCAATGAAAGGCGAACAGATTTCCAATTCGACAACGAAAGTCATTCTCGGTCACAATGAAGAACTGGTTTGTTCGGAATGTGGGGAAATGTTGTATGAAAAAGAACCTGCATGGGTTTTGCCACAGGAAGATGGAAGTCAAACTGTTTACTGTGAAACCTGCAATGATTGGGTTGTCAAGGGGGAATCTGAGCGTAATCCTACAAAAGTTTTGAAGGATTTGGTTGAACAGTTGAATGGCATTGGCATTCCAGATTGGCATGGGGCTGAGGGATTGGACCTTACGGATGCTCGTCGAATTGTGGAAAGTGAAGCACCGAATTGTTTATTTGAATTGGAATTGAAGTTGAATTCCAATGATGAAACTGCTCGAATTGAAATTGCGGGGATTTTGGAAAACCTTGCGATTCGGATTCGAGAGGGTGGATGGGATACTTCGTTTGAAAACGAAGAACGGTATGCTCTTGGCGATAAGCCGTCATGTGGCATGGTTGGTGCGAGAGGCATGGCTCGAATTATTGAAAAAGAGTGATTGACATTCGGTGATTGCCTGCATAGAATGGGTCATCATGGCAGATGCGAAATCGAAACGTTGGCATCAGGTGGACGCTTGTCAAGCGGCGTTTGACAAGATGTATCCTGCTCGTCCCTTAACTGGTGATGAGATGAAAGACAATTTGAATGCGATAACTCGTGGGGTTTGGTGGGATTCTTTTTGGAATGGTTGGTGGGAACATCATAAGTATATGAACAAAGTTGCTTTGGATCGAAAGAAAAAGGCGAAAAAATGAGTGCTGTTGGTAAAATTCTTACTTTTACGCAAGGTAAGAAAAGAGTTTCCAGAGTTATTGGTTTCGTTGCTGGCATTATTTGGCCTGCGGACGATATGGAATGGCTTGCCAGTGCTAAAGGTTTGTCAAGTTTTTATAATGATCGTGAACCAACAAAGATTTATAAAACAAAGGAACAAGCTGAAAAACGCCGTGAACAGTTGTTAGTGACATGGGGAGAAAAGTACCAGCCATTTGTTCGTGAGTATATTCTGGAATCATGGGAATAATAATCAATTCAATTAATCTTTCTTTCGCCTTTTTATTTGTCTTGAGGATATTTATAGACATCAGTGCCGGTGCGTAACTCCAGCTTCATCTCCTTGACTGCCAAAAAAGCGCAGAAAATAATGCTTGACTATGGGTGAGTGGTGGTATATAATATGGATGTAACGAGTTGAGACCAACGTCTCATGGCATTGAATTGGAGAAATGAAATGACGCAAAGCAAGGTTCATGTTCGGGTTGTCCTAGACGTTATTGTTATGGCTGATGATAACATTGACATTCCGTCAATGTTCTCATGCTGTCCTGTAAACATTGACGACGCTCCTGTTTCTGATGTGATGAAAATTCAAGATGTTAAAGTCTTGAAAACTTCCGTAACCGATTCAAAGTGAACTTATGTGGATCATCCGAAACAAACTGACTGGCCTTTATTGGTCTAATGATTGGGGTTGGGGATCGTTACAGGGTTGCGACCAGTTTCAATTGGGAATGAATCAAGAGTGGAATCTTCCTTTAGATGGAGAGTGGGTAAACAAATTTGAATTGTAGCACTAGATTCTCCAGCACCGAATTGTAGCACTGAATTATTAACACTGAATTGGATTAAACAATGAGCAAAGCGTCAGTATCACAGAGACGAAAATTCATTAAAGACTTCGTTACTGTGTTGCCGAGAAATGAACTCGTCAAAGCATTGGAATCCATTTCAATCCAATGCTATGATTCAGAATCAGATCAAGTATTGGAAGAAGCTCTTGCTGTCAATATTGAAGATGGTACAATCTCTATTCAAGATGTGAATGAACTTCTAGGGAGATAAAGATGCGTGGTATTTGTTGTGAATGTCAAACGGAACAAGACCTCCGCTATTCTCCAGCCAGACGGATTGACTGCGAGACAGACCAGTATGTCATGGCCTATCACCTCTGTGCCGGTCAACCATGCAAAGGGGCTGAGACCACTCCACAAGCGATTGTAACTAAACCTCAGATATATCGCTCGTGCATTCAATGCCGAGATCATGTTTCTGGCAAGATTGGTGATTTCATCCATCAAGGTGATTTCAATGCAATCAGTCCAGTTTTTACAAACATTCTTGATATGCTTAGGTGGATGAAAACAAACGGCTATGAAGAACAGCCATTTGTAAATGGTAATGGGTACGATCCTTTCAGGGTTGTCAAATCAGATAAAGTTTTAATCTGATAGACATAAAGTTTAATTGATATAGACATAGTTTAGTTGAATTCAGCTAAACTTTAGTCCCATATTTTTTTATTTATCGGTTCAGTGTCTATAGACATCAGTGCTCTTGGGATTAAGCGGCAATGGGTGGGAACCTGTTCGTATATAATCAGAGATTTTTATTTTTCCGACTTGACTCTGCGGATTGTTCGGCTATTATTTAATAGATCGACGGGAAACATTGCGACGGTCGCAATGCCCGAAGATAGAGCTAAATTGTGAGGAAATACAATGGCTCATATGATCGAAAAACGAGATACCGTTGCTCTGTCGGTTCACCCGGCATGGCATGGTCTCGGAATTGTCACGGATCATGTTATGACCGTGGACGAAGCGTTCCAGCTTGCTCTACAGTGGAAAGTCACGAAAGAAGCGATCTATCGCAAGTACAACGGCCATCTTCCGGCCCCGGTTGCCAAGTTGCTTGCTCAGCTTGAAAAGGCGGTCCCCGAGGGACTTGGCGTTATTCTCGGTCGCAAGGTTTCGGCGGGTATGCTCACGGTTCGCGATGATGTTGATTTCGCCGACCCGACCGGCGATTTGGGACTCGTGGGTAACGATTACAGCGTTATCCAGAATGAAGCTGTGATGCAAGCTGCCAAGTCGATCATCGGAAGTATCGACGCCGAAGTCGAGACAGCCGGATCACTTTGCAACAACCGACGTGGCTTTATGGTTGCTCGGTTTCCGACCGCTCTCGACATTATGGGTGATACCTGTCGCCCATACATTCTCTTATCGTGGTCTCACGACGGGACAACCGCTCTCGAATGCAAGTTCACGAATATCCGCGTGGTTTGCATGAATACGCTCGCCGCTGCACTTGCGGACGGGGCGAACGTGGTCAAAATCAAGCACTCGAAAGATGCGACAAACGATAATGGCAGTATCCGACAAGCCGTTATCGACAATGCTCGCACTGAATTGTTTGCGGGCGGCGTCAAGGGTCCGGACGTGGGTATTGCCAAAGCGGCCCAGGCGTTTATCGACGCTCAATCGTCGTGGCTCAATCGCCTTGCAAGCACCCCGGTTACTTCCGACTTTGTTCGGGATTACTTCCGGACGTTGCTCCCGATCAACCTGAAAACAATCCAGCAAACCCGTCGAGACAATCGGCGAAACGAATTCCTGTCGGTTTGGGACGGAAAGATGCACGGCGACGATTTGCGGTCGATGCATACTTCGGACGGATCACCGACAGCGTTCCGCTTGTTGCAAGCGGTAACATTCGTGACGGATCACCTTGACGACGGTCGCGAAGTCACCGACAAAACAACGGGCGAAAAAAAGTCACCCGCTGAGTTGCGGTTCAATCGGATTACTGGTATCGGCTCAAACATGCGGGAAGATGCAAGTAAGATTCTGACTGAGGGACTCGATACCGACGGTCGCTCCTTCCGCGACAGCATCGAAAAGCAACGTGACGAGTTCGAGCGATTGCAGCAGCGAACCGCTGCCGCTATCCTGAATAACTAGAAAATCTGAATCAGATTACGGGCCGTGAATCCTATCGGGACACGGCCCTTATCTGTTACTTATAAATAGACAAACTTATCTATATATAAACAAACAAAGTTATATCTAAACCAATATATCTATTTATCCACTATGGGAGCAGCTCACCTGTATAGACATCAGTGTTATGGGGTGAAATTCCATCAAAAAAGCGCAGAATAAATAATCAATCAAGATTTGACATAATGAATACATGGGCTATGATCTTGCATCGGAGAATGATTCATGAGAAGCCAAGGTTTCAGAGTCAGCGCAGACGAGACGAGAAGCATTTTCATCGACATGGAAAGCAGGTTTCGAGTCGGTCACAAAGTCACAGCCAAATGGAAGCAACGCGACGGCGAGCCGATGAAAGGGAATGCAACGATTCTGTCGATCAGTCCTGACGTAATCGTTGTGACGCTTGACGAGTCAGTTATGGTCGATGAATACAACGGCGTACCTGCCGGTTGCCAAATTGAAGTCCCGCGAGTCACAAACCCCAATTGGGATATATGCTTTTGTTGCGTCAGTCAATAGGAGTTATAGACATGGTATTCGGTGATTTGAAGCCGGGCGATGTTTTCAAGTTCAAAGCTCTCGGTTTTGATGCGGTGGCTATTAAGCTGTCGTCAATCAAAAATGGAGAAACGCAGATTGTGAACTGCGGGACTTGGTTAGTCGGTTCGATGAACGATGATCGGGAAGTCGAAAAAATCGGCAACTTTTGGGAGCCGCCGATTAGCGATACGATCATGGCGAACGTCTTATGCGTGAGCTAATCATTCAATGAAGCAATAGAAGGCAACCAATGTTGCCTTTTATTTTTTATGCACTGAATTCCTATAGACATCAGTGCTAACACCGAATTCCGAACACAACACTAAATTGTTGCACTAAATTAAAGCGCAGAATAATATTCAATCAAGATTTGACATGTTGAATTGATGGGCTATACTACTAATGTGACGGACGAGATGAATAACTAAAAGGAGTAATTAAAGTGAAACCGAATCAGTTCTCGAACCCACGCAAGTCTGCCACAATCGACGGCTGGCCTTCCGGCAGAATGCGAGTGCAGGCCAAGTTCGAAGTAGAGAAGCATCCGACAAGAGGGGAGCGGGTCTCTCGCGTCACTCAAACCAAAAACCTGATGGGGTGGAATGCTCCACATCGAACGACCTACGCTGAAAAGTTTTTCATCGTTGACGGCGATGATGGCAGGACTTACATGCTTGGCAAGCTCTCCGGGGCTGTGGTAGTCTGGTCCAGCGACATGAAACATATCGTTGAGTATGTTAACCTTGGCGATGATCGCTACGCTGGCTTCATGGCTCTGGTCGATCAGCAGTAACGACCTATCAACATCGTTGTCGTTGACCTGCAAAGGTTAACGCTAAAGACAAGGGCGAGCAACTTAAAATGCTCGCTCTTGTTTCTATTTCTGCGCAAAATTAATAATCAAT
>OFRM01000967.1_pt1 | contig 10655 bp, 33 predicted proteins | sample 1543101 | NCBI WGS metagenome assembly OFRM01 (sample SAMN07774223, study PRJEB24372) | wastewater metagenome | isolation source: Exp Tend VB 0WW | collected 2016-02
GCATAATGTCCGATATTAATCAATGCACATTCACAGGACGCCTTGGCGCTGATCCTGAAGTTAAATCATTCCAGTCAGGCGACCGCATTGCAAACGCCCGTCTGGCAGTTGGCCAGTCGTGGAAGGATAAACAGACGGGTGAACGCAAGGAGCGCACCGAATGGGTAACGCTCAACTTTCGCGGCGGGCTTGTCGGCGTTGTTGAGCAGTTTCTGCGCAAGGGCAGCCAGATTGCCGTAACTGGCCAGATGGCCACCCGCAAATGGCAGGATAGCAACGGAAACGACCGCTATTCGACTGAAATCAATGTGCGCGACATGACTATGCTTGGCGGCAAAGGCGCTGGCAGCGATACAGGCGCACAGCAACAGGCCAATCACCAGCAAAGCGGCTTTGCAGATGACGATTTAGACGATTCGATTCCGTTCTAATGGGCGCGAACAGGGAAATAATTGAGCACCTGCTTAAGCTGGAAGGCCAGTTTGAAGCAATGGCTGCTTTGATGCCCAAAGACCGGCGCGGCATAGAAATATGCTTAAATATGTGCCGACTTTACGCTCGGCAATTGGAAACTGGGGATTGGCGGGTGGCTGCCAACTGGGAATCCGAAAGGGTGGCATGATGCTCAAGCTACCCAAATTCGGGCGCATGAAGGCCAAATACAACCCCGTTCCGAACGCAAAGGAACGGGCCTATCACGAATGGCTGCTTGAACGCGAACTGTGCTTTTGTTGCTGGCAAATGGCGGAAGTTGTTCACCATCCTTTACAGCGCCATCCAGACCAGCGGTGGCGGCGTGACCATGAATTTGTCGTTCCTATGGCGGCGGATTGTCACATGCGACTTCACGCCGCAGGGGATGAATGCAAGTGGGCTGGCAAGCATGATGTCCCAGCAATCGCTGCGGGCTTTCGCAAGCTGGCGCAAGATGAGGGCATCCTATGACGCAGCACGTCATCTTGCGCGGTGGCTATCAAAGGCGGCTTGCCAAAGACTTGATCGATAAGGCCCCTGATAATGCCGTTGTCCGCATATCTGAAGCCAAGCGTTCACTGGAGCAAAATTCAAAGCTCTGGGCTATGCTCTCGGACATATCCCGCGCAAAGCCTGAAGGCAGAACGCACACGCCGGAAATGTGGAAGGCGCTGTTTATGAACGCCTGCGGCCATGAAGTGCAATTCTTGAACGGGATTGAAGGCGGCAATCCGTTTCCGGTCGGGTTTTCATCCTCGCGCCTGAAGGTTTCTGAAATGCGCGATCTGATTGAATTTATCAGCGCCTATGGTGCGCGACACAATGTCAAATGGAGTGAAGCACAATGACACAGGAAGCACATACACCGGAGCCTTGGCATGTTGATGCCATCGGGTGCCATAACGACTATAGGCTTAGACTTTGCGAGCCAATGCGCAATGGCTTCCCGCTGGCAACTATTGCACAGTTTGAATTCAATTGGCGCGATGCTGGCCAATACCACCGCCAAATTTCCTACAAGGAGGCGGAGGCCAATGCTCGCCGTGCCGCCGCCTGCGTCAATGCCCTTGCTGGCATACCGATAGAGGCAATCGAAGCACTGCCGGAAGGTGAACTTGCGCGCCTTATCCGTGAGCGTGTTGTTTTGAAGGAGGGGGTGTGATGCTTAAACCAAGAGCAATCCTGATCGACGAAAATCCAGATGCCATTGTCTATACAAGTAGAGGATGGCGGTATCCAGATGGAACAGTGAAGCCGTTTTACGAGCCGAAGCCTGTTGGCGTTCCCTCACGGGCCGGGCTGCTGGCCTACGGCCTCAACCTCGCTGCGCGAGTTTTCGCAAAGCAGCATCCCTAACGCGGAGGAATGATGATGGATATAGCACAAGCAACGCATCTCGATGTTGAGGCGGGCGTTCGTTATTGGGAAGATGCCAGCGTTAACGGCGTGGACGAAGACAACGGCGCGCCGACGATATTTGGCGTGAACGGCGACACATGGCACATTCGCATAAACATTGCAGAGGGCCGAATTGAAGGCTGGCCAGAAAATATGGAGGCCGACATTCATTACAAGGTTTGTGATGCTGGCGAATACTGGCTTTCAAGCGCGGATGGTCAAAGAGTAGCCAAGTGGCGCGGCTATTACGTGCCGGGTGATTATCTCTGTCATGGCGGTACTGGATATGGCGACTACATCATAATGAAGGTCAAGGGCGGCGGCTTTATCGAACAATATGAAGAGCCGGATTTTGACTACGAGCAATGGCTCGTTCTTGCATGACGCCGCCCGCAAAAGCGACAAGCGCCTCTGGCCAAGACCAGAATGCAGCCAGCGCGGTCGGTGAAACCGATTTGCCATAACGCTTTCCACAGGGAGCCGGGGCTGCCAAACAAGCGCCCCGGTGATTTATGAACGTCGCAAAGATAGGAGCATGGCCGGGATGACTGCGAGAGCGGCGGGCGTATATCTAAATGCCCGCCGTTTGGCCGCGAAAGTCAAATTGATTGCGCTTGACAATGTGAACGCTGTGCCGCATAAGGTGGCTATCAGGTCAATCGTGACCGCCTTAGCAGGAGATAGCAAATGCTGGTAAAGTTTTCCACCCTCGCAAACGGTGTTTTTATAGAAGACACTGGAGCAGATGAGCGCACTGGGGCTGAACGCTGCTTTCGCTTCGATGAAAGCGGGAATGCTGAATTTGCAATCCTTGCTGATTTAACCAGCAATAATCCATCGCCCCGCTGGTTCGGACATTGCTTCAAAGAAGCAGATTTTTTGTTCGCTTAGGAGTCAGAATGATGAACCCTGATGAACGCCGAGGAAGGGACGCCAACCTTGGCGGCAAGCCTTTCGACAAAACACAAAACGTAGATTGGCAACGTGGCTGGCAAAATGCCCAAGATGACCGGCGTCTTGATGAATATGAGGAATGGGAATGACCCCCACGCAATTCAAAGACGCCCGCATAGCCCTTGGCCTGTCGCAGAACGCGATGGCTGAGGCGCTTGGGCTAAAGACAAGCCGCGCAATCCGTCAGTTTGAAAGCGGGGAGCGGCAAGTGTCTGGACCTGTCGCCAAGCTGATGGGAATGCTTTTGGAAAACCGCGCAGTGCTTGGGGTGAAGTGATGGGCGAGGATTTTCAGCATAAGCTGTCTGCCCTTGTCTCTAGGGAGTTGTGCGGTGACGCGGATGCAATCGCGGGCGTGATCGAGCGTCTTACGGACGCGCTAGGCTTAGCAGTTGCTGTGTCTTGTGGCGGCAACATAGCGCAGGCTGACGACATGCTAACGGGCGTTGATGGATATCTCGTTGAGTGCGTGGCTAATCACGCCAAACTTGCGGCCTTTATGGCGCAGGCCCGTCTTTCGCATAACCCTAGGAGTGAGTGATGAGTGACCAGATCGAGCAAGCCGTTCGCAAACATGCCGAACTAATCTTGAAGGCAAAGGGGACGAGCCTGCGCAACTACATGCCAAACAGCCAGCGCGACATATTGGCAGCCGTCATGGATTGCTACGAGGAAGCCTATCGGGCCGGTGCTGATTTAGCCTTGAAGCACTACCCCTCCCCTCCCCCACCGACAGGAGAGAAGATATGAACGAGACTGAAAAGCAGATTGTGGCTTGGTTGCGGAGAGACGCTGACCGGAGAAGCCCGCGAACCGACGCAAAATATCTGATCGAAAAACTGGCCAATCGCATTGAAGCTGGTGAACACAAAAACGCAGGCGGGCGTTGCGGCCTGAGTGCCGACCCTAGCGGAGTGTCCGTGACGATGGGGAACGCTACCGGCGACCCGCTTGCGCATACCCGCGGCGAGCATCGCCAACACTCCCCTGCGAAGGATGATTGATATGCCAGTAAACCTTGAAAACCTGTTGCGCCAAGCTGCAACTTGCATCGATCCGAAAAAGGATAAGGGCGCTTATGCGTATATGATCGGAGAGGAAGTTGCCGACCATATTGCGCAAGTGCGGCGCGGTGAAATCCCGCTGGATGTCTTTGCCGAGCATTATGGGCTAATCAAGCAGGCATACCCATGACCCGCTTCACCTTTGGCCTATCACATGAAGGAGATGAATGATGTTTAAGACTGTAGAAATTGAAGTCAGCCCCGAAGAAATGGCTCGCGCCTTTTGTGAAATGGGCGACAAAGAGCAGGCGGAATTTTTCGCCGCTATCAAGCCCATAACAGATGGATGGGGTAGCGCAGGGCTTTGTGCGCAGGCCAATTGGATAAACAAGTGCCTGAACGATGACGGGCGCTTTGTTCTGGAAACGCTGGCCAGCCAGCTGCCCGCCGATGCGCTCAAGCGGTTAGCAGAAAACGCAGACTAATGACCCAACTAACACCCCCGCAGATCGCCGCCGTCACGGCAGTATTCTTTGCAACGAGCATCGGCGCGATCTTGCTGGCGATTGCGTTCAGGCGGTGGAATAAGAGGAATGCAGGATGATGGACAACTTAACATTTACAGATGATGATATAGCCATAGGGCGCGACCTCGGTCCAGAATATCGAGCCAGCCAGCGCTTTGCAGAAGGCGTCATGAAGGGCTTTCAGGAAGATCATCTAGAGCCAATCATCAAAATGATTGCCGATCAGGTCCAAGATAAACTTTGGGCTACTGCTCGCGACTGGCTTTTACAAGACACTGAAACGAATGTCCACGGCGCGGTTCGTTATATGGTTGAACAGACTATCGAGGCTCTACTCACCGGCAAGGAATGGTCAATGCAACGCTACCCATATGCCGACTACACAAAGGGCGAGGAAATTCGCAAGGCGGTAGCGAAGCACGGTAGCAACACGCTGCTTATGGCACGGATTGCCGACCTTGAGGCCGAACTGGCCAAAGCCAAGGAAACTATAAATCGGCGGCGCAGATAATCCTCCCACCCAAGGAACAACCCCATGACTAAGCTATCTGATAGACTGGAAGCGTTGGCAGAGAAGGCGACACCGGGGTCACTGGTTGCGATGAACGAGACTGAAAAGGCGATAGGTCGCTATGTTTGCGGCCTCGCCATTGAGGATGAAAAAATTTCTTGGCCGCATTGGAAGCTATTCTTTTGGGCGTTGCTCCATCCTGTAAAATTCAGCGCAGCCCATGCTCGCTTGAAGGCACTTCATGATGTGGCTGACGCAATCGAACGCGGCGAACACCGCAAGCGGGAGAAGGAATGATGGATGCTTGGGGAAACGAAGGTGAGGAAGAAACCTGCCTGACATGTGACGGCACCGGCATTGAATACGATGAAACATGCGTCACATGCGGAGGCCTAGGCTTCACTTGTTGGCCAATTGAGGAACAACCCCATGACTAAACTAAGTGATAGACTGGAAGCGTTGGCAGAGCAGGCGACAGGCGATGACTACAGCCTTCGCGTTGAGATCGCAGAAGCCCTTGGCTGGACGAAAAATCCGGTCGGCGGCGTCATAGCGTGGTATGCGCCAGAAGAACCGGGCATAATGAAAGCGGGACCGCCCAAGTGGCTGACATCCCTAGACGCAGCAATGACGCTGGTGCCGGAAGGGTTTGTTTTACACAGTCTCGAAGAGACGCCCACTATTGTCCATGAAGAGCACACAGGTTGGGAGCCGCTGCCTAACTGGCAAGCAACGCTGTTGCGCCAAGATTGTGCTGGCTACCGAAACAGGAAGAAATTCATGCAGGCCTTCGAGCATGGCGGCGGAAACACTGCCGCACTCGCTCTATGCGCAGCCGCCCTTAAAGCACGAGGTTTATAATGGAACAGAAACTATCAGCGAGGCTTTCCGCACTGGCAACCGAAGCAGAGTTTTGCGCTGATTATTACATCGACAAGCCGGGGAATTTTGGGCCGGAAACTGCTGTTGACCTTTACCGCACCATTGCCCGCTTGGCGCGGGAGATCAGCGCCCTTCAAGAAAAGGATATGTGATGGCTTGGGATCAGAAATACCGCCGCCTTGAAGAAGGTGAAATCATTCGGGCGACTGATGATGTCCAGCGTGACGATGGCACATGGCAGAGGGCACAATACGCCATAGGCAAGCCGGCCCCCTCGCCGAATTACACGTCCCACAGAGTGTATCGCCGTAGAAAGGATAGATGATGGATAAAGCAGAACAGCCGACAATTACGCAGGCTGACATTGAGGCGGCTGAACAATGGCGCTTTATTGAGTGCATGCGTTGCAGTGAATATGAGGGGGATTTTGTCCACGATTTGGCAGCAGACTTTGCCCGCCACCGTATTGCGGGACAATCGGCTTCGTGCGACCTTGGTATAGGGTGCGATGAGGCAGGCGTTTGCTATGCAATGGCAAATGGTAAGCCGGAAATGTGCCCCCGCACCACATCACTAGCCGCGCAGGATGGGCTGGTGGAGGCTTTTTACATCGACTGTGAATTTGATGGCCATAATGGCTCGTTGTTAAGTATTGCTCTAGTGGGCGATACGGACAGCATTCATATAAAAACAACAGCACCAGCCCGAGATGATTGGGTGCTTCAGAACGTGCTTCCGCTGATGGATATGCACAACGCGCCTAAGTCGGCCAGTGTTTCACTAAACGATGTTGGGAGCGTAATCCGAGCGTTTCTTGGCGATTGCAAGTGTCCGGTAATCATTGCTGACAGTCCGGTTGATATTGGCCGGTTTTGTCGCGCACTTTCGACGAGCACCGATGGGCAGTGGGCATCGACTGACTTCCCCGCGATGCGCTTTGAGGTCCACAACGTCGATTGCTACCCGACAACTCTTGAAGGTGCCGTCCAACATAACGCTTGGTGGGATGCAATGGCACTGAAAGCAGCCCTATCCGCAATCAAGGAGCAACACCATGACTGACATGCGAGAAGCGGTTGCGCGGGCTTTGGCGAAGCACGACCGTATCGAAATATGCAGTGATGCGTCTTATGCGCTCTCCTCTTATGGGCCTAAGGCCGACGCTGCACTATCCCTCATGCAGCCCGAAATCAACCGCCGCGTGGCAGAGGAACGGGCGAAACTGTTGGAGCGGTTCGACGAGGACGCGCTTGAGGAAATAATCAGCAACAGCCTTGAAATGGACTGGCGACCGCGTGATGCTGCAAGGGCAATCATCGCCCAATTTGAAAAGGAAAACAGTGATGGATGAAGAACTTGATGATTTCTGGCCACAGGACGCCGATGAGCGCAGCGACTTGGACGACATGGACGATGCCGACCTTGAACGCTGGCTAATGGACAGAGACTGAAAGGAAAACAGCCATGAACAAGGATGATGTAGCGAGGCCGGAAGTGTTCTCAAGGGCGATTGTTCATTTGCAGAAGGAGTTGCAAAAAGCCCTTGATGATGCGACCACCCTATCCGCAGAGAACGAGAAGCTGCGGGCGGCTTTGCGAGAAGCGCCAGCGGCACTAAACGCAATGGCTGCGCAGGTAGAAGCCGAGTTCCGCGACCACGACAAAGCAGCCGCCAGACATGACGCTATTGTAATGGCGTTCAAGAAGAAAGTCCGCCAAGCCCTAGCAGGAGACGATCATGGACATCGGTGAGGTCCGCCGCCGTCTGCTCCTAAAAAAGCGCACTCGCAAATTTAGAGCCAAGTCCGAGTCATTGCGTGCCAATCAAAAGCTAGCAACAGCGGCGGTAAAGGAATTCGCCCGTGTGAGGGGTCGTAGGCTCTATGATGAGGTAAGGGCAGGCAGCACATTAAAGGAGGCCGCGAAGGCTATCGGTATGAATTACAGTGCGGCGTGTAGATGCCTTAGAAATTACAAAAACTCGCTAGCAGGAGACGATCATGGTTGAAGTGACACAGGCAGACATGGTTGCGGCAGAGGCGCAAGCGGCATTATGTAGCAAATGCACCAAGCCTAGCGCAGCAGGGGAAGCCCTGTGATTAAGATGGCTTTGGCGGCGACTTTATCACTGATCTTGGTGAAGGCGAGTGTCGGAGCTTCGCTGCATATCGAAGACTTCCGTTTCGTTGAAACTTCGCGAGGGGATATCGTCGAACCGAGCGCTAAAATCACATTTTTGTCCGAAGACATCTTCAAAGGAACCCGCAACACGAAGGGTTACCAGAGTTTTTTCCAAATTAAGAATATCGGCACTTTCTTCGGTTTTGGGTTCAAGGGTGACTGGGCCGAGTTCAACTTCTTGGCCCGCGGGCACTTGATGGACAAACTCCCCAGCCACCGGCTTCCGGTCAACAAACAGAGCGCCTGCTTTAGACTTGTAGTCGAACACTGTCATCTCGCAGGCAAATTTGACTTCCGAAGCCGGAGAATTTCCAGAGTTTTTGACTGTGCAGTAAGCAATTCTTTGCCCGCTCCTCATTTTGACAATCCGAGCGCTCTCAGCCGTCAGATACGATCTAACTTGTGCCTCACCTATTCGACGCGTTTCGGCTACAGCCTTCTCAGCTTCGTTGGCAGCACGCTCCGTTTGATCTGCGGCCTTTTTTGCCCAGTGAGCAGCGCGGGCAGCGAAGAACAGAGTCCCCCCACCAACAAACAAGCCGAAGAAGCCAGAAATCATTTGCCACCACGACCATCTAGCGGCTTCGTTGGCAGCGTCAGCAGCCTTCCACTGGGCGCAAAGATCGGAATTTCGATTATCTTTGCCTTGCTCGCAACCAGCGTCTTGGGGCTGGCCGGTTGGTTGTCCTACGTAAACTTGAGGCGCGGAATTGCTCTTGCCAGCATTAGCGGCTGCCTCTTCGCCCTTAGCGGCGTGTTTGCTTGGCTGGCCAGCCCCTATTAAAATTAGTCCTGCAAACGCAAGGATGATGCCCCGATAGCCTCTAAGCATTGCAACAAAAACACCGCTGTAAACTTTCCACGGCTCAACTTGTTGCGCACATTCGGCTCAGAGTCCACCACGCCCGTGAATGATATCGAAAGCGGCGAACTATGCCTGACCATAGGTCATGATTGGAAGCATGCTTCCATTGTGTGCACACACCGCCAGCGGATGATTTATCGTTTGTGCATCGCTCCACTAACTGAGTGCAAGCCCAACCATCACAACGCATGGGAACAAAATTTACCCCATGAAGTGTGCGGCCCACACGTTCATGGGTGGCCAGAGAATCGCGCCTATGTTATGGTCAATGGGTTCGACCAACTGCCCGTTCGCCGCGCCATAAATGGTCTTGTAGAGACGATTAAGGATGCGGTTGGGTGGGCGGCAACAGACTTGAATATCTTGATTGCTCCGGACCAGCGTGACTTTAACTATCCGGTTCAAGAATTAGTGTAAGGGCCGATTATGGATTGCACAGAACTGCAAAGCATTTTGGATTCCAAGCGCTTTTGTGAGCGCTCCGAAAACGGAGCCAAAATTCTAACCCAATGCCTTTACCCAAGCGCGGACCCGGTGTTTGTTCATGTTGGAATGTGGGGTGACGGTTTCCGTGTTACCGATGGTGGCGGCGCGGCGGAAAGCGCTTTGTTTCATGGAAAAGACGAGAACGCGGTTTTCGCCGGATTGAACGCTGCGGGTGCACGTCATTCCCTACGAGTTGAAGGTGGGCAGCTCGTCGCCTTCGTTCCGGATAAAGATTGGCTACCATCGGCAATCATGGCTGTCGCAAATGGGGCCGCCTTGGCTGCATCAACAGCGGTTGCCCACATCACAAAGAAGCATGAGAGCTCGCCGGAGTTTCGTGAACGAGGTTCGCAACCATATTGATATTGAGGTTCTCTCTGATCGAGGGAAGGATTTCGATCCTGTACGCGTGACGATAGTCGGCCCCTACTCGAAGTCCGAGAACTTCCTGACCAGACAGGAAGCCGAAATGCTCCGGGACGCCCTGGTCGAGGCGCTGTCATGACCGAACGCATCAAAGCGATCCTCGACGCCGTGACTGACCGCGTGTTCGCGTACAAACCCAAGGATAAAGGGCTTGCCGCGAAGAAGGTGGCGCGCCGTTTAAAGCGCGAAGCGAAGAAGGGAAACGACGATGATCGGGAGTCATCTATATAATTCCCAAAAGTTTGGCACAAAGCGGCACAAAGGTCGGTTTCGACTTGCGGCACAAGAAATTCACGCCGTATCGTGGCCGAAATTGGCGCTAGGAGATAAGAAATGCGTGTTATTGCAAGGGGATATAGAAGCCGCCCGTATGTTCGAGAGATTGTTAGGGACGAAGGAAAAGTGCTAATTTTGGCTAACAAGGACTGTGATGATGCCGTTCGGAAAACGTTGGCAGATGGCGTAGGTTTTCCGCGCAATCATGTTTTCAATTTTGATTCCGCTCTGAGTCAATCGCTCATGTCGGCTTGGGAAAGCGGCAATGCGGAGAGGCTAGATCGGCTTTGGGCGACTGCTAAGCCTTACACCCTAGAACATGCGTCAAGGGGATAAACGGGTATTTCAATCTTGCTGGCCTATACTTCCGGCCCACGCTTGTAGCGCATCAAGTTTCGCATAAGCCTCCGCAATCTTAGGCAAGTCGCTTGCTGGTATCTCTACGGTATCAGGAATGACGGGCGCTGGGCCGGTTCCAGAAGTTCCGCTGGTGGCTTCGCTGGCTTCGGGCAGATTGGTGTTCCCGGTCGGACGTCCAGCTTGTGAGCGCATCCAGCGGTCAATAATAGCGCGGTTGTCAGCAAGCCGTTTCTGATAGTCAAGTTTTGCATTTTCTGCCTTTCGTTCATTCTCCGCTTCAATGCGGGCTTTTTCCTCTTTGGCCAGTTTGGT
>OFRM01000968.1_pt1 | contig 10651 bp, 10 predicted proteins | sample 1543101 | NCBI WGS metagenome assembly OFRM01 (sample SAMN07774223, study PRJEB24372) | wastewater metagenome | isolation source: Exp Tend VB 0WW | collected 2016-02
CGCAACAGTGGGGCTTCCATTCTATGCAGCGAAGGGCGCCAAAGAGGCGGGCGGTATGAGTATCGGTTTCTCGCCAGCAGGGGGTGTTCGTGAACATCTACGCAAGTACAGATTGCCATATAGTTATTTTGACTTTATTAGCTATACAGGCATGGATTACGTAGGACGCGATAGCTATCTGACGCAATCCTCTGACGCGGTCATAACAATCGGCGGGAGATTTGGGAGTCTTCATGAGTTTGTAACTGCACTCGAAGCGCATAAACCATGCGGTGTACTTATCGATAGCGGTGGCACGGCTGATGTTATCCCTGAGCTCATGCGCGTACTTAGTCCCCCCAAGGGCTACCAAGTGATATTTGACGAAAACCCCGAGAACCTCGTGCAAAGGATTACGGATATACTCGATGCGGAGTTCAAAGATGTCCAAGACCAACTAGACAAAGAGGAGCACTGGTTTATAGATGTCAAGCCACCTCACCGTGCTGGTTAATCTATCATTGGAGTAGTATGTTTGCTACGATGGTAGGATGACTCAATTGTTCAATCTCACCTCCGACTACAAACCTACAGGCGACCAGCCTGCTGCTATTAAACAGCTTGTCACGGGCCTGAACAACGGAGAGCACGAGCAAACACTCCTTGGCGTAACAGGGAGCGGCAAGACGTTTACTATGGCGAACATCATTCAAGAAGTTCAGCGGCCTACCCTTGTGCTGTGTCATAACAAGACATTGGCGGCACAGCTATATAGTGAGTTTAGGAGCTTTTTCCCTGAAAACGCAGTACACTATTTTGTCAGCTACTTTGACTACTACCAGCCCGAGGCCTACATCGCTCGCTCCGATACGTATATAGAGAAAGATAGCCAAATCAACGAAGAAATCGACCGTTTGCGTCACGCAGCAACTGATTCACTCTTGAGTCGCAAAGATGTAATTATTATTGCAAGCGTCAGCTGTATCTATGGCATTGGTTCTGTGGATGACTATGGGGGGATGGCTGTTGAGGTATCCGTCGGCGAGCGAAGGGTACGGGATAAACTGCTCCGTCAACTTATGGATATCCAATATCAGCGTAATGATGTCGACTTTCATCGTGGTACGTTCCGTGTGCGTGGCGATGTCGTGGACGTGTTCCCAGCCGGTGAAGAAGTTGCCTATCGACTGGAATTCTTTGGTGATGAAATCGAGCGGATTACCCAGATTGAGCCTTTGACAGGTGAGATACTTAAAAAACCGGACTCTATCAAGATTTTTCCATCTAGTCACTATGTCACGCCGCAGGAAAAGCTCAAGCTCGCGCTCGTTGAGATAGAAAAAGAGCTGGATGAACGCCTCGGTACGTTTAAGAAAGAAGGAAAACTGCTTGAGGCGCAGCGTTTGGCTCAGCGAACTCGGTTTGACCTGGAAATGATGGAAGAGACGGGTTTCGTGAAAGGTATCGAGAACTACTCTCGGTATCTGACCAACCGTGAGCCCGGTGATCAACCTGCAACGTTGCTCGATTATTTCCCGGATGATTATCTGATGCTAATTGATGAGTCTCATATGACGATTCCGCAGGTACGGGGTATGTACAATGGCGATCGTGCTCGGAAAGAAACATTGGTAGATTATGGATTTCGGCTGCCGAGTGCACTCGATAACCGCCCCCTAACCTTCGTTGAGTTTGAGAAGCACGTCAATCAGGTGATTTACGTTAGTGCTACACCCAGCGAATACGAGCTATCGCGCAGCCCAGCTCCTGCCCAGCAGGTTATTCGTCCAACGGGTCTCATCGACCCAACAATTGAGATTAGACCCGTTGATGGTCAGGTGGATGACCTTATCGCTGAAATTCGCGACCGTATCAAAAAACACCAACGAGTATTGGTTACCACACTCACCAAGCGTATGTCTGAGAATCTTACGGAGTACTTGCAAGAGCTGAACATCAAAGTAACATATCTGCACAGCGATGTTGATACGCTTGACCGCACCGACATACTGCGTGACCTCCGGTTGGGTGTCTATGATGTTGTGGTGGGTATCAACCTACTGCGAGAAGGGCTTGACCTGCCAGAGGTATCGTTAGTAGCAATCTTGGACGCTGACAAAGAAGGTTTCCTACGCAGCGAAGCAGCGCTTATTCAAACTGTAGGACGTGCCGCTCGGCATGTTGAGGGTAGGGTAATCATGTATGCGGACAAGATTACGGGGAGCATGAAACGCACAATTGACGAAACTAATCGGCGACGTGCGATTCAAGAAAAGCACAACAAAGATAACAATATCACCGCCACCGGCATAGCCAAAGCTATAGAGAAGGGCATGCGTCCAGACCTTCCAGAGGAAGCCAAAAAGGCCAAGCTAGACCTCAAGAAAATACCAAAGGATGAATACGCACGTCTTATCGAAGACCTGACCTCCCAGATGAATCTAGCCGCTGCCAATCTTCAGTTTGAGCAAGCAGCCGAACTTCGGGACATCATCACAGACATACAATCCAAACTCTAGCTATGCAGCCACTTCAAGGGATTGCCCATTGCACGCGGCCAGTTCAGGGACAACGTCACTAGGGCGAATACCGGTCAGGCTCATATCGTTCAATATCATGTAGGTCATGACTTTATCAAATCGGAGTAACTTTTTGTCCAGATACTCTGGGTATGCACCGTAGATATGCGGGCCATCCTCGTGTAAGACTTCAAAAAATGGACGCACAGATTGTTGGTCAAGCACTGACGCAGACTGAGACATCCAATCACGGCTGAATAGTGTGTTAACCCCGGCCGCATCCAGTGGCATCGCCGCGCCCAACGCGCCAGAGTCCCCGTTAATAAGGAGCGGTATCCATGCTGCCTCATGAATCATGTTCAAAGGGTGGGCGTCGAACGTACCTGCTAGTTTTTCGAGCATCGAGTTGTCCCCGGTTTCAAGGGCTTCGTTCGTCAGTCTATAAATGAGTCTAGCCAGCCCAGTCGCTTCTCCAACAAGCTGTCTGGCACCGGTGTGTAACAGTTCTGCTGGGTTTAGTGAATGCTCAAAACAATCGGCGTCTAAATCTGCCCATACGTTTACACGTCCAAACTTTTTACATAATGCTATGTAGGCTTTGCCGGCCATGGCGCTACGCGAAAAACCTTCACGAATTGTGTGGTCAACTCGGAAGTCTACAGTGCCATCCAGATCGTCGAGCAAGGCATGGTCATGGTAGGCGGAGCGACCCACACTTTTATTTGACAAGAAACGCGCCATTGTCTGGACCCGTCCCCGGGAAGTAGGCCATACCGCATGCCGACCCTGGTGGTGTTGCCATACAACGCCGAACCCTGCTTCGGTGTATTGCTCAATCTTGATACGATTCAACCCATCAGGGCCAGTTATCCAGGGGTCACCAGACGACATCACGTAGGGACTAACGCCACGCTCTCCTCGGTAATCCTGGTTTGGTGTAGTGATTGTTGCAAGTCGGACAGCGCCATCACTGTAGCGAACAGTTTCTTGTCGAATCTCTCCGTAAGGGACGGTTTCTGGGTCTTTGTGGGTGGTTCGGCTTACGACTTTTACGGGGTATTCGCCAAGTGCTTGGTAAGCTTCGTCGTGGGCCAGAATAGCTTCCGCCAAAAAAAGTCCGCTCTCGGATTGTGCAAAATGACTAGTGTCGAAAAAAGCCGCATCGATTATCTCTGGGCTTAATTGTTTAATCGGGGCTCTACTCATGGTTGCTTCCTTGCGTCAGAACGGTTATGCATATCGTATAACCACCATTACGGTTTGTAAAGCGAGGATTTTGTTACTGTGGACAACTCAGTTGACATTAAAACTACCGCGGCTTAGGATGAGGATAAATAAGGAGTCGAAATCATGGATGATCAACCCGTTTCTAAATCGACAAAATCAAAACTAACAGATGTATTGGGCGGTACAACGCACTACATCACCGAATATTTGCTCATGATTGCCAGTCTCTCTGGCCTGGTGACATCAGTTATATTGATGATTTTTTCGATATGCAACCTACTAACTGCTGGTGATGTCGCTGGGCTATCGACGGCCAGCGGTTTAAGCGCTGTCGTAGCGTTTATCGTGTTCGGCCCTTTGTATTATGCGTTGTCCAAGCGTGTCCGTTCCGAGGAGCTCAAAGATTCAACAGTTGCTTCCCATAAGGCACGTACAGTGTTCACTGTGTTGGCTGGTGTGTCAGCATTCGGTTGGTTTACGGGCTTTGTGATTACGAGCATTTACTTCTTGATGAGCCCGCTGATTACTAAAGATGCATCGTACGGTGATAATTTTGTGAACGTATTCCTGCCCGCATTGTTTGCTGCAACGGCTGTGGGGCTTGCGCTCGTTAGTATTATGAAAAAAGCCGGCACACGGTATGTCGCAAGGTTCGCATCCATCGCGCTCTTGGTAGGTGCTATCCTTGCTATCGTGACGATGTCTGTTGCGATAGCCAAAAAGGACCAGAAGCCAACTTTAAAGTCAGGCGAAAAATGCACGTACGAAAACTACGATAAAGGCAAGTGCACCTATGATGATTACCAAAAATACCTGGATGATCTCTACCCGAGCACATACAAAAGCCCAACCAGTAAGTATGACGACTATCAAGATGACAATAATCTCGATAACGACGTATACGACTACTAGATACCTTCCCCGTTATTCTGCTATACTATCGTGAATGGCAAAGCTAACACGTGACGATGTATTACGTATGGCCCGACTCGCTCGGCTTGAATTAAACGAGGATGAGATTGCTCGATTTCAAGACGAACTTGGCTCTATCCTTGGCTATGTTGAGCAACTCAAGGATGTAGATATATCCGGGCTTGAGCCCACCACTCAGGTGACAGGCCTGAAGAACGCAACCAGGCCCGATGAGCTAATCGACTACACTGCAGGCAAACAAAAGCTCCTCAACATTGCTCCCGACACGCTCAATGACCATCTTAAAGTCAAGAGGATGGTCGCATGAGCCAATGGCAGCCGATTACACAGATTGCTGCGTCAGTTGCGAATGGATCAGCCACGGCAACTCAGCTTGTCGAGCAAGCACTCAAAAGTATAGAGATGCATAGAGAGTACAATGCCGTTATCGCTCTGACTGATGAGCGGGCAAGGGCTAGGGCGGCAGAGATTGACAAATTAGTCGCTGCTGGTGAGCGGCAAGGGCGACTCGCCGGAGTGCCGTTTATCGCGAAGGACAATTTCTTGGTATATGGTGCTGATACAACTGCAGCTAGTAACATTCTCAAAGGCTTTGATGCCCCATACCAGTCAACTGCGATAGAAAAACTCGAGGCTGAGGGAGCTATTTGTGTAGCAAAAGCTAATATGGATGCATTTGGACATGGCACTTCAACTGAGAACAGCGACTTTATGACAACCAAAAATCCAGTTGACCCTAGCAAAGTTCCCGGTGGAAGTAGTGGTGGGAGTAGCGCAGCCGTTGTGCTAGACATGGTGCCCTTTGCTACTGGTACAGACACCGGTGGCTCAAGTCGCCATCCTGCAAGTTTGTCTGGCTGCGTTGGCTACAAACCCACCTATGGCCTTATTTCGCGTTCGGGCGTTATTGCCATGGCGAGCAGCACTGACACGATTGGGCTTCTGACGCGTGACGTTGATGACCTCGCTGTACTTGTAGATGTCATGGCGGGCAAGGACCCACTAGATAGCACGTCAATCAATCGTGATGCACGTCCGTATACAGAACTTGATACGTCATTGAAGGGCAAAAAGTTCGGCGTAATCAAAGAGTGGCTCGCCGAAGGAATTGACCCTGAAGTTAAAGTCCAGATTCAGGCATCAGTTGATGCTCTTGCAAAAGCTGGTGCTGAGGTCCAAGAAATTAGCCTCCCCTCATTGCCATTGGCACTTGCCGTTTACTACATTGTGGTCCCAGCAGAAATCAGCAGCAACTTGAGCCGCTACGATGGTCAGCGCTACGGCCACCATGATGTAGCCGCCAAGGATTTACTCACAAGTTATTCTTCCGCTCGCGGCAAAGGTTTTGGCACGGAGGCCAAACGTCGGATTATGGTCGGCACCTATGTGCTCACGAGCGGCTATTACGACGCCTATTACAACAGAGCACAGACCGTGCGAACCAAACTAATCAACGAGTTTAATGATGCATTCAAACGAGTTGATTTTTTGGTCGGTCCTGTTGCGCCAAACGTGGCCTTTAATATCGGCGACAACACATCAGACCCGCTACAAATGTACCTAGAAGATATGATGACTGTTGCGCCAAGCCTTGTTGGTATCCCGGCCGTAAGCGTTCCTGCAGGTTTGGTGCGTGGGCTCCCGGTTGGTTTACAGATGTTGGCTCCACAATGCGCAGACAGGCAATTGTTTGGTGCGGCTAAGGCATTTGAGGAGGCTATTTCATGAAGCTTCCCAGCAAACTCCGGCGCAAACCACAACTCAAAGTCAGCAGATTTATCGCAAGCTGGCAAGAGCTCCAGGGCTATTGCAAAGACAAGGCTACCTGGCCAAGCGCAATCACTAGCGCCGACAAGTTACTTGACGCTGCGCTCAAGAAAAAACGATTTAAGGGAAAGACTATGGGAGAACGACTTGTGGCCGCTCAGAACAACTTGTCGGACAACGATATGGTATGGACAGCGCACAATATGGCAAAGCGTGTCTCGGAAGTGCCGAATCTTAAACTGCGTGAGCGTGATGTCAAGCTTGCATTGATTGGTTTCAGACAGGCGCTCAAAGACCTTGGCGCATTCTCGCCAGACGCAACATATGTCAAAGATTTGAGTGCACCGGAGCCACAAGAATGATTTCCCAAGATGTCATCAAACAGTACACTGTGTCCATCGGCATAGAATGCCATGTGCAGTTCAACACTAAGACCAAGCTATTTTCAGGCGCTGGCAACGATGCTCGCAAGGCTGCGCCAAATACACTTGTGAACCATATTGACTTTGGCATGCCTGGTGCACTGCCTGTTCTGAACGAAAAGGCAGTCGAGTATGGCATTCGTGCAGCGTTCGCGCTTCAGACAGACCCGCAGCTTTCTAGTGCGTTTGATCGCAAACACTACTTCTATCCCGACCTTCCGATGGGGTATCAGATTACGCAGTTCTATCACCCGATTATCACATCTGGACATGTTGATATCGTTATTGATGGCAAGCCCAAAAGTATCAGAATCCACGAAGCGCACCTTGAGGCCGATGCTGGCAAGAGCACCCATCCGGCCGGCAAAGATTATAGCCTTGTCGACCTTAACCGTGTCGGTACACCACTTCTAGAAATCGTTAGCGAGCCGGATATCCATTCTGCTGCAGAGGCACGACTTTACGCTCATGAACTGTATCTTTTGATGAAATATACCGGTATCAGTGACGTTGATTTATTCCACGGCAACATGCGGTTTGACGTCAACGTTTCTGTTAGCAAAACAAATGAGCTCGGCACGCGCACGGAAACCAAAAACCTCAACAGCTTTCGCTCAGTAGAAAAAGCCGCAGAATACGAAATCACGCGCCAGATTGAATTGCTGGAAAAGGGCCAAACAATTGTGCAAGAAACGCGGGGTTGGGATGATGCCAAGCAGCGCACCGCCTCGCAACGCAGCAAAGAAGACGCTCACGACTATCGTTACATGCCAGAGCCAGATGTGCCACCAATTGTTCTTGAGCCATCGCTACTCGAGAAGTTACGTGCTGAAATGCCCAAAATGCCAGATGAGCTCCGCAGTCAACTTGCAACGCTCGGTATTGAGACATCACAAATTGATACGCTGATTGAGGAGCCATCTGTGGCCCTTTTTGTAGCCGAACTAGCCGCTGATGACACCAAAACAGCCAAAACAATTGCCAATTGGCTCACTGGAGAAGTACTGCGACTCGTCGGTGACAATGTAACATCTTGGTCGCAAGTGGTTGCAGCTGGTGGTCAGCTGACTAGGCTTGCAGAAATGGTACAGTCAGACAAGCTTAGCTCAACCAATGCCAAGCTTTTGCTCGTTGATGCAATTGGTGGCCAAGACCCAGAGCAACTTGCCAAAGAGCGGGGTCTTGTGCAACTGTCTGATGCATCAGAGCTTGAGGCAATCGTGGCGGCTGTTATTGTGGCGAATCCAAAACCAGCCGAAGACGTCAGAGCGGGTGAGATGAAAGCCATCGGATTTCTGGTGGGCCAAGTTATGAAAGCTTCCAAAGGTCAAGCGAACCCAAGCGTTGCTCAGCAAATCTTGCGTAAACAACTGGGGATATAGTATCCATGAAGGCTTGGAAACGAATTGAACCAACCACAGTAACAAAAGTGGGCTGGCGGACAATAGTGACAAAGACATTCCGGCGCTCAGATGGCCATAAAACGAGCTTTGATTTGCTACATCCTGATGGCCAAGAATTCGTCGGGGTGATTGCACTTACACCGGATAACCACGTCGTCATTGCTCGCCAGTTTAGGCCAGGGCCTGAGCTGGTGATGGACGAACTTCCGGGTGGCTTCATCGACGACGGCGAAACGCCAGTGCAAGCAGCTGAGCGCGAGCTGCTGGAAGAGACCGGGTACAAGGTCGGAACCATTGAGTATCTGGGCAAATTTCACAAGGATACGTATATGAATTCTGTGTGGCACGTATGCATCGCGGAGGGTTGTACGCCCACAGGCAAACAGCAACTTGAGCTGGAAGAAGACGTCGAGGTAACGACAATCACAATCGAGCAACTTATTCAAAACACCAAATCAGACAATATGACCGACCATGCCTCCGTTTTGCTGGCACTCGACAAACTCCACGGCTTGATGTAGGCACTAAGCGGTATTTTACAGTAGCCTCGGAACAGTGTAGAGTATACAAAATGATTGAGGTCACAGAAATAAACCGGTATCCGCTGACTGGCGCCTCAGCACAGTCTCTCGAGGTCGCTCATGTAGTGCCAGCAGGTATTGACCTGGACAGGGCGCTTGTTCTGTTTGATGATAGTGTTGAAGGAGACATCAAGCCACGGATTAGCCAGAGAGAGCTCCCAATGCTTGCTTGTTTTGGTGCAATTGCAACCGAAGCTACAACAGAACTGTATATACCAAATTACGGCAACTTTTATGTAGATGCTGACGCTACCGGCGAGCTCGTCACGGTGAGCGAGTTTGGTGATGAAACGCCATGTTTTGACCTTGGTGATGATTTTGCGCGCCGATTCCAGCGGTCACTTAATCGGCCAGACATTAGACTTGGGCTCAAGACACCCGAGTGGCTTGCCGGCGGGGTCGTAGCACCCTCCGAGCGTACCAATCGGCCAATCCATATAGTCACCCGGGCGACGATTAGAGAGATACAGCGTCGCTTGCCGAGCGCACAATTTGGTGCGGATCGGTTCAGGCCTGGTGTGCTTGTTGATGGTGATATCGAACCATTTGAAGAGAACGAATGGGTCGGTAAGCAGCTGACTATCGCTGGAGTAGCTTTTTTTGTCTCTAAACTTACTGCACGATGTCCTGTGCCTGGGTACGATCAACGTCGCGGCATAAATCGCAAAGACGTCCCAAAGGCTTACCGCGAGCTCCCAAAAAACGATAAAAACAAACCAGTTGTTGGTGTTTACGCGTACCCAATGCTAGGGTTAGGTGAATCCGGCGATATTGCAATAGGTGACATAGTTAGTTTGTCTTGATGCCCATGCATGGCATACAATATACATATGATTCATAGACCTGTGCGCAAAGCTGTAATTGCTGCTGCTGGATTCGGCACACGATTCCTCCCTCAGACCAAAGCGATGCCCAAAGAGATGCTCCCCCTTGTCGATAAGCCAGTTATTCAGTACATCGTCGAAGAGTTGGTCGCGGCAGGCATAGAAGACATTATCATCGTTACTGGGTATCACAAGCGTATTATCGAAGACCACTTTGACCATATGAGCAGCGACTTACGCATGGCGCTCAAAAAATCAGGCAAAACCGAACTGCTCGAGCAGACGCAGCGTATCTCTGACCTAGCAAACTTCGTCTATATTAGGCAAAAGGGGCCACAAGGTAACGCGACACCACTCATGAACGCTGCTCACTTAATCGGCGACGAGCCTTTTATCTATGCCTTCGCCGATGACTTCTTTGTTGCATCGCCACCACGTTTCACGCAGATGGTGCAGGCGTATGAACAATATGGTGGGAATATCTTGTGCTGCAAACAAGTCCAGCGCCCCGAAGAATACAGCCAGTATGGCATCGTTGCTGGGCAAGATGTTGCCCAGGGTATCATGAAAGTATCTACGATTGTTGAGAAGCCGGGCCCAGATAACCCGCCATCGAGCATGGCAAGTGTCAGTGCCTATCTGCTTAACCCACAAATATTTGAGTACATTGATCGTTCTGTGAGCACACATGATTCTAGCCAAGGTGAGTTTGTCCAGCAGCCGATTATGCAAGCCATGATAGATGACGGCGTGCCGTTCTATGCATGTGAGATTCAGAATGCAAAATATTACGACGCCGGAGATAAGCTAGAATACCTCAAGACAATCGTTGATTTTGCGCTCGCTAACAAGTCATTTGGCAATGAGTTTCGCGCCTATCTTAAAAACGTGTTACAATAACGCTTATGAATGGCGCAGAACAAATACTTCTTATTATCCTCTCCACGTTTTTAGCGATATTTTTACTACTTGGGATTGTTATCTTGGTTATGACCA
>OFRM01000969.1_pt1 | contig 10650 bp, 16 predicted proteins | sample 1543101 | NCBI WGS metagenome assembly OFRM01 (sample SAMN07774223, study PRJEB24372) | wastewater metagenome | isolation source: Exp Tend VB 0WW | collected 2016-02
GACTGCGGGTGGGTGGGGGTGATAGAGTAACACAGTTGACTCAGGCTGATTCCAAAGGAGCATGTAAGTGGGATACCTACACATTGAAAACCTCTACCGCCCTGCGGCGCAGACAATTCTATTGTTTCGCGAGTGCTACGCGCTCGAAAAGGTCCACGGCACGTCAGCGCACATCGCTTGGCGCGATAACAAGCTGCACTTCTTCGCGGGTGGCGAGAACCACGATCGCTTCGTCGCCCTCTTTGAGCATGAGCAGCTAGCCGAGCGCTTCATTGCACTTGGAAACCCCGAGATCACGGTCTACGGCGAAGCTTACGGCGGGAAACAGCAAGGCATGCGCGCAACCTACGGCGACAAGCTGTGCTTTATCGCCTTCGACGTAAAAATTGGCGATACTTGGCTCAACGTACCGTCCATGGACGACGTGGTGATGAAGCTGGGACTTGAAGTCGTCCCATGGCGCAAGGTGTCTACCGATCTGGCTGTACTTGATGCTGAGCGTGACAGGCCCAGTGAAGTCGCTGTGCGCCGGGGCATCGCCGAGCCCCGCGAACGTGAAGGCGTCGTGCTGCGCCCACTCGTCGAGATGACGACGAGCAACGGCAGTCGCATCATCGTCAAGCACAAGGGCGACAAGTTTAGCGAGCGCGCAACGCCACAGAAGGTCGTCGATCCTGACAAGCTTGTTGTGCTGACGGCAGCACAGGCCATCGCTGACGAGTGGGTCACACCGATGCGTCTTGAGCATGTGCTGCAGACTCTACAGGCCAGTGGCATTGATATCAGCGACATGGCAACGACACCGAAGGTCATCGCGGCAATGTTGGCCGATGTCGAGCGCGAAGCCAGCGGTGAAGTCGTGATGTCGCGCGATGCCAAAACGGCGATCGGGCGCAAGACGGCTGAGTTGTTCAAAGCTCGGATGAAGGCTCTGGTGTAGCATGTGGCAACGCGCAGGTAACTTTGTATATCTTCTGCAGAAGAACGCACAAGGCGTCTGCAATGCCTACACCATCCAAGTCAGTGCAAGCCGACCATTTACCGCCGGCGACGCAGATGCAGTCGCGCAGCAAATCTGCGACTTGCTCAATGGTGCCGCATCGCAGCGGGCAGCCCTCGACGCACTGACCGTAGAGAACGCCCAACTGCGTGAGCAAATTCAGCAGACAGCGATACCCGTGCTAGACGGCGGGTTCACGATGCCCGCTGACGACGTCACCGAGACCGACGAAGCCGAGTCAAGCACAATCTCGTCAACCAGCGCCCGCGCATCCCTGCTTGAGCTTGACTAAAGCCATACCCTATCTCCATGTACCACAAGCTCGAAACGTCCCAAGCTCAGACTCAGACAAGCACCGAAGAGGAGCTGGAGGCCCTCGCTTACAAGCTGGGTATTAGCGTCGAGACAGCGCGGGAGTATCTGCGACTCGGCGGCGCGATACTCAAGGGCTGCAGCGTGAACGCCGACGGCAATCTGACTCGTCGCTTTGACCTGACGACGCGCGGCGGGTATCTACGTCCTGATGGCTGGCGGGCGTCGAAGCTTGATCGAGCTGCGGCGATTGGGGCTGGTTGTCGCGACACCGATGATGATCTGAAAGATATCGACGCAGAAGCTGAGCGACAGCGGCGTGAAGACGCCATCGCATCAGAGCGACAACGTCAACAGGTGCTCGGCGACATCACCAGGACGGTGAAAGGTCGCGAGCTTGACAAAGGCAACGGCGTGTCAATGTATGAGGTCACACCGACGGGACGCAGATACTGGTAGATGAACACGGCGCGGTGCTGTCGTCCCGATCGGGGCCTGCATCGGCCACGAGCTACGCCGGCTCGGCTCAACGGCGATGCTGTCGTGACGTCGTCGAGATGAGCACGGTGACGAAGTGACAGCTAGGCGACATACAGTCGCCGCGTAGCGCCGTCCTGCGTTGAAAGGGCAAGGCCCGGTGGGGTCGCGTCCTGTAAGCCGTTTGTGCGGCAGGCGGCAATCCCACCGCTACATCGACAACGGCGAGTCCGTCCAAGGCAGAAACAAGTGACCCGCCCCGATGACCGTCCCGGCGCCGCAGCCGCAGCCTAGGTCTACGGCGTCAACTGGCGTCGGCATCGCGAACAGGGTGCCGGACCAGCGTAGGTAGGTGCCCTCGCCCTTGGCCCCGACGGTGTTGACGTTGCCGACGTCGCCCGAAACGGTGACGCCGCTCAAAGCTGTGCGACGACCATACAGCATCGTCTCAGCGCGGTACGTGGGGATGCTGATATACGGCGATGGTTGCGTGACCAGGCCCGCGGGAATCTGCTGCTGTGCTACGTCCGACGAGTCGCCGACTGCGCGCCACCCCGCTGCTAACCGCGCCCACAGCGTCTGAAGCGGCAGCCCATAACCCAACGTCCCGAAAGCAGCCTTAGCTTCCTGCCCGATCGTCGAGCGCAGGGAACAGTCAGTGCCAGCACGCGCGTATAGCACCACTGGGTCGCCGTCGATCAGGTTGCCGCTGATCGTGTACACTGGTGGGATCGGCTCAAAGTAGAACAGCGATGTCAACGCAGATCCACCTACGTTGTAGGTAAAGACCTCGAAGAAGTCATCGACCTCGCTGATCATCGCCTGCATCCACGTCCCGCCCGTTGGCAGCAGCGCCGCAAACGTCGGCGCAGCGTCAGTGCCACCGCCGTACACAAGCTGTCCATCAGTGGCCGACGGCACCTGCGTCGTAGACGGCGACCCGGCGACGAAGCCAGCGCGCGGACTATACGTGATGCGGACATCGCCCGCGGTGTTAAATTGAAAGCACAGGTAGCGATAGCAGGTGACGCCACCGTCGATGAAAGCGTGACCACGTAGCACAAACCATGCCAAGTTGCCCAGCGACGATACCGACGTGATGACGTCGCCAGACTGCGCGTAGACACCGCCACTGCCAGTCGAAGACGAGATCACAGTCCAGTTAGCGCCGGGTGCCAGCGTGGACGCGATCATTTGGGTCTTGAGAGTGAACCAGCCGAGCTGGGGAGACGTGAGGCTGAGGTTGCGCACATACAGGGTCATGCGGTAAGGTGTCCGGGTCGAATTTTCTTGACTCCATGGGCCGCGTGCGGCATGCTTTCAAGTGGAGGCTCGCTAATGTCCACCTGTGCTTGCTCACATCATCACGTCGATCGCTGGTCCCTGGTCGCCGTGCTCGGTTGTCTCGGCGCCCTGCTGTTGCCGCTGGCAGCACAGCAGCTTGGCATTCACCTCTGCATCGACGAAATCGCGGCGGCGATGCAGGTTGCGCGGTTGTGGATCGCGAAAGCATAGGCAGTATAACACCTTACCGATGGAGCCAAGCAAATGATCACGCTAAACCCCCGACCTCCCGGCCTTAACTACCTCTGCGTCGCCGTCGCTGGGCACGCACTCGCCTTCTACAGCATCTACAACTTGCTTGTATATTGGCTACAAGCGCGGGGTTACAGCGACGGCGAGGCGGCGATTGCGTATGGCAACTTCGTTGCAGCGGCATATCTGATTCCACTCGTCGGCGGGCTGCTAGCTGGTGGCTTCTCCATCCCGTTGCCGTGGCTGCGTCGTGTCGCCGTCACCCTGGATGTCAATGGGACGGCGTACCCTACCAGCGACTACAAGCTTGCGTACAGCCCACGTCTCCTATACGTGCCTCCGCGGGGCCTACTTCGCGTCGCCCTCGTCGGTGCCGCCTTGGCTACGCTGGGATACAGCATCGTCGCGACGACGGCAAATAGTCGCGTGTCAACCCTAGCTCTTGTGCTCATTGTCATCGGCGTCGGCCTGTCGAAACCGAACATCTCAGCGCTGGTGGGGCGCCTGTTTCCGACGGGCTCACCGCTTACCGCAAACGCTTACGCTCGCTACTACAGCGCGATCAACATCGGTAGCTTGCTGCCACCTGCCATCGCCGGCTCCCTGTACCTCATCAGCTTTCGCTGGGCTTTCGCCAGCGCCGTCGTCGGCGAGGTCGTCGCGCTGTCGGCGCTGTGGCTGGGTCGTCGTCACCTGAACGCAGCCGAGTCAGCGTCGAGCTTGTCGGCGTTTATTGGCGAGGCAGCTTCAGCAGCGCCACCTGACGAAGAAGCACCCGCACTGCGCCGGGCCAAGCTTCAGGCTTTGTGGCTGTTTCTCGTCCTCGCCGCCGTCGCCTTCTGGCCTGCTTATCATCAGAACGGCTCGGGCCTCGCCATCTGGGCCGCAAAGCACACTGACTTGCGCATCTTCCACACCGCCATCCCGCCGACGTGGTTCGCCAGCATCAACAGCATCATCTGCATCCTGTTGCCGCCTATCCTGATGCGTCGCTTCGGTACGTCCCGCCTGTCCTCGACGACGGCTACGGGCTACGTCTTCGTCGCCACCAGCTTTGCGACGTTGCTGCGGGCTCCGCTGACACAAGCCGATCCTCTCTATCTCGTCGCCGCCATCACACTTAGCTCGATCGCTGAGGTGCTTATCTCGACGGTCGGCCTTGCTCAGGTCGCCGCGTTGGCGCCGCGTGCTAGTGTAGCTACCTACATGGCGATCTGGTACGGCACGTGCGCAATCGGTGCCAAAATCGCCGGGGCGCTATTGGCTGGCATGGGACTTGTTAGTGGCTTTCGAGTGCTAGCTGTGGCTAGCTTGGTCGCCGCCGTCCTGGTCATGGCGATGCGGCGATGGCTTGACGTTCAAACGGATCAAGGGTCAAATTTCAACGCTAAGGCCCCTAACAACGCGATAGCGGCGACTTTGGCAGCAGGGAATAACGAGGTGGCCGAGCCCGTTGTCGTGGTCGTGGCGGGGCAGTGAGGTGCAAAGGCTATGATCAAAGACTATTACTTTGTCGGTAAGTGCAAGTGCGGTGTCAGAGGTCCGGTTTGGCGTGGCTGTCCAGAAGAAGACGAAGTCGAACCTTGCGACATGTGTGACAGCCTACCGAATCTCACTGAAATCCACAAGGTCGCTGATCCACAGAAGGTGCTTTGTGCCGCGGAAGCAGAGCTAGAAGATGCCAACTACCACAGTATAGCTTCACTACCTACATCACTCTACAGCGCTGTCTTACCGCTTGTGCCGGAAGATAGACGGCTTGAACTGGCGTGGGCAATAGCAAACGCTATGCCAGCGTAGCCTACCCGCGGCCCCACCCCGCTAACCGCTCCACCGCTTCCATGCAGAAGTCACCGGGGTCGCCGAAGCCACGATTGTCAGAGCAATCACGGTGCCCGACGACGCCGATGCCGTCTAGACCACCAGCGTAAGCGCCGTCGTCAAGCTCGACGCGGCAACCACGATACGGCATGGCGACGACACGGGGTAGCTTAAAAGCGACAGCAAGCGCCTCGACGACGCAGGCTAGCGTATCAAGCTGGCCACGGTATAGCCCTGCGTCTGGTTGCTGTACGACCTCAATGCCAATCGAAATCTGATTCATTCCGACGCAGTGGTAGGCCGCAAACTTAGCCAGGTCGCAGAGGCAATAGGCGACGCCATCCGCGTCAATCACGATGCCAGCGCCACCGACTCGATCGCCCTCTGCCCAGTTGCCGATGACCCGGTCTATACGTCCCGGCCCAACACCATCTCGCAGATACTGCGGCGACGTCATGGTGTGGTCAGGATAGCCCTTTGTCGTGTGTATCACCACAAAGCGCACATCACGGCGTCGTTGGCCATAGCTACGACCTGGCAATGTCAGGGCGGTATCGTCGCGGCAATTACGTACCGTCGGCGTCGGCAGTACTTCGCCTGACTTCGTCGCCGCGCCAACGACTGCGACTTCGCCACCGTTGATGACTAGGCCCGACATTTAAGCTAGTTCACAAGCTTAGCCGGCGGCACGGCCACGACATCGACGCCACTGCGCCGCAGCTCCGCTGCGACTTCGTCGGTAGCAGCGTCGGCGTGGTCAACGAAGGGCTTGATCTTCGCAGTGTCAGCGGCGGCACGTTCGGCACGTGCCAGCTTGTACGCCTTGAAAATGTCGGCGAGAATCTTGAACAGTTCGGCGAGCATGTGGACCTTTACTTGACTGAGCTTGTGGCGTCGTGTGGTGAAGCTGCGTCGTGCGCAGAAGCATCGCGTGGCACTGCCATGTCGTGCGGCACCACCATAGCGTCTCGTGGCGTGGCACCGTCAACCACGCCCATGTCGCGCGACGAAGCATCGACGTTATTCATCGCACCCGCATCTACACCACCCGTCCCGATGCCCAACGACTTACACACAGCGACAGCACCCTGATACGACGCCGTCGCGATGGCGCGGTCTTCGTAGCTGTCCGCCATGCGAGCCATTGTCAGCAGCGCCGTCTGCGTGGCGTGCTGGGCCTGCTGTGCGGCCTGAAGGCAAGCTAGACTACGCTTGCACGTTGGCACCTTCTGAGCGGGCTTGGCGCTGCGACACTGCATCTGCGCCGTCGTGACGTAGCCGTCGAGGATGCGGGCGTCTGGAAGGTAGGGCGGGACGCAGGCTAAGACGAGGGTGATGAGGGCGAGGAGACGTAGGGGCATGAAGGCAAGGTAGTTACGTGGATTACGGCTTCACTGCCTGCAACTCCGACGCCAAAGGCACCACGATCTCGACGCCGTCAAGCGTCGTCAAGCCAAGCTTCTGCATCTGTTCAGCCGTAGGTCGCTCGGGCAACGGCAGCCAGCGCCACCACGGCGGCGGGTCGCGTCGAGTCCAGGTCGCAGGCAGCCAGCGCAGGCGCAGCCCGCGCTTCGTGTGAACCTTGCGCCAGTGTCCCTGCTTCTCGGCGACGTAGTATGCGCGGTAGGCGGCGACGGCGTCGGGGCCTCGATATTGTTCGGGCATGGCTTGGGCGAAGGGCGAAAGTTGGCTGTCACCGCTGACGACAGGCAGTCGGCGCCACTGGTTGCCAACTTGAACTTGAACCTTGACACAGTCTGGATCGACATTTCCAGTTATGCGCACAGGGCCGTATAAATCACGCAACACATGCAAGGCTCTTGCCACGTTCTCACTGAAGCCGTGCCCGCGGTATGCGGACTCATTGAGTAGTGCCCCAGTGCGGCGCACAAGCTCGTGGTAATTACCGACACCAGACCGCACCCACAGTGCGCACGGGTGGTTGACATGGGTGTGTCGGTACGGTGCCACATCAGCGGGGTGGCAGGTACTGAGAAGCTGACAGCCTTCGAGGGGCATCTTGCCGATGTGCGCGTCCTGATGATAACGTGCCGACGCTGCGACGTCGGCGTCGAGAATGAAGATGTTCATGTCGCCTCCTGGTCAAAGCCTAGCCGAGTCGTCGCGGCGTGTCAACGCCTTTGTCCACTCTCGTCAGAGAAAAATTTGCGGTACTGCCGCCAACCACGGAAATTGCCGATAAAATCGGTCGTCTGTGCGACCTCTGCGACGTGCTCAAAGGGAGACCATTGCGGGGGTCGCGCTTTGATTAACCGTCCATGCAGATCCAGGTCTGCCTCGGGGTCGCGCTTGCCGTCGTGCGTCAGGTACGACACGCGGGCGCAGCGGGCTACGCTGAGGGCAGGGAGGGAGCCCAAATCAAACTCATCATCGTCCGCGGTAATATACGGCATATGCCAGCGCCGATGAGTCGGCACAGACGCGGCCATCGCGCCGCGTATCAGCTCGGCGGCGACGCGGGTCTCTGGCTGCGCGTCTGGATGGCAGCGCTGCGCGAAGAAGTTGTCCCACTCCGTCGCGGTGATGAGCGTCGTGATCCACATCCAGGGCTCTAGCACTCGGTTGACGACTTGCTTGTGTAGACCCGCTGTGGCCATCGCGCGGGCCGTCTCGACAGCGGCATCGCGTCCGCGCAGCCAAGCGATCTGCGCCGCGGCCAGCTCGTCGCCTGACAAATCCGCGCCGGCCTGCATGCCGCGCTGGTTCTTGCCCCAGGAGACGGGCATGACGGGGTCGCTGATGACGCGCTGAATCATCTTCTCGATCGGGATGGCGCGAGATGAGCTACTGTTGCGGCTGAAGACCCGGTGCGTCAGCAACTCACTGTGGACGAATCGCGGGTACGTCACTTCTATGGTGATGAGGCGAATGCCGTGCGGCCCGATACTGTCGCAGACGACGCGAGCGTTATATGCCATTAGCGCTTAACCTCATGTGTGACAGTCTGAGCTGCTCGGCCATCTCCGTAGGATTGTTGAGTATCAACAATAGCGCCATGGCTGTGTGCTACGACATGGAACCACGCACCGTCCCGTGCCCATGCCCAATAAGGCCGACCTTTGCTATCTCGGCCCAGCGACTCAGACCAGCCCTGCGACTTCAGAATAGCGCACATTTGTTCATCCATGGTCAACCTCATGCTGACGACGTAGCAGTTGGGCAGCCTCAGCAGCTAGCGCAGCGACGTCACGGTCGTTTCGCACAATGGCATCGAACACTCGCCGATCGCCATGATGCTGCCCCCACGTCCCGTCCCGCAAATCATCGGGCAGCGTCGAGTAGGTGACATCAGGCAGCGTCGCCAGCTTCTCGTTGATGTGGCCGTTCCACTCAACGCCGGGCCGCTGAATCAGGACGACGACACCCCCGAGGTTGTGAATAGCTGCGGCTTCGTTGGCGCGGCGGACGTCGGTGACGACGTGTAGAATTGGTTTGGTGATGGGACTCGCCCACAGGCTAGCGCGTGGTATACTTACTGTCTGCCCGATATCGTCGTACCGCAGACGCCACAGCTTGACCCAATGGTCTGGGTCACTGCACCGCATCGTGTCGCCGACGTTGATCAGCATCTGGCGTCGAGTGACGCCCCAACGAGGATCGATTTTGTCTTTGAGGTTGTCGTCGGTGAAGTCGCTGAGCTTTGTTGCGTATACGACACCCGCGGCTTCGCGAACCTTGTCAGCAAAAGCCGATGTCGCCGTCGCGAAGCCGTTGCGCTGCGCTTGCGCCGTCAATGCCCGTGCAAAGGTGTCTTTACCAGATCGTTTGAGTCCTGCTAAGCCGATGAGCATGCAGGCATAGTAGCACGGCGGCTAGGCGGGGTCAATAACTCTCCCGCTACTCCACAAGCACCAAATCCAACGCTGCCGCCTTGCGCAGCGTCAGCCGGCACAGCTCCTGCCCCGACGACAGCAAAGCACCGAAAGCGGGGCGGGCACGCAGCGGTAGCACAAGCTCCTGATCGCCACGACCACGATACGACGCTACGACGTCGTTGCCGAACGACACGTCGCAGACGTAGCCGGCCGGGACGTCGAGCTTGTAGCCGACATGCACATTGCGTACCACGTCGGGCTTCAGCCGAAGCTCGATCTCGTCCTGCACCGTGCCGCCGTCGCCAGCCTGACGCGGGTTGTAGTAGAGCACCACAGCATCGCCATTGATAGCGGCTGGCTTGAGGACGCGGCGAACGCGATGCAGCGTCAGCTTCGGCTTGACGACTTCGGCGACGATGCCGCGGGCGGCGAGGGCCTCGCTGACAATGGTGAGCTGCGCGGCGATGTCAGCGGACAGTTCATGGATCTGGCGGCGTAGCGTCGCGAAATCTTCGTTGCGCCCCTGCGTCAACAAATCGACGGCTTCGCGGGTTTTCTGCGTGAGCTGTGCGATCGACTGTGCGGTGGTTTGCTGGGCTTGGTTCTGCGTGGCCTGCGTGCTCTGCGCAATCTGCGTCAGCGCAACCACTTCGACCTGCAGCCGCTGCAGCTTCTGCTCAAGCTGAGCTAGCTGCGCCTGTGTCGCCGTGGGCTCCAGTACCCGAGGCACGGCCAGCGTCTCCGTCACCGCGGCTGCGACAGCTCCTGGGTCGCCCTGAACAGACTGCGTAATCGTCAGCGACTGAACAGGCAGCGTCTGAGTAGACTGAACGTCAGTGGTCATGTCGGCAGCGCGCTCGCCGACTTCGGATACGGACAGCGCCGGGGTGACAGTGACAGCAGCGTTGTTAGCAACGGCACCGACGACAGCGGGGCGTCCAGGCGTCGGCATAGTGGTCTGCATGGTTTGCGGGGTGGGCAACGTCATTTTGGCCATGTGGGTGTCCTTTGTATAGGTGCGGCGATTGTACTACGACGGCGGCGTCGTGTCAAGGTGAAGAAATTTCTCTATCGTTCCGAGCCCATGCAAATTGGCATGGTTGACCGACCGTTGCGATCGTGATAGTATGTGTTTGTTGGTTGATCGGTGGCTAGGTCATCTAGTCGCGGCAATCTTCGCACACTGAAAGGATTTATCACACATGGGTCGTCCTCGTCGCAGTCATGAACAAGTTTACGCTCAGTTCCTCAGCAAAATCGAAAAAGATGCCGTCGGGTTGTTGGGAATACCGCGGCACCATCGAAAAGCGCGGCTACGGTGTTCTGGAAGTGGATCGCCGACAGTGGCGAGCACATCGCTACATGTACGTACAGACGCACGGGCCTGTCTCCGACGACCTGTACATCTGCCACAAGTGCGACAACCGATTATGCGTCAACCCTGACCACCTATGGCTTGGATCGCTTCGCGACAACGCCATTGATATGGCGCGGAAGCGTCGCGCTGGTGGGCAGAAGATTGGTCCAGATACCGCCGCTATCATCAAGGCTGACACCCGTTCCTACTCTCTGATTTCAGAGCAGTTCGGGATCTCCCTTGCCCAGATCTCTCGCATCAAATCGGGAACCCGGTTCGGGTACATCAACCATGGCTAACATCTATCAGCG
>OFRM01000970.1_pt1 | contig 10642 bp, 16 predicted proteins | sample 1543101 | NCBI WGS metagenome assembly OFRM01 (sample SAMN07774223, study PRJEB24372) | wastewater metagenome | isolation source: Exp Tend VB 0WW | collected 2016-02
ACCCAAGCTGTGCCGACACGAGTTGATGCACCGCCGCGGTAGTCTACGAAAAAATTCTCCAGCAGCGCCGCGCCAGAGCGATATTTCGCAAGGTCAACGCGAGAATAGAGTTTCGGGCTCCATTCGCCGGAGTTAAACGAGGCTTGGACTACAACGTCAACCATGCATCACCCGTAGCTGGGCCAACCACCGCCCCAATCAAAGCCGGTGTATGGGCCAGAAAACTGCGTTCCAAAATCGATCCCACGAATGCGAATCCAGTCGGGGGTTACATCGTTTATAGTGAGACCTTCGTTGGCATCAATTGCTCGGGCCTGACCAATCATGACGTTGGCTTCGTCGATCGCCATTTTGATGATTTTCTTATCGCCAGAAAGGGCATTAGCAATAGTGGCCCCGACGATGCGAACGTAAGCTTCGATGAACATGTCATCGTAAACATTTGGGTCCTCAACATCGCAGACATAAACCATCGTCGCGAATTCTTGGTTTGTTAGGATTACTCGTTGCTTAGTCGGGTTACCAAAGGTGAGGTTGAAAGTTGCTCCGGCCCCAGAGCCTGTGGTTGTACCTTGGGCAACGGGATTTGCTTGTGCGGCGAAGTAGCTTCCGCCTGCCGCAACATCTCCGGGGAGAACAGAGACAACTGACACGGTGGCAACTGCTCCGCTACCTCCAAGAGTTTCGACGCGTAGCTGACAAGGCGCTCCGATTGGTGGTTCAGTCGAGTCGCCAGATGCGAGAGTGATGATTTCGCCGATTGCATAACCTGTTCCTCCAGCTGCGACTGCTGCCGCGGTTACGGGAATGAATGTGTCGGTTTGGACTTTGTACTTGACCGCCGGGCCAACCCAGCTACTAGCTGCGCCGCCAGTTACTGCGGTAGTGATTGGGATTCCAGCATACCCGGTTTGAGTGGCTGGGATGATCCAGCAAGCGCGAAGGCAATCAACCGGGTATTGGTATTCATATGCCCACGGAGGCGTCGGTTGTCCCGGCTGCCAAAGTGTAGTAGCAGCAGAAGTGTTTTCTGGCGTTCCGGGAACTGATGTGATGTAAGTTAGGTTCGCGGTTTTCAGTCCGCAATCCCACGGGGCCATACGAAGCAACTGTCGGCGAATTGGGATTAGACAAAGATTCGCCTGAATTGCTTCGTTGGTAGTGTTGTTGGCAAGCTCACTGTCGGTCACCGTGGTACGGGTACCTACGACTTGAAGAGCCCGATTCACGATTTCCGTCAGTGTTGTCATTACCGGCGACCCTGAGTGCCAGAGGTTCCATGGTTGGTTCCGCCAATACCGGGACCACGGGTCTGGCCTTTAGGCCCGACCGGCGGGGAATACGGCAGGTCTTTCTTTTCCGGCTTACCGCCATCACGAGTTGCCATCACTTACCTCCATGCTTTCCTTGCGACCCCGAGCGATGATGCGAGGTCGAGGTGGCTTTAGGCGCAGAGTATCCGCGGCCTTTGAAGAGTTCTTTCGATGCAGGCTTGGTGCGGACGATTTTCATATCCTCAGCGATGCGCTTGAGGTAGACTTCTGGTTTGTGTTCTTCGCTCATGTTGACCCCTTAGTTAGACGCTGTAATTAGCCAGTCTGTGCCGTCGCTTTCGAGCTCGGCCCATTTGCCGGCGGTCGCAGGGAGGATCGCGATTCCAGCCGACCCGCCAGTAATTGGGATGACGTTTGAAGATGCTCTTACGACTGTGAACGCGGCGCGTGTGACAAAGCGTAGCCTACGGCCGGGGTATACGGACGCATTTGGAAGCGTTACGGTGCAAGACGCGGTGCAGGCGAATGCGACACTCGTGTCTTTGGTAGCTCCACTATCAACAGCGTAAGATGCTGTTTTCACAGAAGGGGCGGCGAGCGATAGGGCCTGGCCCGATAGGAGGCCGCCGGCAAGACCGATTGCCCCTGGAGGGGTCGCCCATCCAGTAGGATTATTGTAAGCGACGTTCCCGGTTGATGCCGCCGACCAAGTAACAGCCCAACCCGAACCACTATTGTTTGCGACGGTTGAGTTTGAAATATCTAATGTAGTCGCCGCCGACCCGCCGAAGTTGTTTCCTACTATAGTCAGGCCAGAAGCGGTGGTTGTGAAATATATGTTAAACGCAGAGGATACATCTATGAAGTTTCCACTTATGACAGAACCTGAGATATCACCAAATATGACGCCCCCATAATTGCTCTCAATGTCGTTGCCCGTGAACGTAAGGGACGTTACAGACCCACCAACCGACACCGCCGCGTCGCTGGTTCCAGCCCCGTTCGCATAGAGGCGGTTGGCGACGATCTGCGCTCGATTGCCTGTGCTGTCAGCCGCAAGGAATACCGCGTTCCCGATATTGTTCGTGAATGTGTTTCCGATGATTTCAGGGGCATAGGAATTGTCAAAGTTTAGACCAACACGGTAGCCTTGCACACTGTTTCCGACGAAACGAAGGTGCTGATTATAAGACGCCCTAACAGCGTAGTTTCCTGCGCTAGTCGTGTATGGGGCTATGAACGTAATCCCCTCCACACTCACGCATGGCTGCAACGAAATCGGGCATGATCCGCCCGAGTAGCTGCTTGCGTTCGCCGTGATAGTTGGCACTGGCGACGCGCTATCGTTGAACAACTGCGCGCCGTATCCAGCGCCCTTGAGACGATAGACGTAATTCGTCGTAGACGCGTTCAGCGTTGCGGTTGTCCGACAAACACCACGCGGGAATATCAACTCAGCCCCCGTAAGGCCGGCGTAGTTCATCGCCGCTTGAATTGAGGCCGTGTCATCGTTTCCGCTGCCATGCGTCCCGTTCGAATTACAGAGCGCGCCGAAATCGGAAACAGAGACGACTTGCTTGATTTTACTGTTGACATTGTATGCAACAGCGCCTGTTCCGCTCTGCGTAAAGTTGATGTTCGCAGGGTTTGTCGTGTCCGTCGAACATGAAGGCGATGCCGTAGCCAGATCAGCGCACGCAGGCTGCTTGGTGGTCCACGTTCCATCAGCATTCAACTGCCACGGCCATTGCGAGGTGACGCCAACAAATGGAAGACTGCGCCCACCAGCCTTAACAAATGCAGTGCTGGCGCAGGCATTAGAGCTATCCCCAGGTGGGCGAGTAGGGCAGGTCTGCGCCTGCGCCGGAGAAACCAGCAACCCCGCAAGGATGGTGAGGATGTCGAGCATTAGATATGGCTCCATTGGTGTCGAAGTTTGATATTAGTTATCGTCTTTGGATCAACATTATCGTAGAATTTTTTCATGGTATAACTTTCAGATGTTTGTATCCATCACAGTTAGGGGGTTGGAAGAACCAGCGCCAGTCACAGCGAATGCCTGCCACGCACCCTGGCACTCACCCTCAATCGCCAGCGTCCCACCGTTGCCATAAACCCGAAAGCATCCGCCGAGGGCTGCATTAGATGGCGTAAAGGCGACGCTGGAACCGGTAGTCTGAACCAAGGCCGGGGCAACGTAGATGTCATTGGGTCCGGGGTTATGAAAGGTAATCTTTCGGCGGGAAGTCAGAGCCGGGGCAACTGTGACAAGCCCTGACTCCGAGATGTTGTTGAAGGCATAGATTTTGCCGCCACTAGCCCCGGATACTGTACCGGAGCCTCCGGGGATAGTGATAACGTACATTAGACTCTCCGTGCCGATTCTATGACTTTGGCGTTCTGCTCAACAAGCTTGCCGATCGCGCCGGTCAGTTCAGCAAGGCCGGGGACTTCAACCGGGCGAGCCTGCGCTTCGGCGAGTTCAACCTGAAACTTGTCGACGAGGGACTGGGAATAGTCACCGACATCAGTTTCGGGCTTGTAGGACCAACGCTTCTCGAAACTAGCCGAGATGGCCTTGGCTTCGTCATCGACGGGCATCATGTCCGGGGTTGGGTCGCCGAGGAAGATTATGTCTTTGGCATCGCCCTTGCCTGCGTGACAGACAATGATTTCACCGTCTTCGTTGTCTTTGTTGCCCCAGCGATTAGTCCAGCAACTTGGGTCGCGGATATCGAGAAGGCGGGGAACCGGAAATTGAACGCGCTTCGGCCGCCCAGTCTGCCGATCATTCTCAGTGTATTCCCAAGTCTCGCCTTCGACGTTGAGATAGTGGGGAGTCATAAGTTTCCATCTTGCCATTTCAGCCTCCTACTGAATTCGATACCAAGTTCCGGCGGTAGTTGAAGTCGCGACATACTGCCAGATCGCCCGCCCACCATCTGCCGCGAGCGTCTGTGAAGCATAAGCTACTGCCAAGGTATGTGTCTGTGGAGTAGATGCCGCGGTTACAGTAGTATTGGTGGTAAACGCTGAGGCGGTAGAGTTGGAGATAGAAAAGATCATTCCATCCGGCGCGGGATTGGGAAGGGTAATGCCCCACGTAGTGATTGCGCCAGTAGCAACAACCGATGCCTGATACCAAGTCGGCGTTGAATTGACTGTGGTGCCTGTGGATACAAGAAGATATCCAAGGGTATTGCGTACATGGTTCATTAGCATATTACATGCTGAACCGGCAGCGGTAGTGCAGCGAAGCTGTTCTGCACCTGTATACGGTGCTGGGGTAGGAACTGTCTGGGCAAAGGCTGCGCCAATATAGGCGAGCCCTGCCAAGGTTCCAAGGATAAGCTTGCGAATCATGGCAGGGACCTTTCTTAGTTGGCGACCACAAGTCCAGCGGGATAGCCGGAGTAGACACCACCAGTGCCAACAACCTGATTATCGAGGTTCAGCACGATCTGACATTCAATCGCGCCAGCCGAATGAGTGCCGACAGAGATGAAGTTCAGCTTGAGGTAGCGAGGCAGGACCTGACCCGGCACTACCCTCGGAACGTCAATGTTGGCAAGCTGCGCACCAGCAACCAGCGAGGCTTCCACAATTGCAGACGAAGTCCACATGGTCGTGTAGGAACCGGGAGCGCCAGAACCGTTATCGGGCGCGCCCTGCAACTGAAGCTGGAGCGACGTACCACCAGTGATGGCCGTGGTGACCAGCGCCGAAAGCTTAAGTGACGGATCATCACCGACACCGAGGTCACGCGCACCACCACCATTGGCCGAAGTCGGAAGACCCGACAGGCCAAGGTCGATGATGTTGGAGGCAGCCTGCGTACCGGTCGTGGGAAGATCGGTCTGCGCGCCTGCCGTGATGCCGCCGGTTGCGCCGTTTGACGTGCCGGTGAAAGTGAGAAGATTGTCGAGAATCATTGAGGCTGCTCCTTACGAAACCTGAGCTTCGTTGTTGAGGATGGCGTCGCAAGTGCGGATCGGGATGCCGCGGAAGGTGGTGACGACCTTGCCGTCGAACTCTTCGAGGCGGAGCAAGACGTTGGTCTTGTTCATGGCCTGCAGATCGAGGTAGGTGCGAACCACACGGTTGGCGTACATCACAACCCGACCCATGTTCGCGCGGACTTCCGGGGTATCGGAAGACTGAATCGCAGTGGCCGTGGACGGAGCCGTAGGCATGCGATAGAGACCGCGGACGAGGAGGTTAATCAGGTTCGCCGCCGAGACACCGGTCAACTGGGTTACGTCGATATTCGCCACGCGGACGATGTAACGCCAGTCGCGGAGAACAAGACCGATTTCCCACTTGAAATGATCGCGGTAGGCTTGGTAGGTGTTGCCTGCCGAATCCTGTACCGGCCACTCACCCATGTCACGATGCTGGAGGCCCGTGATCTTGCCCTTCGGGAAGGTACCGTGGAAGGTGTCGTTGCCCCACGTGCAAATCCAGATGGAAGTGTTCGTGGAGGAAGTGCCGCCGCCATCAAGCACGTTGTTCGCAGTCTGCGAGTTGGACGTGTTCTTAGTGGAGTAGCGCGGGGCCAAGCCGGTGAAACGCTCCGGATTGGTGTGCTGGTTGCCGTAGATCAGGGTCGAGGCAACCTGCTGGGACATGCCTTCGAGGAACGCCTTGACTTCGGAGAGTCGGAACTCAGCGGTGTTGCCGTTGAGGTCAGCGATGTCCTTGTCGATAACCGCGTAGGTTTCGAGGTTGCCGCAGGTGTCAACGATCTGCGCAGTCGTGGACTTGGCATTCGGAACACCAGCGTTCAGCAAACGCCAAGTGGCCTGAGGCAGACCGGTGCGGATGGTGGTCTTATGCCCGGTCGGGAGATTACCTTCCATGACGAGCATGTCGTCAAGGATTTCGTTGGTCTGAGAGAGAAGTTCGATAATCGCCGCGGTGCGGTAGTTATCGTCCATCCTTTTCGCCCAGTCTGCATACGTCAGTGCGGTTGAACCGATAGTAGCCATTACATGGCCTCCTGTGTGGGTCTGTTGTGATAAGCGAATTCACCGGCGATTTCATTCAATGCTACAAGATATGCAGCATGGGCTTCTTCTGCCGATGCGAAGTTCCCCAAAAACTTCTGCTGACCACCGAATTGGATTTTGGAAAACCATTGACGGTTCCTCTTATCCAAGTACGCCCCAGTGAGGCCGGAGATGCCAGTTACAGTTTGGGTGTTAAAATTGTTCTGTGATCTATTGCACAGACGCAAGTTGACGATTCGATTATCGTTGCGAATACCATTTGCATGGTCAATTTCTGTAGGATATTCTCCATACATATACAACCATGCAAGATGATGTTCGTAATGTTTCACGTAGTCAACGATGATCCGACGATAGCCATGACACATTTCATGCCCTGCGCGTTCGCCTTCTTTCGCTCGCCCACGCGAACATTTATTTGTAAACCATCCCGAATCTGGATGATAAACAAATAATTCCTGCAACTCTTTTTGCTGCGCTACAGTCATATTACTGACTTGGGAGATTGGGGTAGAGTGACCCAGCTAGGCTGGGACGCTTCGAGACGCCGTTGCGGTTCTGGCCTTCTGGCGAGGGACCTCCACCGGCGACATGCGAACCTTCGTTAATAAGCTTGGCGAATTCGTACAGAGCCTTGACCACAGCAGGATGATCGCCGGCGCCAGTAAGATTAACAGCCTCATTAAAAGCATCTCTCATGGGCTCCGGCAAACGCTGCTTGAGCTTACCGATTTCCGCTGCAACATGATCAAGCTTACCACCGATTTCTTTATCGGCTTTAATCTCAGACACCCAGCCTTCGCGCATAGCGGTGTATGCGTCATTGTTGGCTTTGACGATGTTCTCGGTCAGCGTCGGGTACAGGTCTACCAGCTTCTGGGCCTGATCTTGGGTGAGGCCAAGTTCTTTGAAGATGGGGGTGGCACGCTCGATTGCGGACTTGTCGAGAGTTGCGCCTTCTGGGGCAGAAAAATCGGTGTAGGATTCTGGGGCTCCAGCGGCGGCTGGCTTGGGTTCGGTGGGAGCGTCGGCATCGGGTTTGGCCTCAATGGGTACAGGCGGATTGCCTTGGTCGATTATCTCACCGGTCGCCGTCCGCGCCGCTTCCGTATTCATCGGCGTCGGTGTCGTCGGCGTTTCCGTCGGTGTCGGATTCGGTACGTCGTTCATTTAAAATCTCCTGTTCATTGGCTTCTTGCATCATGGTTACGAATAGGTCTGGGCAGTTGCCGACAAGATCGCGATAGACGCTCAAGCCGGTGTTGCGTTCGCCCTTGGAGTAGGCTTCGACTAGTGCATCTCCGGTAAACGGGTCGGCGAATATGTGGCAGGCCGCAAGGAAATCGTGAAACCAAATTCGGCCTTGTTTTGTGGACATGGCTCCGACAATGAAATCGATACGCTGGGTCTCGCGAATCTTTGCGGCTTTCTCTTGTCTCCGTATGTCTTTGCGTTCGCTGGCATTGCGCATTAGTGAACCGTGTGGATGGCGTAGTCGTTGGCCGAGGCAGAAACCCAGCAGTCGTCTGCGACCCGAACCACGATGGATTCGGCATGCTCTGGCTCTGTCACCTCAAGCCCGATGCCATTGAACATATTGGTGACATCACAGATGCCGCCTTCGATGTTTTCAACCACGAATCTCATTGCTGCTGCGCTCCTAGCATCGCGGTGAGAGCATTGTTTCCGCCGGTATCTGCCTGCGACATAGTCTTGGCTCCGCGGGCGATTTGCTCGGCAATCTGGGCCTGTTGCGCTGCGCGCTCTTGCTGAGCCCGATCCTGACGAATCTTCATCACATCGTCATCTGTTCTCATCATCTTAGGATCATTGTTCAGTAGACTGGAGTATTTGTCAAGGGCGTAATCAATGTCGATCTTGTCCATGGCATCGGGTTTTACGCCGACAATGTTGCCCGCGATGGAGAGAACGCGTTCGATGGAAGCGGCTTTGGTGGCCTGCTGGGCCTGAGCGAGCATCGAGACGAAGTCGATGGTCATCATTTGGTTTTGGATTTCAGGCGGGGCAGGTGGGATGATTCCTGCTCGCAAAGCGATTGCAAAAACTCGTTCCAAGACAGGGCGCAAGACTTCATTGTCAATGCGTTCCAAGACTGGCCCGAGCATAACGAGAGATTCGGATTTACGGAGGTCCCATTCAACCGCGGTGACGTTAGACCGAGTTTCGTATTGCGAGGCAACCTTGAGGATGTCATTGAAGAAAATCTCCGAGAGTCGGCCTTTGGCTTCGGTTAGGTCTTCGGTGATTTCTTGCACCGGGAACTTGGTGTCGTAGACGGAAGAAAACCCCGGCTTGCCTGAGGCGGTATAGCCAGAGACGAAGGTCATGCCGCCGGGGGTAAGGTTAGCGGGCTGGTTTTTGAGTTGCATATCTGCGACGAGCGGCGGGTTCACCATCTTGTCGATGGCTTGGGCCTTGCGGCGGGTTTCGAGTTGGACTTGCTTCTGGTCGGGAAGGCCGTCCATGCCCGGCGAGCGGCCATAGGCGTCGTTAGAAACTACGTCCCAGCGGCCGATGATGCAGGGCTGTTCGTAGTAACCTTTGCGGCGAAGGAGGCCGCGGGCTTCGCCGGAGGTTTGTGGGGCATTAGAACCGCCCCATTCCCAATAGATTTCGCGATATTTCACTTTGTCGGAGAAGCCGAATTCTCGGCCGCGGCCGTCGTTGTTGGGTTCGATGGAATGGGCGACGATGAGTTCGCGGGTGAGGTTTGCGCCAGCCGGATCATCATAGAGTTTCTGGATCGATGGCGAGCAGTTGTCGTAGCCGAACTCAGCGACAGTAGCTGCGACGGTCAGAGTAAACTCGCGGTAGAATACAGTCGGGCGGTATTTGCCGTCGATGTCGATGTAGTATTCACCAAGGCAGGGATTAATGCAGTTGACGACATTGTCGAAGTCTTCGTAGATTAGGATCGCGGCCGTGCCGAAGATGACAAGGTCGTAGTAGAAGACCGCGATGGAATTGTAGAAGTTAGATTCCGAGAAGATCAGGTTCATGATCCGCTCGACCTCGGAAAGCCAAAGCGAACCGGGTGTGGTCTTGGAGGAATCGAGATAGCCGATTCGCATCCGGAACCATGTGCTGGTTGGGGAGGACTTGCCAGAGACTAGGCCTGAGGCTAGGTTGCGCGCGTAGACGCAACCAGAGGAGTCAAGGATGTGCTGGTTAATTGGCGAGCCCCGGCCCATTTGATTTGGGGTGATAAGCCACTTATACCGACGCGGAAGGAAGTAGTCCGCGAGTTCGCGCCAGTGGGTCCACCAAGAATAGCGGTTGACGCGAAGGCCCATAAGCCGACCTTCGGCGTAGCGACGGATGCGTTGGTCGGCTTCGGTGGGTTTCACTTGGCGGGTTCCTTAGGCTCTGGCGGCTTGCGTTCGTGTTTCATCATAGCCGCAGCCATGTCGATGAATTGTTCATCGGGTTGGGGCATGGGTGCTGGGCCAGTGGGGCTGAATGGAACAACCGGCATGTTACTGACCTAGCAGGGTTGCCTTGCCAGTTGCGCCTGCACCGGGCGAAGGTGCAGCAGCGGCAAGGAAGCTCGGGGAGTCGATGGCTTTGTTGGTTGACGCGGTGCCGATTGGCTGCTGTTGTGGGGCAGGTGTAGCAGGCGGGGCCTGTGGCGTGGGGGTCGAGCCTCCGCCGCCGAAGAGAAACTTACCAATGCCTTTGAATGCGGAAGCCATGAGGTTCTCCTAGGTTAACATGCGTTCAGGCGCGTAAGGATCGTATTCTGTGGTGACGAGGTTGGTCTGGGCATGATCCCCGCCAGCATTTGTATTAGGCACTAAAGCGTGAGCGAAAGTCAAGACTAGAGCATCGATGTCGTCGAGGGAAATGCCTGAGCCATCTTCATCAACAAGGTCCTCTTTGCGCTCTAGGATAATTTCGACTTTTTTGTTGAAGGTATACTTGATGGCGAGCATCTGGCGACGGAGGTCTGGGTCTGGTGGGAGTGCACCAGTCTTAAGCCACGCCCGGCAGGCTCCATACAGGGCGGCGCGGTTGTTGGCGTACTTTTCGCCAGTGTTGCCCCAGATGGAGTTGTATACGATGTCTTTTCCGCCGAACTGGATTTCGAAGCAATGAAGTCTTCGGTTTCGGATATTATCGACAACGCCACCACCAACACCACCGCCGTCGACCATAATACCGTCAGGACGATACTGATTGTTAAAATCCACCACCCGATCAGTAAGCTGGACAGTAGAAAGGCCGTTGTATTTTTGGCGATCAATGATGCGCGCATCGCGGCCCTTTCGAGGAAAAAGGACAGAGGAGTTCATACCGAATCGGGCAACGTCAACGCCGAGGGCAAGGGGTTCGGTTTTG
>OFRM01000971.1_pt1 | contig 10635 bp, 13 predicted proteins | sample 1543101 | NCBI WGS metagenome assembly OFRM01 (sample SAMN07774223, study PRJEB24372) | wastewater metagenome | isolation source: Exp Tend VB 0WW | collected 2016-02
AGGTAGGCATTATATTTTATCCCTATACTACTCTTGGGTTACGCGTAACACTTCTTCAATCGTCGTAAGACCTTGCACCGCTTTAAAAATACCGTCTTCAAACATCGTGATTTCAATAAGGGGCGATGTTTTTCCACGACTCTTATGCTTGCTTAAACAATTTGGTGTAAAGAACCCACCGCTTCGCACAAATTCAACCATGTTGTCCAACTGTTCTCGGTTGCGAATTTTTCTTTGCGTCACCAAAATTTTGTCTACGCTCAACATATATCTTCACTTATAATACCAGAGTTTGATTTTGAGGATATTTTAAGCATCTGCAAATTCTGCTGGAATTTGCACTTCCACGTTTTCAGAAAACCAATGAAGCGAATCCTGAATGGCTTTGTCAAAAAACATGATTCCATTAAGGTGGTCAATTTCATGCTGTGGTACAACGGCGTTCATCCCTTCTAGCTTCAAAACAATTTCCTTTCCGTGCGGAGATGTTCCCCTTAACACAATCTTTTCGTGTCTTAAAACTTTACCCCAAAGCCCAGGAACACTCAAGCACCCTTCGTCAGCCAAAAACATACCTGAAAACTCTTCGATAACTGGATTTACAAGCGTATAGCGCTGTTCGTGTCTGATAAGAATAATCCTTTTGCTTTCACCAATTTGTGGGGCGGCAAGACCTATACCATGAGTGTCGTGCAAAATGGGAGACATTTTTGATATTACTTTTTTTGCATTATCTAAATTTTCTACTTGAGATGCGACAAGTCTCAAAACATCATTTGGATATTTTACTACGCCATTGTTGTTGCGAAATGCGGAAGCGTATAAATCTGGAATTTTTATAGGAGGAAGCGAGAAAACCCCACCCCTTGTGGGTGGGGTAGTTCACATTCATATGTAGATTATACCTGTGTGTCGTAATTGACTAAGGGGTTTTCTTCGCTCATTGATGATATTTCGATGAAAGCTCATTGCTACACTAGATTTTAATTGCCAGGGGAAACACGTAGCCATCATTTTTTAGTCTTTCTCGAACGATTTGCTCTAATAAAGCCTGTCTATACATCGGAGAACAATCAAAAGAACCTTCGTTTAAATTTGGCGCTATAGTTCCCAAAACTACATGTCTCGCAAAACCGCCGCAAAAAGCCGCTTCTGCTGCGGTTAATTTTTGACCATAATAGCGCATGACATCATGATTTTCTGAATTTTTATTAGTACGGTCAACGCTTGATAACCAATCTGCAAACTTAGGTGCAAAATTATCAAGCGGGACGAAAAAATCTGTTTCGAACAAAACGTTGCTCATACTTCTATTGTCGTCTTCACGGGGTATAATCTGCACAATGTCGAAAAAGAAGAAAACATAAAAGAAGCTTCACATCTGTTTTATATGCGTGGAGCTGACGCCAAGCCAAAATATATTGAGCTTATTGAGCCAGCAACAATTATTTACAACTGTGTTTTGTTCGTTGTTGAACATGTGCCATTATTGGAACTTGTTCCAGGATTCTACCTTGAGTCATTTTACAATGGAGAGTACGAAGACGGCATATCTGAATTTAAAGAAGAATGTGCCAAATGGTATTCAGATATTGACGAAGATGAAGTTATTCCCAATTTGTCTCTTAACAAAGGTGATATGAAATTAACCACAAGTGTTCGTGTTACACCAGAATGGATAGACTCTCCATTAGATAGCAGATGGAGTTATTTTCGCATTCCTCACTCCAGCGTTGTTATTCTCACGCCAGAAGATTCAATTAAACCTATGAAGGTGCTATAATGAAATACGAATCACAGATTGTGTGGAGTATAAAAAATTGAAACGAGCAGAGTGGAAAGAAACATTTATGACGATGGCGTGTATGATGTCTATGCGCAGCTCAGACAAAAGTACACGAGTTGGCGCAGTTGTAGTCAATTCAAACAACGTTGTGCTTGCTATGGGCTATAATGGCTGGTGTAGAGGCACATCTCCGTGGAGTGACGATGACCCAAGACATGAACGACCGTTAAAGTATCTTTATACTGAGCACGCTGAGCGAAATGCCATCTATAACAGCGCAAGACAAGGAACTAGTTTAGAAAATTGCACCATCTACGTTTCTATCATGCCATGCATGGATTGCGCCCGTGCAATAGTGCAAGTCGGCATTAAACACGTTGTTGTTCACAAAGATGGACAAGATGCCTATAATGCAGCATATGGGTTTGATGAGCACAGATGGACAGAAGACCACAAGCATGCCTGTCAATTGTTTGAAGACACTGGTGTAGAACTTGAATGGTGGAGCGGAAAACTTGTGCAGCCTTTGGCTTATTTTAACAAACAAGAAGTAAGCCTATAATCGTCTAATTGTTAATTAGAGTAGACACTATAGTCGGTAGATTAATCATGTATTCACTGTGATTATATTGCAACCCGCACGGAATACAAACATCTATACGTCCCATTTTTCCAAAATTTTTATCTTCACATTCTGTGCGGACCATCTGCCGTTGACATTCTGGACACGCATCCGATAACGCGCCCGTCCCCTTGCTTAAAGACGAAAAGACTTCACCCCAGGAATAATATTTTCCCTCACCTAACCATTTTTGTATATATTCATTTGGGTGTATACAAAAATTAACAGGACAATCATCGGCAATATATTTACTTGGTTTAAGATAATATTTCATTTCTTGTTATACCCTTATTCTAAAGGTAGGCTTAATTGGCTGTATATACTGACCAAAGCATCTCTTGGTAGTTCAAAGAATGGAATATTTCCATCTAAACTACATGCGATTCCTTCGTCTGTGCAGCAGCCATAAGTCGCACCCATAAATTCAAATACTTGTTGACCTTGCTTGTAAGTTCGGTCAAGCCACGAGCATTCTTCAGGAGATACATCTCTGGTTAAGATAAATTTGTTTATTCTCACTATTCTTGTTATACATTTATTGAATAGGGAAAATCAAATTCGTCATTCTTCTTTTTCCAAAATTCTTCTGCATTCCAGCCAGTCTCTTTATTCGCCAAACACTTTTTACACGTTACTTTATCCCAATTATCTGTTTGGTCAGTGTCGCGACATTGAATCTCTCCATTAGCCCAAGGGCATCCTTGTGTGTAGTGAACTGTCATAATGTTGCTATTTTACCTTATTGCACCAGCAACATTCAAAGCGATATTTTTCATCTACATTCGTGCCGTTCGGCTCCAGTTTCCACCAATGTAAATTTAAAGCACAAAGTAATCTTTTAATCATATCAAGTCATTACGAAGTTTTGCTAGATTCTCTTCAACCAATTGACTATAAGCATCTTTGCGAGACAATCCATCTCTTAAACATCTTTCGTCAAGTTCTTTATCATTCGGAGCAACCGCACTTCCTCTTCCAAGTCTAGCAATGGTTGGCAGGCTATATGGAGTACAAAGAACCATATCTTGAATAGCTTTTCTCATTGCATCGGCACCCGAACCAGTCGTACAGGCGTCATATATAATTTTTTGTTTCTCTTTTTCTTTTTTAGTCATAACTCTATTATACCATAACAGATTCTTTCCACCAAACGTTTTCTTCTTTCCATGTGCGATTTAAAATTATATCCATGTAACGAGATTTCGTTAGGTTGTGTTTTTCATAAGCGCTCTTTCCCTTAATATTGTCTTTGTAATCTTGACGAATTTCTTTAACTTTATCTTTTGTTAAGCCTGTGCGACTTGTTTCTGGAAGATTGTATTCCTTGGATTCTTTTCTTCCAGACTTAGTAGCTTCTTCCATTGTCATTCCTTCTTTCAATCTTCTATCAATTGTTGGTTTAGGAACTCCAGAAATAGCCGCTATTTGCGTCAAAGTCATCTGTTCGCCATTATATTCATAATGTTGAGTTTTTCCCTTAGAAGATGTTTTTGTAGCATAAGAATCATCCTTCCAAGAACGCCCAGAGATAATATCATTAACGATATGAATGCTAACTTGAAGTTCGTCAGCAATATCTTTATTCGTTAATTCTGAAGTTTCTTTTAGTTGACGAATTTCTTTGACGTTAGCCCAAGATAAAGTTGCACGATTAGACGGAACTTCTGCCGCATGATTAGTAGACTCCATGTCTCCAGAAGGAATAGTTAAAGCATCTTCAGGATTCATTTGAAGTTTGATAATACGGTGATAAAGGGATTGTCTAGACACAACACATCTAATGTCATCACTCCAATCGCTTAAACTCTTTTCTTCATCAAAAGCTTCTACAATCCATTTTTCACTTTCTTTTTGACTTGAATTTACGATATCATTTTGCTTTAGTTCAATTCCATCAAATTGTTTAAAAAATTCTGTATATATTTTGTATTTTCTCTTAAGTCTTGTCTCTGGCGTGCTATCTTGATACATCCAGTCCATCATTTTTCGAATTGTTGCTGCTCCAGAATAAACAAGTTGATAGTAAATTCCACCTTTAACTTTTACTGGTCTCATATATCCATATGGCTTTCCAATGATTGGCTCCAAAGCCTCTTTTAATCCAAGAAGGTATTGCTCTGGTCCACAAAAATTTACGCCAATATATTTGCTTTTTTGTGATGGATGCTTAATGAGATGAATACTTCCATCACCATCAAAAAATCCACGAACATAATGATGTAAAAATTCTTGTGGATAGTCTGTCGGCCATTCAGCAGTCCAAGATTTTCTCGGATGAACGTGAAGTCGCATAAGGTCTTGGGCGATTTTAGCAGAGTGAACAACTAAGGCATTGGTTTCACCTTTTATACATCCGTTAAAAGTGGAACTCGGTGTAACATAAAGAGGTCTTGTTGTATCGCCAAACATTTTGTTAAACGACTCTAAAATATGCCTATCTTTAGAATTAAGAGAAATGGTTAATCTAGTTATATTTTTAGTCCCAGCCACATGATGCAAATTGCCATCAGCACAAATAAATCCCAGCATATAAGCCATTTCTGGCGTCCAGGTAGAAAAGAAATTTTCATTTAAGGTATATTTTCTCATTATGTTTTTATTATACACCATATTTGATAATAAATGTTAAGAAAATATTTAATTACAAAAAATCCCTGATAAATCAGGGATTTTAAGTTCAAACTAAGTTTGATTAACTGACGATAATGCGCGAGATTGCGTAATCGTTAATGACTCCAAAGCCAACTTCTTCGAAAACAACCCAACCAAGTCGAAGCTTCTTAGGGTCGTCAGCAGGAAGAACGGTGATATCCTGTCGAACAGGCATGGCACCGACGAACTGGGCTGGAGCCAAAACGTACACAGCGTTCTTTGGAACCATTGTCGAAACATGGATGTCCGCAGAGTAGATGTGACCGTAAAGACCAGTCATAAGGATGTCTCGTTGAGTTGCCTCGTCGAAGAAATCCTTGCCCCAGTCACGAACGTCCTTGTATCGCTGTGGGTGCATAATGACCTTAGCGCCAATAAGTTCGTGCTCTTCAATCAACGTCAACGCAAGGTTGATGTTTTCTGGCTGCAAAGTACCGCTAACAGCGATGCTGTGGTCTGTCGGAACAGCCGCATTAATTACTTTGAAAACTTCTACATCTTCTTGTCGCTGAATACTATCCTTAGCTCGAACCTGTGCTCGGTCTACGATGTAGTATCGTCGTTGATTAATTTCATTAATCTTGATTGTTGGGTTAGTAGCTAACTCGACAACTGGGATTAAAAGCTCTTCAGCTTCAACCACGTGGGTTGGAACGCTACCACGCTTTGGAATGACATATGACTTTACAGCCACATCTCGTTCGTAGCGAGGAAGAGCGCCTTGTGGCAGTTCGTCTACCATCAAGAGTTTTCGTCCAATTGCTTGATACATCAAGCTTGTTTTGATGGGTTCTACCATTGCCTGCGCAAGAGCTACACGTCCATCGGCTGTGTCGAGTGCCATAGCGATAATAGCTTCTCGTTGCTCATTGGTGTTTCGATTGTTTCGTACCATGCTCATTTTTTTAAGTCTCCTTGTTATTTCCTATATCGTTATGGATTAGCTTCTAGCAGTCCATGCAGCCTTATTGCTTGCTTGGAATTGAGTGAAGTAGAGCAAGCCTGCGCTTGAATCATACTTGTCAACTCGTCCGATGATTACGCCGTCAGCAGCTTCCTGTCCACGGTCAACTTGAATCAACTTACCAATATTGGAAGCGGTTGCTCCAGATGCAGAACCAAAGGTTAAGTAGTCACCAGGCAAGAACGTCACAGTTGCGTCAGCATCTGTTGTAGCGGTTGCTGTTTTAGCAGCAGCAGTGAACCTGTCGGTTACGAACTGACCTGAAGGCGATGTGTAAACACCGATTCCACGTCGTGGGCCTTGATATCCGGTAGAACCAGATGTTGGGTCAGTAACGTTAGTTACAAGCTCGTCCATGAAGTCGCCCAAAGCTCGCTTTGCAACAGCATAGAAGCCGTTGTTAGAAGCGGTGAATGTAGCACCATCTGAGCTGACAACAGTTGAACCAACTGGGTCAGGCAGAATCATGGTTGCGCCAGTTCGTGCATGGTCGTCTGCGGCGAAGCCTACAAAGAAGCCTGCGTCGTGTGGGAATGTTGTAGAACCGTTGAATGCGGTTTCTGACAATGCTCTGTCTGCAACTGCACAAAGTCCGGTGTAAGGATTACGCACAAGTGCGTCCCCAGCCAAACATGTTACACTAGCAGCCATTTCAAAGTTTGATTGAATAAGTTCGAAAAGCGGTCGAATAGCCATTTTTTATTTCCTCCTAGAGATTTCCTAAACCCGATTAAGAGTCCTCGTATTTAGGCATGAGAATGCTGCGAAGAGCCTCTCGTAAGTCATTGGGCGCTGAATTCTGCGTTGCCGCAGGAATAAACGCACCTGGGTTTAAAGAGACGTTCGCGGTTCGAACGTTGCGATTGTCGGAATAGCTAGTAGCTACTCTTTCAGCCGCTGACGATGCGGACTTAAGCATCAACTTGCCTTGAGCAACCATAGTTGCTGGGCTTAAGTTATCAGCTAGCCACATTTCTGCGTTAGCATCCACATCATTTGCTTCAATAACATTTGCCAATGCAAGCTTGTAGCTTACAGAGTAAGCCGTCTTCAAACGTGCGTGGTAAAGTGCTGTTGATTTTCGTGATTCGTCATCATCATGTGGTTTTCGAGTAAAACCATCGCCATTTTCTTGCTTGACGCTAGGGTTGGTACCTTTCGCTTCGTCGCCTTCTTTGGCAGATTCAATGGTAATCTCGGTGTCTGCTTCAACAGTCTTACCAACTCCGACGCCTGCGCAAACTGGGCAATAGCCTTCTGTTTCGCAATCTTCGCAGATAGCAATAACTGTCTTACAGTCTTGACACTCAGCCTTGTTGATAGACTTTGTATTTGGATTGTTGCATCCGCTGCATTCTACAATGCGCTCAGCGACAGTCGTCTTACGTGGTCCAACCACATCTTGCATTTGTGTCGGGACGGAATATCCGTCAACCCGGTCTGGGTCTGAAGAAGGAATGGTATTTAACTGGTCGAAATCAACCGAGTATTCCAAACTTCCGTCAGCACTACCGTCTTTCTTAACAGCATCGTAACCACTCTTAAGCTGAAGATTATCAGCATTATTTGTAGGAATTGGTTGCTTCTTGAAAGTTGGGTTTTGTTCCTTAAGGCTATTGCCTTCAGAATTCTGTTTTGTCGTGGTTGGACGGTCGTCTTCCCCTTTGTATTGAGCGTCACCCGCATACTGGAATGCTTTTCCACCAGCAGATGTGTCCTTCCCAAGTCCAATGTCCTTTGGTTTTGTATCATCTTCGGCAGTTACCGTGCGGGTGTTAGTGCCTGCGAGAATCGTCGCACGTTCTTGTTTGCGAGCTAATAGCTGTTTTGCATCCATAGGTTCCACCTTTTCTTGTATATTTAGCGGGTCTGCCGGGGCTTCAACCGCAAGTTCTGCATCGTCTACAGGGAAGGATTCTTCCTTCACTGGCAATGCGTCGTCGTTTTCGGCATTCATTCCGCCGCCGAAATGTTCGTCCAACAATCGTTGAACCGCATCAATTTCGCTTGCGGGCACTTCAATTTGAATTAAAGCTGTTTCGCCATCTCCTTCGTTTACTTCGCTTAAATCTGTGTTTAAATCTTCTTCAGGCATTTCATTGCCTACTTCGATAGCGTCCTCAACTTCCGGTGAATGCATCTCTGGTGTTTCTCCTTCGATTTCTTCTTCCTCTGCTGATGGAATGTGACCATGCTCTGCGATTTCATCTTCAATAGATTCATCGCTGGGCAATAGGCTATCCTTGTCGTCTTCTTCTTCGTCGTCTTTTGGTTTAGCTTTTGCGAAGTCAGTAGTCTTCATTCCGCCGTGAAGTCCCATCACTCCCGCCGCTTCTTCATCACCTAATCCCATTTCAAATGCGATTCGTGGAAGAGCTTCGGAACGATAGGCAGCAGCAACTACTCTTGCTTCCGTAGGGTTTAATCCAGCGTTCTTGATTAAATCATTCACGCAGGTTTCCATATCGGTAGCATCAGTAGCACTTAAAATGTCACGAAACTCAGCCAATTTCATTGACTTGAGAACCGCTTCACGGTGGGCGCTTGTATTTTGATTTTTCATTTACTGACTTGCTCCCTGTTCTGTCTATTGCGACAACAATTCATCACAACACTTAGTCTCTTCTTAATGTTTTTTATTTTCACCTGCTTTTCATGGCATAATTCTCAAAAAAAGCCTAAAATGAACTGAAAAGGCTCTTAGGGCAACGCCCTAAGAGCCGGGTAAGTGGTTAGTTTTTAGATAACCCATGAAATGGTTGAGTAAATATCACCATCTCTTTCTTCGATTTCTGACTTAGCGATTGTGCCGCATTCGTAGCAATATGAGCGACCACTAGACGCCACCTTGGTGACGCCACGGTTACCGCAGCTAGGACATACGAATCCAACCGGAAGAACTTTTTCAGCCTTTCTGTCGAAATTCTCGCCAAGTTGTGCAACTCGGACAAGTACGTCTGGGCTAGTTTTCCACGAAGCAGCCATCATCATTGGTGCAGTTCCACCAGGACCAGGCGCTGCGCCAGCGGGTGCTGGTGCGCCAGGTGCAGGTGCTGTTGCGGCACCCAATCCCATGTCTCCGCCAAGGTCTGGCATTGGTTCTTCCATTGCAGGAGCATTGTCATCTCCACCCTTATCTTCATTTGGCTTCACTTTAGCAGTGAATTCATATGTGATTTGAGCATTACAGGAGTTACAGTTTCCTTCGCCATTAGCAATATCAACGTCTTCGCTACCGCACTGAGGACAAATGGTGCCCCAAGGCTTTTTAGTTCCTGGCTCAGACATGTCATCTACATTTGCTGGGTCTTCTTCTGGATTTTCAGCAGTTGGAGCTGTGAACGAAGAAATACCAAGCCCGTCAGCGGCACCAGCTAAATCGCCACCCATGCCACCCATAGGAGGAGCACCAGTAGGAGCACCACCCATAGGTGCTTGAGCATATCGGTTAAGAATTTCTTGTCGCTTGGCAATTCGAATATTCTTAATAGATTCACTCATGATAACCGTTGGTTCAGGAGCAACTTCTGTCGATGCATCTACATTTTCTTCCATTGGCATTTCAGCAGAAACACCAGCGGCTGGAGCATCAGCGGTGAAGGTCTTGCGAACTGTTGATGTAACAGATGCGCTAACCGTATCGCCGTTAATGTTCAGGTCTGTGAAGGTAAATGTAGAAGGGTCTACGGTATATCCGTTTGACGCCATAATTTCAATTGCTTTGTCTCGGAATGCCGATTCAAAACTTTCATCTTTAGGGTCAAGACCAATATCGCCAACCGTGCATTCTAATCTCTTAGTGCTAGTTCGCTCATCGGTTACTTGGATTGCCGCAGTTTTTGTAGTTGTAGCGATAACCTTGCTGATTAACTTTTCAGCAGCAACTGGTTGTGCAACCAGCTTTTTGGCGGCAACAACAATGCTTCCACTTGAATAGTTTCCAGCTTCTGAATAATCAGCAAGCCAGCCAACAACATTCTCGTAAACACCTTCCTTAGATGCAAAACGATTCGCACCCCAGAAATCTCGTCGTGCTCTTACTTGAAGTCTAGATTCACGAACAGCAGCAGAACGAGCAAGCTCAATATCTGCAAGAAGGTCGTTTTCTTCAACATTCGTCAAAGCAAGTACAACTTCGTGAGGATGTGCTGCCAACTCATCAGCGGAGTTCGCAAATGCAAACAAGGCTGTTTTAATGTGGTCTTTCATTGGCTGTTCTGCTTCTGTTTCAGCAATAGTTGCCAATGCTGCACGATATCTGTCGGCCTTAGAAACAGTCTTGCGCAACATAGATGGCTCAACACCATTGCTGTCGCCCATTTGTGCTTTAACAACTCGTGTAACAGACTGAATAGCTTTGCTAACTTCAGATGTAACAACGTGCAAACATTCTGCAATGTCGGCGGCAGTTACTTCTGCACTCACCACAGCACCAAGTGCGTCCAAAACGGCTGACTCAGATGCGATTTCAGTAGAACCAAGCTTCCAGAAATTCTCTCTCTTTGCCTCGACACGTCGGACTTTATCACCAAGGTGTGCGAGTTGAATCAATTCAACAAAGTCGTTTCTCTCTGAAAGAGACTTTGTAGCTTCAACAACTTCTTCTGGTGT
>OFRM01000972.1_pt1 | contig 10615 bp, 7 predicted proteins | sample 1543101 | NCBI WGS metagenome assembly OFRM01 (sample SAMN07774223, study PRJEB24372) | wastewater metagenome | isolation source: Exp Tend VB 0WW | collected 2016-02
ACCGATAGGATAAACTTTGAGATTCATCCAAACGATCGGACTACCTACACAATTTGCTTTAAAATTAATACTAAATTTTAAAGTCGTATTGTAATTTGAATTCACAACCAAACATTCTCTTTTAACTCTGTTCGTTGTATCTTTTACAGGATTATCAGGAAATGTTGAGCAGTAGGCTTGCGCTGTATCTACTGGAGGAGGTGGAGTTGTTGGATTTACAATATTACAAAGTGATCCACCTGGATTTGTGCACGTCTTTGTAGGACGTGGATTTGTAATATCAGTATACATTCCAATGTCGGGAGAAACCCAATAGTGAAATTGGGCAGCATTCCCGCAACCAGTAGTTCCCCCTCTAATGTAGATAATTTGAACATAGTACCAAGTGTTGGGCGTTTGTTCATCTACACTTATCTGATGTCGATGACGTCCGATTGAAGGTCCAGGAGGATTGTTTGGTCCATTTAATGAACTCTGACAAGAAATCATCTTGCATTGATCAGTCATTGGACACCCTCCTGCAATTGATTCCCATACAACAGTTGAAAAAGGACAACAGCTATTATTACAAGGAGAACCTGAAGGAGGATCTTCAGTAATACTAACAACAAGCGGATTTAGAATTCCGGATGTTTGAAATTTCCACCACACAGTTTGTTCCACAGCCCCAGTGGGAACAGCAGGAGCACAAGCACCACCTTCTCCTATTTCTCGTCCGGCAGTTACATTGGTAGTACCGACTCCGGCAAGTGATCCATCGGGAGTAATTGCTTGAGTAGTTGCAGTAGAGCAAATATTACTAACGGCTTGTGGAGCAGGTAAAGGTCCCCACTCCAGTATTTTCCATTCCAAAGTATATTGAACGGGAAAAGAAAATACCGGTAGTTCATTTATTCGTGGTTTGAATTCTTCTTGCGGATACGCAAAGGAGAACGTGAGGATGAAAGCGCTGAGCGCGAACACCCTGGTTGTGAAGAAATTGTTGAGTGTTTTCATCTTAATTATTTTTTTGTAAATGATTTGACGTTTTGTTTATTTAATTGTATTTTATCAAAATTAGTATCATTTGTCCACCAAGCAAAAACCCGAGCAGTGCTCGGGTTTTTGCGAAAAATAATTTAAATTATAGACCGAATGTTGCAGGAACTTTGACTACGAGATGTCCCATTCGAGGAGTCCATGTAGGAGTTGTCGTGACTTGATTCCAGTTGCTGCCATTGAATTTCCAAATACTTGAGAGGAATGTGCCAACAGTAATACCACCAGTTGTATAAATTTTGTTTCCATTTCCGTTATTGAAAACGACGGGGGTAACGTTTGAAACATTTCCCCATGGAGCTACCGCCCCGAGCGTCCAGTTCACACCGTTTGTAGATGACCAGACATTTTCTACACAACCTTGTACTCCACCACCCAATACACATCCAAGAAGATAGATCTTGTCTACTCCGTGATCACGATAGACAACAGGATTCTCAATATTTACTGGAGGATTGTTGAGAGCATGATCTTTCTCACGGCGCCAACTGATTCCATTGCCGGTAGACCAGACATCATTGTAAGGCATACCACCAGAGAACTGCGCTCCTCCAATAACGTAGATTCGATTGCCTGTTCCAGGATTGAATACTACTCCTCCGAGTTGCTGACGAGGTTCCCAGATACGTGTTGTAGGCTGAACTTGAGTCCAGTTGATGCCATCAGTTGTATTCCAGATATCGTTATAGACCTGAGTACTTGAACGTCCTCCCATCACCCACATCTTGTTTTGAAAAACAACGAGAGAAAATTTTGTGCGAGGAGACCAGTGTGGACCAACTTTGACAAGAGTCCAGTCAACTCCATTTGGAGAATTCCAAATTTCATCTGAGTATGTATTTGATGAAGTAAATCCACCCATGACCCAAATCTTGTCCTGGAAATAGACCGCTTCTGCTTGTACACGACCAGTCCATGGAGCGTTCGCAAGGACGGTAGTCCAAGTAGCAGCATCCGTAGAACTATAGACGTCATTCAATGCTTGACCATTTGAAGTCATTCCTCCCATAAGGAAGAGCTTGCCTCCTAGAACAGAAGAAGCATCTTCTGTGTTTTCTACTTCTGCACTAGCAAAAGGCACGATTGAACTAAAGATAAGACTCACGATAAGGCTTACAATATATACGTTTTTCATGATTGGTATTATATCGTATATATTTAAAAAAGTCAATAAAAAACAGCTGACCTTGATGATCAGCTGTAGCCTAAAATTCCCCTTTTTTAATGAATTTCAAATTACTTTTGGACAATGTTATTTTTCAAATAATCCCCCATCGTCCACGTAAGCACCATCGCTCCAATATCATTTGGTTTGCCAATGATAGTAATAACTTTAACCTTGCCGGCTTTTAATAAGCTAAAAGCATATTCAGTATCCATAATAAGTATCCCTTTTTCTCCTGCTTCACTCATTACATCAACGATTACTTTTTCCCTTTCTGTTTGAGAAGCCTTCATTGCATTCCACCATTCATTTTTGATCCATTTCAATTCAGATTCGATAAAGACAGGTTTTTGATATATTTCAACTGATGGTAGCGCATTTCTCACAGGAAGATATCTTATTCCTGCACGAGATTTAAAAAGTGATATCATCGAATCAATAACCTCTTCGTCTTTTCCAGAAAACATAGTTGGCTTTAGTTGCGGTAAAGCATTTCGAACACCTCCATTGCGTCTGTATTCATTCCAAAAAGCAATCTGAGCATCTTCATACTTTGATGCAACATCAAAACTCATGCCACACTTAGGCACAACTGCAAGTATTTGAGTCTCTTTTAGCGGACCGCCAATACTTACGATAAGAATTCCATCTTTAGAGGTAAGAACCGTGTAGACGGAGTCCTGAGATTGAGCCATAACAGATACCACCATCAAGCTCAAGAAACTTATTATTTTTTTCATCTTAGAGTGTTTCTTTTCATTGAAGCACTCTAAAGAGCAAGAGTCAATCAAAAACACTCACCGAGATTCGGTGAGTGTTTTTGATTTAATAGTTAAAGATTTTCTGAAACGGGAGGAATTTCTTGTCCGCCTGTTCCTCCATCATCAGTTGGAGGCTCTGGCTCAGGGTCTGGAGGAGTTTCAACTGGAGGTGGAGTTGGCTGTACCGTCTCACACACACCTGCAATATTTTGCATTTGACCATTTACTACTTTGATACAGTACGGCTCGCCTGTCGCTTCGTCGTAGATCGTAATGCCGATGCGATTGTCCGGTGAGCCTACAATAAGGTGAGCGACATGTGTGATACCATTCATGAATTTCTCTGCAGTGTCTGAAAGAAACCCTCCGACATCCGCAACGACAACAGTAGCTCCACCTCCAAGGGCATCTACTTTTGCATTGAGTTCTTGGATCGCTTTGACCATGAATGGCACCATGCCTCCGATCGAGAGAGATTTCTTGCCAGTCTCACCATCAGTGAGTACGAGCGATGGGAAAATAGATTCAACATCTTGAGCAATGAAACCAAACTTTTTCTCAGCGGAACCATCGTCAGTATTCCAGCGATACGATACCGGCTTGAGTGCAAGAATATTTGAAAGCTCTGAATCCAAGTCAACAATATCTTTTTTCAATGTTCGATCAGATGAACATGAGAGAAGACCAGTCGTACCATTCAAAGTACAAGCTGTTGCGCCACCCGCAGTTTCAAATTTGGCGACAACTCCACCAACGTCACCTTTCACATGAAGAGGATACGATGGAGTATCGAGACCAATTCCCACCCTACCTTGAAGATTGGCAAGTATAATATTTCCATCCAACCCTCCAAGTCCTCCAAGTCCTTTTGGTCCAGGATTAATCACTATATTCCCTCCATTGCCTCGATTTCCTCCACTCGAGGCGCCTCCTTGTCCTCCGGTGATAGTAATAACACCACCATCACCTGCAGCGCCTCCTAAATCCGCAGCTCCTCCAGTAAGCGAAGAGATATTAATATCGGCAGACTTACCTCCATTGCCTCCGCCGGATGCTGCGCCACCGTTACCGCCAATGATAGAAAATATTCCGGCATCACCTCCATTACCTCCTACAGAACTTCCACCATGACCAGAACCAATATTAAATTGACCACCAAAGCCCCCATCTCCTGCGGCGGCACTTCCACCTGGACCTGATCCGGCATCATAACCACCTCCTTGTCCGCCAATATTACCATCACTACCTAATCCAGCATTAAAAACAAAACTTCCTCCTCCGGCACTAAATCCAGAGGCAGAAACACCACCTTGTCCAAGATTGATCAAAAAATCTCCACCAGCACCTCCTGAGCTAGCGACTGAATCTGCTCCATTTCCTGTCTGAATATTTACTAATCCTCCTACTACTCCATCAGCAGTAGGCGTTTGTCCAACAATATTAAGCAAATTGCTGCCAGTCGTATCGCCCAAGATATCAAGCGTAGCTGTCGGTGTATTTAATCCTAGACCCAACCTTTTGTTTGTATTATCCCAAAAAAGTTTTGCGCCTCCTTGAGAAAGTTCTTTTGTATTGTTCGTCCAAAAAGCAATCTGCCCACGTCGCTGTGTTCCGCCGATTCCCTGCACTACATCTCCTAGTCCTCCCGATCCTCCCGTACCGCTGCCTGTTTTTTTGTAGGCAATCGTATCTGTGCCGACGACGGGATCAGGTGCTTGTTGGATCCATTGCTTGCCGCGGATGGTATTTGTTCCCTGTGTCGGGATGACAATCTGCGGATAGAATTCAGAAGTGCTATCAGAATCAGTCGTGCGAGTAAGCACCCACGGGCTGTTCGAAGTAAGAGAGTACACACCATTTTCTATAGAATCACATTGCGTACTCGTACACGTGCCTTCATTTTTGACCAGAATACGTTCACCGATAGAAATGCTTATGCCATTGATAGCTGGAAGAGCTCCTGAACCGGTGAGTGTTGCTCCGATTCCGGAAGCGCCGTTTGAATAGGTGTGCGCTCCCAACGCCACGGCAGTTGCAGCTTTCACCAGAATCGGCGAGATCGAAAGTGCATCGAAGTTCGGGACAGCCGACCATTGATTCTGGCCGAGTGACTGGAAGGTAATAGTTTGGCGGGCAGTATTAACTTCTATCGAAGTGGTGAAATTGATAAAGTCACCGGAAGCCCCGTTGACATACAGCGTATTCGCAGCGGATATTTTTATAATATGAATCGTTCGTCTTATTGTCGGAGCAGAAGCAAGCGACGGGAGAGTAATCGTCACATCCCCACTTGAGGTATCGGCATAGATTGTCTGATCAGTGTGGCCGCTCGCATCGATCGTGTACGAGGAAGAGACCACGGTATCAAATGTAGTGACTGCCGGCTCAACAGAAACAGTACAGTTCGAAGATCCTGGCGTACAGTTCGGATCGAGAGTTTGACCAGGAACATACTGAGTTGTTGGAGGAGCAGCGAAGAGATGGATGGTGAAAGAAAAAGCTACAAGAAATACAAGAGAAGCTAGAAGTAGCATCTTTCCTTTGAGTGCATTTGATATGTTCTTTAAGATAGAAACCTTCATGTTATACCTTTAGTATAGCTTATTTTCCCTTTAAATTTTGAATATGGTGTTTATAAACCCTTTCTTGACGGTAAATGGAGCACTTGTATGGAGAAGCGTATAGGATTCATCGGCATTTTTCTTCTCGATGGTGACATAGTATTCTCCATTTTGTATGAGGCAGTAGTATTTTCCGATGCGATCGGCAACGCGTGTGGCTACTTCGGTCTTGGTCGTAGAAGTATAGACTCGAACAACTCCATAAGAAATCGGCACGCCGTTCTTGTCTTCCAGTCGTCCGGCTGAACGCTGCTTCAATCCTACTTCGCGAAGGATGAGAAGTACAACGTAGAGAGCGAGGATGACTGCATTGTAGACAGACGGCGCCGTGATGACGGCAAGAATGGAAATAGTAAATCCAAATGAGAAGAAAACATCAGAGAGCTTGGTAAAGAATCGATCGCGCTTGGAATAATATTTCATCAGCTTCTGATCGCGCTTGGCGAATTCGTTCCAGTCGAATGCTTCAGGGTCCATCGGAATATTTCGGGTGATGACTTGGCCTTCTTCCTTGACTTCAAAGACTGTTCCGAAATAAAGATCAAGATAAATCTCATCCCGAGTCTTGCCGATAAGCTTGAGCGATGGAAAGCTGTAGTGAGTTTTCTTCGGTACGAGGCGATACTTGCCGGGAGCAACCAAGAATCCGTATCGTCCATCCATGTCAGTGATCGACGTTGCAATTTCTTTTCCTTCAAGATCGCTCAAAGTCACGATTACGGGATCAAGCGGCTGCTTGGTAACGGCATCGTAGACTGTGCCCCACGGACGAGCGCGCTTCTTCAATCCAAAGGCGCTCAAAAGAAGCGACCACAATCGATATGGAATGAGAAAGATTTCTGAGAACGAAAGCGGGGTGCCGAAGATGACAGGAAGAATGCTGAAGATGGCGCCAGCAAGCAGTCCAACGGCAGCAATTATTTTTGCCAAGAGATTTGCATCGCTTGTATGGAAGGTATTGTAAATTTCATAAATGGCGCTCGTAAGCGCTTCAAGCGTGAAGTCGTACGTTTCTTTGATAATGCACCCGATCGTGTGAAGCAAATCAGGTGGACAATATTCATCGGGCGGTGGAATACAATCAGCGGGATGAGTAGTACAGAAGTCAGGCGGTGGTACGCAAAGAGATGGATCGGTCACGCAGACATCCGGCGGCGGAACACAGTTTTCAGGATTGGTCGTGCATATGTCCGGTGGAGGTACGCATGCTGCCGGATTTGTTGCACACAAGTCAGGAGGCGGAGTGCACAAATCCGGATTGGTTGTGCAGTCTTCTCCCGGCGGCGGAGTGCAAGAGTCGGGATCTGTGTCGCAAATATCGGGAGGTGGAACGCATTGTGATGGATCGGTAGTACAAATGTCAGGTGGGGGTACGCAGGCATCGGGATTGGTCGTGCAGAGATCGGGCGGAGGTACACAATCAGTCGGATGGATCGTACATGAATCAGGTGGAATATTGAATTCTTGATTGTCGGTTGGAGTGTACGGATTGTTAAGATCATTGCCCGCGTGACAGCCTGCATCGGCCGCGTCGATTAAATTGTCAGCATCATTGTCGAGGCCGTCGTTGCATTCATACGTTGTAGTTCCCGACCCTCCGCCGGTTGGATTGGATTCGTTCACATCCAACGCATCAGTACATCCTGGGTCGGCGGGATAATCTATCAGTCCATCGCTGTCATTATCAATACCATCGTTACAAGCAACAGATGAAGCGCTTGAACGCCAGTCAGTGTTGACGCAGGCATTCCCCACTCCACAATCAAATTGTATCCAACCGTAATTCTGACTCCAGGCATATCCAGAAAAGTTTCCTGTTGTACCACTGATGGTTACTGACGGAGTTGCGCTGTTTACAAATGGTCCAAAATTTATCCAACCACCATTTTCTCCAAACGCATAACCAGACAGAACTCCTGATCCGTTATTTGAAACTTTGAAGTTTGATGATCCGCAGGAGCTGTTGTTTGAACAGTTGAGATTGACCCAGCCGAAATTTTCGCTCCAGATATATCCAGTCAATTCACTCGCAGTGACATGGACTTGCTTGGTGGGATTGGTTACTGGGAAATAGCCGAAGTTGATGAGACTTCCATCGGAGAGAAGTTTGGCCTTGTAGTTCCCTGCCGAGAGTGGATCTATCGTTCCGTTAGTTGTGGAAGCGAACGAGAATGAAGGAAGGGCAACGAAAAGAAGTATGAAAAAAGAGAAAAAGAGTTTGCGCATGGATACATGCATTATATCGCAAATCCGGTCAAAAGACGGAAGAACGTTGTGATAACTGGGGAAATAAAATTCCACAGAAAGAGGACGAGGAAAAGAAAGACAACGAGAGCGTAGCGTTCAAGCCATCGCTCGATATGAGCGAAACGTGCAGGCAAAAGATTGAAAAGAATTTTTGAGCCATCAAGAGGCGGGAGCGGGACGAGATTGAAAATAGCAAGCACTAAATTGACGAGCACGATGATCGCCGTGATCGAATAAAAGGCTTGGCTTGTAATATGAAGAAGCGGCGCAACTCGAATGATAATGGAAAAGAAAATGGCCAGGGCAAAATTGGAAATGATGCCGGCGCTTGCAACGACCATTGTTCCCCATCTTTTGTTTGAGAGATTATTGGGATTGTACGGAACGGGCTTGGCCCAGCCGAAGACAAATCCTGTTTGAGAGAGCACAAGGAGAGCCGGAAGAATAACTGAGCCGAAAGGATCGAGATGCTTGAGCGGATTCAATGTCAGCCGGCCCTGATCTTTTGCCGTCATATCGCCAAAATAGTAGGCGGCAAAGCCGTGAGAAACTTCATGGATGACGACCGACATGATAAGTATGACTATATAGAAGACTGCATTCAATTCCTGCATCCCGTTACAAGCAGGTCGCGGTCAATAAACCGTGATTTTGCTTACTTAAGTTTGTAATGTTTTTCATAGTGAAGCGAATTCTAGTATTCTCTATTACTGCGACCGCGGCTTGTAACGGGACTATAATAAAAACTGCTGTAAAAGCAGTTTTTATTATAGCATTTTCAGGATATTAGTTGGGGTACGTCACTCGAATGGCTCGCTCGACAATACGCAAGTTTGTAGCGCTTCCGAGATTTTGAATGTCTGTGCACGTTGCGTTGTAACCGAGAGATTCTATCTTGGTGAAGCTCTCAGGAGTGCCGTCGTTGTCTGAATCAATGGGTGCGTTCTTGTCTACGGTCACATGAGCACAAGAATTGACTGTCGGAGAGCTTTGGAACGGGAGATAAAAATCAAGCGTTCCCCCTCGTGTGAAATCCTGCGTCGTGCCGGCACATTCAAAATCACTGTCCGGAGCTCCAACGCTGTCAGACGAAGAATCGTACTGACCAAAGCCATTTTTTTGAATGTCGGCATAGAGCGCGCATTCAGCTCCCGTGTCAGCGGCAAAGAAAGCAAAGTTGGCATCGCGAGCCTGAGACGTGAGAAGCACTTCCTTGTAAGAAATATTGGCAATGCCGAGCGTGATCGTGAGAACGATAGCAGAAATAAGAACGGCAAAGAGCGCAACGAACCCCGCAGTAGAACTTGGCGATGTGCCAGAGGCACGCGATGAAATCGCATCGCCAAGTTTCACTGACGGGGTGAAGCCTTTCCTATTATGTTGTGATAGTTGCTTTTTCATATTATGGAGTTGGCGATGTATACCAGTTAAAAAGATTTTCGCGGACAGAAACCTCCTTGTCCGGACCTGTTCCCTGAGGCCACGACACTGTCGAGTCTATCTGTATTTCATCGGGAGAAAGCTGGGTAACGACAATAGTCCGAACAAAATTGGTTTCATCGCTTCCGCTATAATCAAAATATCGCACAGCACTTCCAGTCGAAGTTCGTCGAAGCGGATCACACCCGCCAATAGCACTGCCTCCGCAAACACTGACAGCAAGATTCTTGGCATCGATCATGCATCCGCTTCCGTTTGCCGGCATGCAGGTAGCGATAGGTCCGCTTAAGAATTCGCTCCATCCCGTAGCTGACCCAAGGACTGTCGTATCTCGAATGTTTCTCACCATCTCCACTCCCTCGCTTGCAAGCCACGCGGCAGTGACTTTGTTTTTGGCATAGTTGGTGTTGTTGATTCCACTTGCCGTCATGCTGATAAGGCCGATGATAGAAAAAGTAAAAATAGAGAGCGCGACGAGCGTCTCAACCAGGGTAAACCCCGCAGTAGAGCTTGGCGATGTGCCAGAGGCACGCGATGAAATCGCGTCGCCAAGTCTCACTGACCGGGTGAAGTCTCGTTTTTCATATGATTGCTTTAATTGTAAATTGTAGATTGTAGATCTTTTCATCATATTATTGTGAATCAATTAAACGCTCTGAAACGGTGGTCTGCAATTCAAACGGCGAATCAACATTTTTGAACTTTATTTTTCCTGACAGTCGGATGATGACGCGAGGCTGAACGACATCAGGTGCGAGAGCAGATCCGACAACAGTAAATCCTGATTGCGGATCAAGCTCTACCTCAGAGGGAGAAATGGGGTGGAAAGCTTCGCCGTTATTGGTCGTCTTGTAGAGACGAAAACTGTCGTTCGGACCGTTTTGAATAAATACATATCCAATCTGATCATCATCGAGCGTCGGATTGCCATTCTGTCCTTCAAAGACGAGCGAGTTGGCTTCATTGCCCAGCGGACAATCAGCGGGAGCAGTAAGAGAATTTACCAGCGGATTGGAAGTGAAAGGACTATCATCCAGAGGATCGGACGGCGGATTGCCGTTTACTCCCGACGGGCAGACATAATTGCTTCCAAGACGGATGTTGCGAGCCATGTCTTCCATGATAAAGCCGAGGTTGTCGATGATGGCGCCCTGTGCCTGATTTTTCTTGTGAGCCGTATTGGCAGCAAGAACGGCTCCGATGCCAGAAACCATAATAATGACAAAAAGTCCGACGGCGATCATGACTTCAATGAGGGTGAACCCGGCAGTAGAATTTGGCGATGTGCCAGAGGCACGCGATGAAATCGCGTCGCCAAGTCTCACTGACCGGGTGAAGCCTCG
>OFRM01000974.1_pt1 | contig 10606 bp, 23 predicted proteins | sample 1543101 | NCBI WGS metagenome assembly OFRM01 (sample SAMN07774223, study PRJEB24372) | wastewater metagenome | isolation source: Exp Tend VB 0WW | collected 2016-02
CCAGGCGTTCGGCCTCTCTGCGCGGGTAGGCGGCGCAGTATTCCAGGATGGCCGCACGCTCCTCATAGCGTTCCTTGGCGGATTCGTGGCGTTCGGTCATGGCCCGTCAAACTCCATCAGATCAACCAGCCGGCCCATGTCGTTATCGACAAACTGCCAGCTTTCACGGTCAAGCCATAGCGGGATTCGCCCTTCCCATTCGCCGTTTCGTTGCTTGACGATAGACAGCACCGCGTCACCCTGTTGCGTCAGCGAATAGGTTTCCTCGCTGGAAAATGATCGCCCACCCGTTGAACCGCTCGGGTCAAGGGCACGCTCCTTTTTGACGTTTCGCCAGACAGAAATCACATTGTCAGCTTGATCCGTGATCGCCGACGATCCCCTCACGCTGAATTTTCCGGGCGCCTTCATTTCGTCATCGTCGACCTGCCCTTTTTTGGCGTGGGCAACGAGGTGAATGTGCACCCCGGTATCACGTGCGATGTTGCACAGCGCGCCTATGAATTGCTTCTGCTCGGTCATGGCGCCGTTGCCGTCCTCCGGCAATCCGCACGTCAAGAACGAGTCAATCACGAAATGCCTGATTGCCTTTTTGTCGTGACAGTACCGAATGACAGCCAGCAGCTTTTCGGGCGTCGTCTGGCCGATGTGATCGTAGAGCCACAGGTGTTCTTTCGCGACTGCGAGATAGCCTCTGGCGAAGTCTGCCGTCAGTGCATCGCGCCCCGATACCTGGCGCACCAGCCGGTAGAGCGTGCGCCGCGCCGGCATCTCGAAAGAGGCAATGCAGACCTTCGTTTTCTGGGCGACAAGTCCAGCACACACCATTCCGAGCGCGTAGCTCTTGCCGTGGCCGTTGAAGCCAGTCCAAACCGTTACCTCGGACTCGCGGAAGCGGAACTTGGCGAACGTCGACGGCCATGGCATGCACAGGCCGGAAACACGATCCGGCCGGTTGATTAACTCTGCGACATCATCGGCGAATGCCATCCCTGACACGACCTTGTGGCCGGCGTCTGTCAGGTTCATGTAGGCCGCGAAGTCGATATCATCGGGCATGAGAATGTTGCTCACGGGCATGCCTCCGTCAGCAACTTTTCACCACTTGCCGCAGTCCAGTGCCAGCCAAAATCGTCGTCCGGGCCGGTGGAGAAACTGCGAAGCGTGAGCGATGCATAGGCCGGCATGGCCGCCTTGATCGCCTCCCAGAACGCCATCACTCGCGGCGAATAGGCGTCAGCAATTGCCGCGACGTTCAGGCCGACAAGGCATCGAAGATCAAGCCGGTCGACCGATGCCGATGGAGACAGAGACAGAACCGGAATTGCCCAGGTTTCACGCCATGCGAACCAGTCGTCCTGTTCATCAGAGTCGATTTTGACAATCGTCAGGGCCGGCTTCTTGCCCTTCAGCCGCATCCGAATCAACCAGTCGGCAGTTTTTGGCGCGCTCATGCCACCACCCGCAGCGGCTTGTCTTTCGGTTTCGGTGACGACAGCACCCAGCCAATGCCGGCCATGTAGCGCGTTTCTCCGGTTGGAGGCAACTTCCAGCCATCGGGGAGAGGATCGCCGTTAGCCACGTCGAAGCCGTAAATCAGAGGATCGCGTATCGGCTTGCCTTCAGAAGTGGCAGGTGTTGCCTTTGGCCTTTCCTTGACCTTTGCCCAATTCTTCGAAATTGCATTGCGAAATGCCGCATCCCAGTCGATGTACTTGTAGCCCTTTGCTCGGCATGAATCGACAAAGTTAGCAAGGTGAGTCTCTAGCTGATCGTAACCGTTTAATTCTGCCCACGCTTTCACCCTCTCAGAAACCGAGAAGTCTTCAGGAATTGGCGTTTCGCGTCTTGACGCGTCTACCTTTCCTTTCCCTTCCCTTCCTTCCTTCCTACCTGCGCGTGTATCCACCGTCACTGACGCGTCACTGACGCGTGACTCTATATATTCATCAGGGGACGGTAAATTGGAGTCTTTTTCACGCGGATTTATATGCTGATGTTGTGTAAACGACGGTATGAACGCCAAGTTTTCACCGTACAAACACACAAGCCCACGAGTCAGTAACGCGTCACATAAGGCATCTATATTTGTCTCGTCAGCAGGCAGGTAGCGCATCTTAAAAGTCTTTGGCTTCCAAGAAAAACGGCCCTCTTTGTCAGCCTCACACCACAACGCTATGTACAAAAGCCGGGCCAATGGCTCAAGCTCTACGATGTCTTCTGAGGTAAAAAACTCAGGCTTGATTGTGCGAATTCTAGCCACGTGCACCCCCGAGCGCTTTCGTCAGCGTCTTGCACAGCAGCACAATTTGAGCGCTGCGAACGCTTGCATTTTTGATCTTGGCCAAATGCTCGGCTTGTTTTTGTGCCTGTTGCCAGGCGCTGTTTTGTGTCATACTTGATCCTGCTCCGAAAGTTCAAAAAACCGCTGAGGCTTGCCGGCCTGTGACGCGGTTTTTTGATTTGTAGAATCCAGCTTCTCGCCCCAAACTGCCGGGGCCATTCCTTGGCGCTGGACAAGCCAAGACGACGATCCAGAAATCTTGTTCATGAGAAGCCACGGCAAGCGCCTGGCCTTTCCCTGCTCCATTGCCTGCGTTTTGTGTGCGGGCAGGATCCCGGCGCAGTTTTTTACTTCAACCGCCCATGTGCGCCCGTCAGTGTCCGTCGCCGTCAAGTCGTGGCTGACAATGCCGCCAGTAATCTGATCCACCATCCAGTCACGATCTCGCAACAGGTTCGCCGCCATACATTGGCCGCGTGATCCCTTCGTCCTTGATGCCTTGCCGCTCATTTATCCGCTGTCCGTTTCAACAGGTGCGGCGCGCCACGCTTGGCTGCACACTGCCCGCAGCGAAATCCGTGCGGCGTGCGGCGCTTGCGGCCTTCCAGCGGCTGGATCGTCTGGCATTCTGGGCAGAGAAACCGGTACTGGCCGGAGACTAGGCCACCGCCTGGTGTAAGAGTACGGCCCATTACTCGTCATCCTCGTCGGTGAAACGGAATAGGGCCAGCAGGCAATGGCACATGACGGCGTAGGCCGCGATGGTTAGGGCCAAGGTTGTCACTTCCTGTCTCTCCCTGATGTTCACGAGCGTAGATAGTTCTTCTCAGGCATTCCGCCCCCGAAGAAAATGCCCGGCGCTGGCTTGTGGCCAGGCCGGGCACCAAAACCCCGCGCACGAAGGGAAGGCGGGGAACAGGAGAGACATTCAGGCGGCCGCCTTGTGCTCCGAGCCGCAGCGCTCGGCGTGCAGACGCAGCAGACGGTCGCCAAGCTGCCAATTTGGAATCTTGCACTTGCCATGCAGCAGGCCAGAGATATGGCCCTGAACAGCGTCGACCGCAGCAGCGATCTGCGCTTGTGTCAAGCCGGATTCCATGAGTTCGGTGATGATCTTTTTCCACATGTGACAATTATCATGATCTTGTTTCCATCAGTCAACATCTCCGCTGGAATTCTTTCAAAAATATATCAAGAAAGTGTTGACATTGGTAAACACAATCCTGATAATGACTACATCGCAACAACAACACAGGGGAACGAAATGACCAAGGTACAGAAGATCAGCGAAATGCTTCTTGACGCAATCGCCACCACCAGAAGCATTTCCGAAGGCTTCGACAAGATCATGGGCGAAGGCGCTTATGAAAAGCTGGCCAGCGATCTTTACGACGCGCTGCGGGCCGCATAACCCCCCCCCACGAAGCCCCAGGCCACAAGCCTGGCGAGCTTCCCGGAAAGCGTAACCGAGAAAAACGTTTCTGGAAACAAACGACTGGCAGTGTCTCAAGGCTCACAGGGCTGAGGGGGCAACGATCAGGAACCAGATGGCAGCCGGGAATAGACCGGCAACTTAATCGGCCTCACGCATCACGGCCCCACGGGGCGGCAGGAGTGCAGGGGCGGCGGGATCGTAACCCGCTCACGAAACGGGAGAAAGAAAGATGCAACACGGAATAACGGTGGAATACCACCACACGATAGAGGGTAAAGTTGTGCAGGAGCATGTGCACAACAAGCCGAAGGAGCCGATGTTCGGTGCGGCCCTTCCGGCAGTGCTGCGCCGCCCGCAGCGATTCGCCAACTACGATCCGCGTCCTGACTTGCCTTTTGAGGACATGGACGACGAGCGCAGGCCGATGTCCATGCTAGTGACTGTGCTGTACGGCGCAGCTTGGGGCCTGGCAATCGTCGGCATAGTCGTCGCCAATTGGGGGCGCTGAGATGAGCCAGAACGACGTTTGCCCGTGCGGCAAGTACAAGGCATACCGCAAGGGCCTGTGCTGGGGCTGCGACGCCGAACTCCGGCGCCATGAGCGCGATTTCGCCGAAGCTGCCAAGGCTGCTGCCGAGTTCGCGGTAACGCCCGAAGAGAAGGCCGCGCTGTTTGCCGAGATGCTTGACGTTAGCGACAGGCGGGCGACATGAGCAATGAGGAACAGCACGAAATGCTGTGCACGGTGTTGTGCAAACTGGTCGACGTTCTCGACTGCGATGAGCTTGCGTTGATCGCGCATTGCTGTGGGGTGCAGATTGAGGAGTTTTACCAGCCGGCGGAAGAGCATAGGATCGCAGCATGAGCGTTTACAAGGCAATCAACGCGGTTCAGGGTGCTCTGTCGAAAACTGGAATAACAAAGGATCGCACAAACACGCAGGGCGCCGGATACAAATTTCGCGGCATTGATGACGTCTACAACGCCATCGCCCCGCTTTTGTCAGAGCATGGATTGTGCATTCTTCCGCGCGTTCTTTCCCGCCAGTGTGAAGAGCGAACGAGCAAAAACGGCGGCGCACTATTCTATGTGACCGTCGAGGCCGAATTCGATTTTGTCAGCGCCGAAGACGGCAGCGTGCACACCGTCAAAACTTTTGGCGAGGCCATGGACAGCGGCGACAAGGCCACGAACAAGGCCATGTCAGCGGCTTATAAATACGCTGCGTTCCAAGCGTTCAGTATTCCAACCGAGTCTGACAACGACGCGGATGCACATTCGCATGAGGTTATAAAAAGGACGGGAAATTTAACAGATAGCGCCGTCGCTGACTTCGTGGCGACGATAAGCGGCTCCGAGACAATGGACGTGCTCAAGAACGCATTTGCAGAAGCCTACAGGGCCGCAGAAATCGCTTTGGATGATAAGGCAAAGGCTTCCTTTGAAAAGGCCAAGAACGAGCGCAAACAATACTTTATCGACAAGGAGAAAAAGGCATGAATGTATTTACGTTTTCCGGGAACCTGGGCCGCGATGCCGAGCAGCGGTACACAGCTGGCGGAGATTCGGCTGTCTCGTTTTCAGTCGCCGTCAAATCCGGATTCGGCGATAAGGCGGTTACGAGCTGGATCAAGTGCAATCTCTGGGGAAAACGCGGCGAGTCTGTCATGCCGTACCTGAAGAAGGGCCAGCTTGTAGGAGTCTCCGGCGAATTCTCGGCCCGCGAATGGCAAGACAAGGAAGGCCAGACAAAGATCAGCAACGAGGTACGGGTGAATGATGTGCAACTGCTCGGCGGCCGCCCACAGGAACAAGCGACGGAGACAGCGAAGCCATCAAGGCCCGCGCCTGCTCGTGACTTCTCCGACGACGTGCCTTTTTAGGACATCAGAATGACAGCACTATTCATCCTGGCTAAAGAACATCGTGCACTTGCCGACAAGCTGCACGACTTGGACCTTGACGACCAAACGATTGCCGACACGCTTGAAGGAGAAAGCGGCGATCTTGTCGAGAAGGGAAAAAACGTCGCGGCGGTGTTTCGGAATCTCGAATCGGACGCCAAGCAGATCGAGGAAGCCGAGCAGCAATTAGCCGCACGCCGCCAGGCAATCGAGAAGCGCGCCGAGTCACTCAAGCAATATCTGAAAACTTCCATGGAAATGGCCGGCATTCAGAAAATCGAATGCCCGTGGTTTGTCGTCAGCATTGCTCAGAATCCGGTGTCCGTGACAGTGGATGACGAATCGCTGATACCTGCTGACTATTTTAGAGAAATACCTGCAAGCCGCGAGATTGACAAGAATCTTGTAAAAGCCGCGATGAAAGCTGGATTTGATGTGCCTGGCGCGCATCTGTCTCGCAGCACTTCGCTGAGGGTGCGGTGAGTTTTGTTTTATGCATCAATTCTTGATCGGAGCACAGAAATGGAAATAACCACACACACGGCCCTTGGCGTAGACAAAACAAAACGCTATGGATGGGTGACGAAAGACGAACCCGGAAGCCTGCAAATGCTGCACAAGGACGTGCTGCAAGTACACCCGGCGTACCAGCGCGACGTGCTGCCAGAAAAAGTAAAGGCGATCACGGCTGCATGGTCTTGGCTGAGTCTTGGGGCGCTGGTTGTTGGCGAACGTGGCGGCGAGTATTGGGTGATTGACGGCCAGCACCGCACGCTGGCCGCTAAGCGGCGAAGCGACATTACACACTTACCCTGCGTGGTTTTCAAAACCGCCGACGTGAAAACAGAGGCGCGGGGCTTCTTGGATCTGAACACTGGACGTAAGCCAGTTACCGCTGTCGCAAAGCAAAAAGCAATGGTTGCCGCTGGCGATGAGGTCGCGGCGTTTGTGCAGAAAACGTGTGATGCGTTGGGTGTGACGATACGCCCCACAGCCAGCAAAGCCGGGGAAATAAAGTGTGTGGCTTGGTGCGTAAAACGCGCAGCAGAAAACGCGGAGGCGTTTACGCAAGTGCTGGCGTTTGGCGCGGAAATCAGCAGGGCCGACAACATGCCGATACCCGAGCGCGTGCTTGAGGGGATTTGGATACTGAACGCCAAATGCGGCGAAGGTCTAGCAGATAAAAAACTTGCAAAGCGATTGCGCGAGAAAGGCGCTCGCGCCCTACTGGACGCAGCAAACAGGGCCGCAGCGTACTACGTGAGCGGTGGCGGGAAGGTCTGGGCGCAGGGCATGCTGGCCGAAATCAATAAAGGCTTACAGCGCAAATTTACGATGGACGGCATTGAGGCATAACGCCGGCCATGAGCGGCCGGCGCGCGGCGATGGTACTGAGTAAGCCGGCGTCCAGCCGGTCCGCTCGATGAGCTTGTTGGGCGATGACAAACAGGAGAAACAAATGTTTGAATGGCATGTGAAATACAGCGAAACGAAAAAGGAAGGTACGCGCATATCTTGCAGCATGGGCGGCGCGACGGTCTATGCAGACAGCGAGGAAGAAGCCCGGCAAATCATGGCCGAAGAGATGCCGGACAGCACGATTGACTCGCTCACAAAGGGCGATGAAATCGCCGACGATTGATGACGCCCAACGCTTGAAGTGAGCGGGCTGAGCGCTTTTTGCGAAGCTCCGCTCGACCGTAATGTTATGCACGGAGGTTGAAATGGAGCATGTTTTTACTGACAAGGTAGTGACGGCGAAAAAGCATTACCGCTGCGATGCCAGCGAGCAATGGAACCGCGCTGGATACACGTTGGATGAATGTGAAACCGGCGAGCAGCGGCTGATGGTTGAGGCCGCAGAAGCCGACAAGTGGCGAATCCTGCCGGGGCAGGCATACCGGAAAGTGATTGGCATTCACGACGGAGCTTTCTGCACCTACCGGGCAAGGCCGGGCATGGATGCAGTCTGCAACGACCTCGATCTGTTTGATGAGTGAGGCAGTGCATAACCAAACAGCTAAGCGCGCGGCAACCCGCAAGGGTTGACGTCCGCTTGAGCGCCCGGTTAGCGGGCTGGTTGATAAACGAAAGGAAAGTGATGGACAGCAGGATTGAAGAACTGGCGCAGATCATTTCGGAGCGCGCTGGCGCTGCGGCTGAAAACACGCGCAATGCTGCGGGCGGAATCCTTGGCGACCGCTACCACTCTTGGCGCAGGCTGCACACGCTGGCCCGCGACATACAGGCCGTGATTGACGAATACAGGCGAGACCACCCTGAGGAATACCGGGACGACGAAGCGGAGCGGCTGCGGGGCATGATTGACACATACGTGTCTGAGCTTGTCGATGCGCGCCAGCAGTTGGCCCGCTACAAAGAGCGCGAAGCCGTACAGGGATGGGCGCCGCTGTGAACGACATGCCGCCACTGCCGCCGCCTGACCGGACGATGCACCAGTACGGAAAGCAGATAGACCATTTCACCGCCGATCAAATGCGCGCCTACGCACAAGCGGCGCTTGATGCCTTGAATGACGAGCTTGAGGCATCGCTCAAGCGGATGATTGACGCCGGACTGGGCCAGATACCGGCGGCGAACAGCAAGCCCGCTAACGCCAGCGGTAACCAGACGGCCCGTCAGGGCCGGTCTGGTTGACCAACGGGTTCGGCGGCTGCTGATACGGAGACCGACATGAACGACAAAGAGGCCCGGCACATGCTGGATAACCTGCGGCTGATACATGCTGCCTACGACGCCAAAGGCGCTGACTTGAGCGCGTGGCCATGGAAAGCGGCCGACGAGATTGAACGGCTGAGAGAGCTTAATAAAGTGCTTGAGGCCGGTTTTTTCGAGGCGGCAAAGCAGATTGCCAAGAGCGATCCGGCAGGCGTTGCCCTGTGGCTGAGAGAGCAAGGTTTTATGACGCAAAACGCGAGGTGATGCCATGAGAGTGAAGATAGGTGAAGCGATTTACGACAGCGAGAATGAGCCATTGATGGTGATCCTTTCCGCCGCCGACAAAGAAAACATCAGAAACATGATGCCGGAAGCAACCTGCTACGCATCCTTCCCGGACTGCTGGGGCAACGACGACAAAATGCGGGCATGGATGCTGACGCCGAACGCTGGTGGTAACGCGACGTGAGCGGTGCACAACAGACAGAGCGGAGTGAAACGGCTATTGCCGCGAACGGTCGCGTTGACCGCAATGTTAGGCATGGAGGTTGAGATGAGCGAATACGTGAACGAACCGCACGAATTTGTGGAGGACTGCGACTGCCACCAGTGCGCGATTAAGCAGCGCGACATGGCAATTTGGATGCTTGCCGAGTGGGCAGCTGCAATTGACCGAAATGGCGCTGGATGGGACGACTGGGACGAGTATTACAAGGACACTGCTTTCCGCCCCGGCCCGCTGCGGCAGAGGCTGGACAAGGCGATTGCAGAAGTGAATGCACAGAATGCCTAACGCTAAATAGGCACCGCTTACAGTGTCCATCGAAACTTAAACAGGAGGAAAACATGAGCCTGACCACAAGTCGCCATTGTCATCAACGAAACCGAGAAGATACACACCTGGAAGCCGCATGAACTACTGGACGCCTGCCGAAGACGCAAAACTTATCGCGCTCTACCCGGACCACTCGGCCGTCCAGATCGCCGCAGCCCTCGGCCGCAGTCGAATTTCGGTCAAGAACCGCGTCAACCGCCTGCGTCTGCGAAAATCCGAAAACAGCGGCAACTTCAAGCCGTGCCGGGAAACCTGGAACAAAGGCCACGTCTACCAGCTGCATGAAAACTGCGTCGCGACACAGTTCAAGCCAGGAAACAAACCATCCACCTGGCGTCCGATTGGCCACGAGCGCATCACCGACGAAGGCTATCACCAGCGCAAGCTGACCGATACCGGAGTCACCATGCGGGATTACGTCAATGTGCACTGGATCGTCTGGCGCGAAGCCGGGCGTGAAATCCCGAAAGGCATGGCGCTGGTGTTTCGGGATGGCGATAAAAGCAACATCACGCTCGACAACCTCGAACTGGTCACCAGAGCCGAGCTGATGCGCCGCAACAGTTGCCACAACCACGGCCCGGAGATCGCCGAACTCGTCCGTCTGCGCGCCATCATCACCCGCCAAATCAACAAAAGGAGCCAAACCGCATGAAAAATATCACCGACCTGCGCGCCACGCTGTTCGACACGCTCGAAGCGATCAAGGCCGGAAAGCTTGACATCGACCGCGCCAAGGCGATCAACGAGGTAGCACAGACGATCATCAACACGGCCAAGGTCGAGGTCGACCACCTGAAAATATCTGGCGGAAGCGGCAGCGAATTCATCGCCGGAAACGAATACCAGCCACCTGCCCTACCGGGCAAAGAGATCAGGGAGCGCACCGGCCACGGCACGCGCACCGTGCAGATGCTCGGTGGCGGCGCGACGCTTACCACGCACCGGGCGACCTGACAAGGATGTCCTTCTATTCGGCATCGCAAGAAAATCCGCGCTCCTTGCTATGGAAAAGTGCAAAAACGCTACCGGGCAGCGTCTCAAAATTGAGATGTACGTTAGCGCAAACCAACGCAGAGTCGAGCGGTGCGCAGCATCCGACTCGGACGCCAGGTTAAGCGTCTGGTGGAACAACAAAAGGACACGAGTATGAGCGAGCAAAAACAGAGCCTGAACACACAGCTTGCAAACGCTGTGGCAGCGGTCGCATCGGCACAGGATTACCTTGGCCGGATGTGCGAATTGACAGCACGCGCTCGGAACGAAGAAACCGACGCACGCAACAAGGTGAACGAAGCGCAAAAGCATTTTGATGAACTGGTGGCGCTGGTCAAAAAGTCAGCCCCGCGAAACACCGACTGGACGCGCCATGTTGGCGTGCCGGTTGACGCTTAACGTGGAGTTGAGCGGCCCGACGGCGGCATTATCGCCGGAGGGTCCGGCTCAAACGCAGGGTTCGGCGTCTGATT
>OFRM01000976.1_pt1 | contig 10599 bp, 11 predicted proteins | sample 1543101 | NCBI WGS metagenome assembly OFRM01 (sample SAMN07774223, study PRJEB24372) | wastewater metagenome | isolation source: Exp Tend VB 0WW | collected 2016-02
GTTGATGCCGCCAGCGCCCTGTGATCCTCCGTGGTATGACGTCATATCCCAACCGATAAGCGTGCGCGTTCCTGCTGTATCGTTAATCGTCACGTTGATATATTTATTGTTTCCATTTGTTCCGGTACTGGCCGTAAATCTCAAAATAACCCACTCGCCATAGTTCCATACACCGCCGCCAGCGGCCATACTTGCGCCGAATGTGTAACCGATTCCATTTGTGTAAAGCGTTGGAACGCCGGCATTGATGTACAGCAGAAACGATGTATATCTGCCGCTATCGTCTCCAATTTGCAGCGAGTCAAAAATAGGATAAATCGTTGCACAGCTATCCAGAAAAAACTTGCAATCTATGGTTATTTCTTCTTTTCCTGTTGCAAAAGTATCATCCGTGGCCGCATATATGTATGAGTTTGTGCCGCTTGTGTAAAGCGCAGGATAGATTCCATCTGGCTCTCCAAGATTGGAAACGGCGCCGCCAACAGTCGTAAACGCGCGTCCTGTTTTCTCGCACGCAAACGTAGTCTGTCCAACCGTCTCAAAATTTAATAGCAGTACGGCATTATCCCAGTATTGATTGTATAAATCAGGGTCAAGCGTCTGGGTTTCTGATCCAACCTCGCAATCAACCTGAAGCTCATGGACAGCCATGCGATCAAATTGGTTAAAATTAACAGCCCCGACAATTTCAAGTACAATAGGATCGCCATCGTCTGTATAGGCGTCATCGCGCATTGTATAAAGCTTTCCGTTAGCATAATCGCTAACTATAATTTTATTGACAAGATTAAAGCCGAAATTTGCTCTGTGCCTATCAATTCCATAGCTTTTTACTGTTGTCCAAACATCTGAAGTTAAATCATACAAGAATGAATTATCTACAGTATTTAACTGATAAAATTGGTGCCCATTCTGCATGTATGAAAACGCTGTCGCCGACTCAAGCGCCCGCGTAGACGCCAATATGCTTTCAATATCAGGAGTAGATACTTTTTTGGGAGAATATCCTGATAATAAAACGACCTGGCACTCTCCCATTCGGTTGCGCGCCAAAAAGCAAGTATGATCACCAAGCTTTGCTACAGACTGCAGCGCCATCAAGCCCCACTCAATAGGATAGCCAATACGCGAGAATGGGAAATCTTGACCACCATTGTCGCCAACTATCTCGGTCGTGTAAGTTCCCAACAGCATAACTCCGCCGTGATCCTCAAACACCCGCTCTATGTTGTCTGGGTTTGATTCAGCCGATGCAAAGTCTAGCGCGTTCCATGATGTGCCGTCATACAGCCCGGAAATATAATATTTTCCGGTATTTATCTCATTGCCAACAAAGTAACCATCAACAAAACAATTCGTCCTGATTGCAGGATAATCAGCATCTGTGATAAGCGTCAATAATCCTGTGGAGAATGTGTAAATATATCCAGACAAAGACCCATCAGATATCAGAATCTGAAGGCCATTACTAGACATCGAAACAAATCCAGAATCCGTCGATATACTTCCAATCTGCGTAGCTGTTCCAGCGTTATCCACCTTGTAAAAAAAACTGTGAACAACGCAATAAATAGCATCATTTGCCGATATTCCACCACGAACAGGAAAAGAGCCAAGATCGCTGAATGCGGTAAGTCCCGGAGTTCCATAAGCCACCACCTTTTGCTTTTCGCCTTGTGGCGTTATTTCCAGATAGCAATTAACCCGCTCCTGTGCCGTGACATTGCGCCATCCTGAGTTTATTTCCTTGCCGAGAAAGTTTGAGCGCTTCATTATTTGCGCACTCTCGGTTTTCTAGTTGAGTTAATCGCGTCTTCTGTCATTACAATGGCAGGAGTTGACGCGCTTTGAGTAAGAGAATTTACAGCCGCGCCCGTTGGCTCCGCCCATGCGCCTCTTGTTGCTGTTGCTCGCAATAGCGCATTTTGTACCGGCTCTGAATATAAGACCGCAGCAGGAATAGCGCCAACTATACCAAGACCCTGCGCTATTAAATCTGTGGCGTTTTTGTTTTCTGCTGTTCCAGACGTCCCCGTCTTTCTTCCCATCACGTCCTTGGCTGCAGCGGAAATATCTTGCATAAGAGCATTGCGGCTAGACCACTGGCTTTTATCCTTTCCGCCAGCCATGGATCTGGCAGTAGAATACAGCTGATCTGCATTGAAGTTACCCTCAAGTGCGCCTGTCATTCCTGCGGCTTTTTCTCCTCGTTTAAAGTTTGCCCACCCTTTATTTACATCGGCCAGGTCTTTGGCGCTATCTCCTGCCTGCCTTTCCAGCATCCCGCGCAATTCTTCACGTATCTGCTTAACAGCGTTAGACATGTCGCCAGCATAAACGCTATCCATTTGCCCCAATGTTTTTGCATCCGCCCCAAGTGATGACTCTAGTTTTTTATATGCACTAGAAGTCATTACTCCATTTTCATCAATAGCATCGGATACGCGCGAAATCGCTTTATTAAAGTTTTGCTTGATATTTCTAGGTGCAGTATCAATTCCAACCAATCCGCTAAGAGAGTCGATTTTTTGCTTAAATTCTGCGTCTGGGGTAATTGCCCCTATTTTATTCAGGACTTCGTCATACTTATCACCAAGCAATTTTTTGGTATAAGACACTGCGTCCCATCCATCTAGTCCCTTTGGTACTTTTTCGCCAATAGGAGACAGTGCGCGATTAAATACTGCATCTCTAAGCTGTGCCTGTGGGCGCTCTCTAGCGCCTGCAATAATATCTCCCGTCCACGGCAATGTCTGCATGCGCTCTTCAATCTTATTCAGTGCGCCGCCTGATACCTCTGCTGCAGTCGGGAAGATTCCCTCGTTCATAAGCAACTTAACGCTCGGGTTTGTAGATGCAGATGGGCTAATAGCTGACTTCAACGCATTACCAACAAGCGGAAGCGTTCCTCCTATAACAGCGCCGGTCAAAGCGCCCGTCAAAGCATTAGATCCAGCGCCACCGGAATCGGCTTCAGTGGCTCCATACAGTCCTCCCTGCGCAGCGCCAACGCCAAGACCCTTAGCTGCCTGCATTGCTACTCCAGCGGATTTGGCTCCTTTCACAATAGCTGGGACGGCCTCTACAATATCCGTTCCTGTTTTTGCAATATTGGCTAGCTCTTTTCCTGTGGCAGCGGCTTCAGCACCACCTTTTAGCATGGCCGCACCTCCAGCTACAGCCCTAGATGCAAGTGGCACAGACGCTATAGCGCCGGCTATTTCAGACCCATACGCAAGCTTAGGATTGTCGTTGCGGAATTGGTCGCGCTCTGCATTGGCTTGATCTTTGTCAGCAGCGAATTGCTTGAGGAATGGCGTTCCTGTGATGCTGGAATTTATCATCGCATTAACGCCCTCTCCAACAGTGTCAGACAGTCCAAGCGATGCCCCGCGGCCAAATGACCGAATAGCGCCGACTGCGTTGCTCTGCGGAATGGCAAGCGCCGATAGTATTGCGTCCTTGCGGCTAGGCGGTGGTGCAGAATTAGTATAAGCGGAAAAATCTATCTTCCCCTGTCCCGGCTGAGTCTCTGGTTCTGCATACTGACTGAAATCAATCGCCATAGACTTCGTGCCCCTGAGATATAGCGTCTTGCATGGCCTGATCTACGCTTACACCATGATCCTGTGCCGCCCTACGAATAACAGACATAGGAACGCGCGATCCACCAGAGTTCATCGTAGTGCCGGATCCTAAAGCTGCGCCAACTTTTTCGACACCGGATAAATCTAATGGCGATGCGCCAAAGTTTGATCGGATATTCTCAATGTTGTATCTGTGCAGCGTTTTTGATCGCTCGTTAATATCGACCAATCTACTTAATGCCGCGCGTACTGTTTTTGTGTCATTGAGATTATCAACAATAGTGGCCGCTTCTCTCTGCGCATCGCCTTCTGTCTGTACGCCTTTTGCCAGCATTAACGACTGGTTTACAATTTTTTGGATTGTGGATTTTGCCTGCTCTCTTGCTACATCCTGATCCGTTCTTGAATTTAATGTCCCTCTGACTTTTGAGCCAACGCCAGACATTAATCCAAAATCAAGCAACCCTTTATCAATCTGCCCGATAATGCCTTCCGCATCAGCACTGATATTTGACGCATTTCTAAGCGAGTCTACAGATTCATTTTGTAGTTTTAATGCGCTTGCTGGGAGCTGTCCTCCAGATGATCCCGATTTTTTTTGATCAACAATCTGCCCGTTATCTTTGATGTGCGTCAAAGTGCCATCTGGATTTACAAATGCCCGCAGACTGGAGTCATAGACAGGCTTGTTTTGTGATGAATCAACTCTGGCCGCATTAGAATTTGCATTCTGTTGCGCAATTCCCAGCATATCACGACGATAATTCATCATCTCTTGGCGGTCGGCATCTTTGCTCTGCATCTCCATCATTTTCATCTGATTTGCAAAGCTATCCTTTACAGATAGCCCTTTCACCACAAATGCATCACGCGTAGCAGGATCAAACTGCGCCGGGATATTTTGCGCCGCCTTTGGGTCGTATACGGCCATTTCCTGCCTGAATGCATCCCAGCTGGCCTGATCTGTTGCGCCTTGTGCTAACTGCGTACCAGCCTCGATAATCTTCATGTGCTGGTCAAGTGCGGCCATTTTTTGTGCAGACTGTTCTGCTGAAAACTGCTTTTGTGCAGGACGCGACAACCTTGACGGATCGATTCCGTCGAAGTTGTCAAGCTCATTCTGAATTCCGATAGTGCGCTGTGCTTGCTGCGCCTGAGCACCGGCAAGAGCGTTCTGTGATTGCGCGCCCTGTATTTTAGCCGCAGCTAAAGCATTATCAAGCGGATTGTCCAGCTTGATTGGATCAACGCCTTTTGCAAGTAATCTATAATCAAATTGATCAGCCATTTTAATTACCCGAAATCAGTTTGCATGCCGCCCCAATTTGGGCTATATGTGCTTTTTGCTGGTGCCGCTTTGTTCAAATACTGCTGCTGCTGCCAGTAATTTAAACCGTTACCGATCGCGTTATTAAACGTGCTGGCCTGACCCATTGCGTTAGCCGCATTAGTATTGGCAATTCCAGTGTTGATCTGTTGCTGATTCTGTAGCGCATTTCCTACTTGTCCAGTAGCGGTCAAACCCTGATTGGAAAGCCCATACATTCTGGTGTACAAATTGCTCTTGTTTGTAGTATCACGGTTATAGGCATTGTTGAATTCATTAGACGCAAATCCCTGACTGTATCTATCAAGCTCTTTTGCCGCCTGACCTGAAAACAGCCCACCACGAGCCGCAGCAGAACGATCAACGCCCTTGATGCCCTCGTCCATGCGGAACTGATACCCAGGATCTTTTATAAAATCCTCATTGGTAAAATTGCGCGTCAAATATCCATACATCGGATTGCTGCGGGTAGACTCTTGCTCCGCCAGCTTCTGCTTAACAAACGCATCAAGTTTTTGCTGTTCACTATCGCCAAAAATAGCTTTGTATCCTGATTTCTTGGCAGAGTTAAATGGAGAAATGCCTACAGCGTTTCCGATAGGATCAAGCTTATCTGCACCCAAATGCAATGGGTCTGCAATCTTGTTAAACAGCGACCCGCCAAACCCGCCGCTAGATTTCGTTGGCAGCTTTTTGTAAGTGGTAAACTGGTCTTTGTACTGGTTATACAGACTGTCGTAAGTGTCATTGGTACCAAGCCCCATCAACATATTCAGCTGAGAGTTCGCCTGTGTTCCGCCGGTTACCCATGGCTGCACCTGTGCTTTCTGTTGGTCTGTCAGCTTCGTATTTTGTTTTGCTGCTTTATCTGCAGCGCTCGATGCTTTATTGCTGGCAATAGCCCCGCCAACCAAAGTTGCCGCAGTTGTTCCAATCGCTACCCATGACATACGCTGTCCACCTCTATACCTTTCAGAAACGCATCCAACGCACCAAAATCAGGAGCGATCAGTTCGTCTTCAATGTCTTCTAACGACTCCTTCTCTGTGGCGTGGTAAGTCGTCCAGATCGTATCCTCTAAAACGACACAGCACCGCTTTGCTCCAGCTTCAGAAACAAACGTAAACGGAGCAACAATATCCATGCGTCCCGTTTCAGTGATAACAATCACCCTACCCTTACTGATCGTGTTGATGTGCGTAAACTTCTGAATCTTGCCAACAACAATGCCACCAGCAGGCACAAAAATCTCACGGGCATAAATCCCCTTGGCGTGGTAGTGCTTTAATTCAAATTCAACCTGATCAAACTGCGCAAGCTCTTGCTGCAAATTCATTATCTGTTCGCGTGTTACAACACGATCAACGGCGCCCATATTAGTACCCTACCAAAACATTCGGACGAATAACCGCACCAGTATTTAGCTTTCTTGTGCGGTGATTCGTGCGTTTTAACAGCGCAACAGACTGAGCCGCCATCTGCATCACAAGCGGATTAGAAAGGCCATACTCCGGCTGCATCTCTGCGGCCAAGGCGAAACGCAGAGCACGCTCGTACCCATCAGGCAGGGCAAGTATCGTTGTAAGCGTAGCAGCAGCCTGAAGCTGTTTGGCATAGTTCAGTATTAGCGACCCAGTAGAAGCAACCGGATACACATAAGCCGTAATCAGTGGATAGGTGTACGCTACATACATAGCATAAGCCATTGTTGATGCCTGCCCCTTTTGAGGTATGGCATCAAACTCCTCCCTGGTTAGCATCTGTACAGGATAATCATAATTCTGTGAATCACGATAAAATGCAGATGAAATATGAATCGGCCTGACGGTGTTTAAAGTGCCACCCGTGCCGATTGTATAAGAGGCCGCGCCAGTCAGTGGCAGCGTGACAAACGTCATCTCGTTAATCAGTAGATTCTGGTTGTTCCACGACTGAACAAGATCATTAAAATAAATCAGGCCGTCATTGGCCTGCGTAGCAGTGGGCGATTCGCCCTCGCCAAGCTGGTTGATAGTCTGAAGTGCCCGCGTGATTATTTGTAATGGCGTAGTCATTCTTCAGCCCGATATAAATTGGAAAACCTGCCACCGTTTAAGATGGCAGGGTATAGCCTAGGATCAAGATGTAGCGAACGGGTCAGCGTTAGTGCCAGAACCGCAGATAACACCAGAAACAAACCACTGCGTAGCGCTGATACACTCGACTTCAAACTCTGAACCAATCAAGCCGCCAGTGTCTGTGCCGTCCTGTGTAATGGCAACATGAGTAGTACCGTTAGCCACGAAAAAGTCACCGGATGCAGCAACAGTCAAGTTAGCAGACAGTACGCCACCGACCAGAAACACGGACGCAGAGTTGGTAATAACTTTCGCGCTATTGGATGTGATTGAAGTGGTAATCTTGAAACGGAACTTCGCGCCAACAACAGGGGAGGGAAGCGTGTACACAATACCTGCCGCAGAATCGAACAGGAATGTAGCGCCCGATTCTTTGTCCAGCAATGTGCGCGTGGCAGACTCGCCGCTATAGATTGCAGTGTGAACACCGCGCGCCATAGATGCCTGATTGCCAGTAGTTTGTGCATAGTTTTGTACTGTATTTTGTAAAGCCATGATGTTTATCCTCGAATAAGTTAAGCGGCCATGTTTCAGACCGCTTTTAGATTACTGACTGATACGGCAAGCCCATTCAGGACGCAGTGCTTTCCATCCGGCTAACAAGTCGATACGCAACAACAAGCGATCATTTAGCAAGTCAGGCTGCTTCCATACGCGCATTGAAAGATTGTCGCTAGTGCGTACTGAGCAATCGTCGTTAGACGCAAGCTGCGGCAACTTAGCAGATACAAATGCAAAGGCGTTTTTGTGGAACATCAAGTTCTGCGCGTAGCTGGTAGAAGCCGAGCCGTAGAAATTGATGACTTGGTTATCCGCAAGAGTACCAGAGCAGTTCTGTGTTGGATCAGTAGTATCGAAGATCACAGCAGGACTGAAGGTAATGCTAGTGGTAGTGGCAGAAACAACAGTGTACTGCTTCAGTTTGCCTGTTGATACTTTTGTCTCGGGGTGAACGTCATAAATGTACCCGTTAGAGCCATCGCCAATCGTGAACACCATACCAGCAGTAGGGGCTGCAGTAAGCGCATCAACAGTCAAAGTAGTTACACCTGAAGTCAATGTGCCGCCATTGATTGCACCAGCAACGTCTGCAGTATTGGTCAGCGTCCAGGTCTTCTCATTGGCATACCAATCAGCCATAGAAGTACGACCCATCATGCCCTCATTGTATTGTTTCTTGATCTGGGTGCTATCTTGAAACAATCCTTTCAGTCCATTGACCATTGTGCCCATTGCCCATGAGTTGGCAACAATGCAACGGTCGCTAGTTGGCGCGCACTGAGTATTCAGCATCGCCATAGCATAGGATGGGGCAGCAAGGTCAGTCAGTGCAGTACCAGGAGCATAACCGCCTGCCAGAGTATATGAGCCAGCGCCAACGGTCTGTGCTACAGCTTTAGTCAGATCGGAAATGGCAGCAGCTTCAACCTGTGCAACAAGACGCTCTGAGGCAGGCTTGATGTATTCCTCATCCATGTATGCAATACCCTGCAACAAGTCCTGAGAAGTACACTCAAACGTCACATGATACGGGCTGTTGACCGTGATGGTTTGTGTGGTATCAGTGATGCTCTGCACAGTTGCAGCGCGAGTGCCGCTGGTTACATTGAACTGAGCCGGATTCTTAACGCGCAATGTAGCGCCATGCTTGGTTGATCCGTCAAAAGACGCATCAAACTGCATGTCACAGTTGCCGATAAAAGAAAGTTTTTCGTGTGCATACTTGAGAGCTGAACGGTTCAGCATGTCAATGGTTGCAATAGTGTTAGTCATTTTGTCTATCCTCGTTTCGATTTATGCTGTTGATCTAGCCACTTGTTATATTCCGCATCTGACATATCAGGACGGTAAACAATTTCGCCAGACCCTTTGCTTCCGACCGGCTTAATCGGTGCGGGAGCCGCTGATTTTTTCACCGACGCCGCAGAGAATTTATCCTCTAGCTTCGTCATTTCCTTACCTTGTCCATACGGTGAAAGTGTCGCTATACGGTCAGCTTCATCGGGATTTTCATACAGATATTGAGCAATTCGTGCGCCATGCTCAGAGTTCAAGATAGCATCGGCAGTTACTCCGCCAACCTTGTAGGACTTCAGAAAGTCCTCGCCATCAAAATCCCCAATCTCGGCAGCTTTGGCAAATACCTTGTCGCGTTTGGTAGCGAACTCAGTTTCTGCCTCTTTTGCTCGTATCTCTGCAATCTTTCGCTCGACTCTGGCATCGATATCATCGACATCATCGCTTTGCGATTCCTGATTTGCTGTCTGTTCGCGCCTGCGTAGCTCTCTTTCGAGATATTCCGCTTTTGCTTTCAGCTCGTAGTAATCTTTGCGTTCTCGCCGCGCCTCTCGCTTTGCAGCTCTTGCTTCGGCCTCCGCTTTTTCCTGTGCTGGATCAGGAGTTTCCGTTTCTGTAACGGCTTCTTCAGCTTTTGCTTGTGCAGGGTCAAGCGCATTCTCTGCCGCGTCCTGTTGGACGACTTCATTTTCATCTGACATTTAAATACCCTATGGGTGCACTGATTAAGCCAATCAGGAGGCTGTGCAGAATATATATCCGCACAATTCCTTCTCGGTATGGTCACAAGGCAGAGAGCAGGACTTCTACAGCAGCAATAAATACGCCGCAGCTATGTCATCTTCACGGATCGCTTCCATGCGCGACTTCTCCAACTCATAGGCAATATGCGCTTCATGCGCCGCCTGATCCTGTAGCATTCGCTCAAGTAGAGCCAAATAAACACGAATGAATTGATCTTCTACGCCATGCAGATCTTTGCGTATTACAGACTCGCGCGCCGACTGTGTTGGCTTATCCGCTGCCCTGGCAATTACCTTCTGCGCAACTTCTGGCAGCTCCCTGATGCGATCCTCTGCGTATTTGGGACGCTCAGGCCACCAGTCAACCTTTGTAGTCCCTCCGGCAGGACGCTCAGTATATGCCCGCATCTGGAAGGCATTATTCTGGAAAGCATCATTCTGGAAAGCGCCAAAAAATATCATTACTGAAGCCAGCACAAATAGCCGACAACTCCGCCGCCCATCGTCGCGAAGATATCAAGGTTTGATGCGTCGCCGTGCCTGCCTGCGTCTATAGACTCCTTTGCTGCAGCAATCGCGCACACAACATAAAGCGCATCCTGCCCCATACTGAAATGGGCACAAGCAAATATCACAACCCCAGCGATAAAGTGCAGGCACTTGTCGTGTGGTAACATCTTTACTATAGAGCGCTCAATATCCATGCGCGCCACGCAAATACATATAGCCAGCTATCAACAATCCACCAGCTAGCGTGTACAAAGGATCATACTTTGATGGCGCGTTTTCTAATACTCTATCATTTGCATAGCAACAAGCACCAGCGACAAACGAAATCAACACAGCGTAATATCCAATTATCTGGAAGAAAACCATAGCTATCATTGCGCCAACAGCGACCAGTCCAGCATTGCGCGCTGATTGTAGCGATGTGGATTTATAGCTCATAAAGTAAACCTCGCCACCCACAAATCAACTCGGTTTGCGCTATACCCACGCGCAAACAGCTCCGATCTGTACTGATCTAC
>OFRM01000977.1_pt1 | contig 10591 bp, 20 predicted proteins | sample 1543101 | NCBI WGS metagenome assembly OFRM01 (sample SAMN07774223, study PRJEB24372) | wastewater metagenome | isolation source: Exp Tend VB 0WW | collected 2016-02
GGGTTATCAATGCGGTCTAGTTCTTTAAGGGCAGCATCGAGACCTTTAGCCTGGAGGATGCCCAACAATTCCTCCATATCCTTGTCATTTGCATCTGGAGTCAGCTCAAGTGTGATTCCTTGCGGGACTTCAGGCTCACGTGCAATTGGGGCGTACGGCGCCTCTGGCATGGGAGAGAGCGGCGCTTCTTCGTAGCTGTACGCGCGCTTACGCCCACCACCCACCCCACCGGTGCGGCTATTCTCCTTCTGCTTCGACATGTTCTGCTCAGGAGAGAGGTTCTTCTCCGGTGCATCAAAGTTGGGTACTCCCGGCGTTGCCATTCAAATAGTATAGCGCAACCAATTTTGCCGAAAAACTACGGCTAGAGACCAACCATCTCCTTAATCTTCTGAAACACTGCATCGGCTTCGATTTCGCTTGTGTCGATAACTATTGCGTTTGATCGCTTTGGGATCAGATTTTGAGCTGTATGCCATAGCTCGGTTACTTTTTCGCGCGTTAAAAGTCCATTTTCATGGAATCCCCGAGCTTCTGCCCTCTTTTCAATGATGTCCTGCTTTGCGATCAAAATAAACTCATACACATCTGCGAAATTTGCCTTCCCCGACTCAACGAGCGCATCAATCACACTATCATCACTCAAAATTGCCTTATCTACGATGACATCATGACCAGTCTTCAGATAGGCGCCTACAGCACCGACTGTGTATTTATAGGCCAATGCAAGACTTTCGGTTCTGTTTTCTTTCCACCCACTAACTAGGGTTCGCCATAAATCCACATCTGCCAATAGCGACATAGGCATCGCTTCATGCAATTTCTTTGCAACAGTGCTTTTCCCCGCTGCTGGGGAACCATTCAGAATAATCAACTTCATAAAATTTTACAGCGCAGTCAAAATCTCTGGCGCGCCATCCGTAATAAGGATGGTGTGCTCCCAGTGCGCGGCGCGCGAGCCGTCTTTCGTAACAAATGTATAGCCATCAAACTTCAATCGCACTCTCGGCGTGCCCATGGTAAACATTGGTTCGATCGCAATGACCATGCCAGGGATGAGCGTGTCGCCCTGCCCCGCGTCCCCCACGTTTGGTACGTAAGGCTCTTCGTGCACCTTGTGACCAACGCCGTGGCCTCCAAGTTCAAACACAATGCCGTAGCCAAGTTCCACTCCCACTGCCTCAACAGCAGCTGAAATGTCCCCGACTTTATTGCCTCCGCGTGCTGCGGCAATTCCAGCCATAAGTGCCTGTTTCGTTGCGCGAACCATCGCATCATCCTCTGGGCTCGCCTTACCTGCAATAACCGACACCGCATGGTCGGTAATGAGGCCCTTGTGTGTGACTCCCCCATCGAGCTTCACGATATCGCCGTCTTTAATGACACGAGTGTTTTCAGTGGGGATACCGTGCACCACCTCTTCGTTGACCGAGATACAGATCGCTGCAGGAAACCCGCGCTTCGCACCACGCGGCTTGTAGTTTAAAAACGCTGGTTCGTCGCCGCCGTCGCGCACCAATTTTTCAAAGTAGTCATTGAGTTCGTGAGTCTTTGCGCCGACAACAGTAATTTTTGCAGTCTCTGCGACTGCGCGGGCGAGGCGTTTACCGCCCTCTCTAAGAATGGCGATTTCTTCGGGCGTATTGATGGTTCCTGCCATGTTAGATACCTAACTTTTGTACGATGTCGGCGTGGATTTCTTCAATAGCATGTTCACCTGAAACGTTGAGGAGTTTGCCCTTCTCTGCGACGAGCTTCAACACTGGTGCTGAAAGTGCTTCGTACTGACCAAGACGTGTACGGACCTTTTCCTCAGAGTCTGAATCTGAACGACCGCGACCAAGCATACGCTTCACCGCTTCGTCGTCTGAAATGTCGAGATTGATGAATGTGTAGTCGCGCCCGAGCCAACTCAGTGCTTTATCAATGATGGCTACCTGCTCGATGGTACGCCCTGACCCCTCAAAAATAACTCCCGCGTCCGAAGAAAGGTGGAGTACTGCCTCTTGAAACAAATAGTCAGCAAACCAGTCCGGCATCAAGTGCCCTGCATCGTATTCCTTGCGGATATGCTCGCCCAAGGCGTCACGGCGCTCGCGCAGTTCGCGGAACTTCTCTCCGGTTGAGACAACGGTAAACCCCGTCTTTTGGGCCAACAGGCGCGCCTGCGTCTCCTTGCCAGAGCCGGGCTTTCCTACGAACAGAATGGTCCTAATCACTGTAGAACTGTACCCCAAAACCTATACTGGTTCAAGGTTAAAGCCTTCTTTTTGCAAAATTGATACAACCTCTTGAATGGCCTCTGCGAGCTTCCCTTGGTGATTGATTACCTTATAGGTATAAATATCCTCGTGCTTCAACCACTCCTTCGTATATTCCATTCGCTCCTGAATAAACTCTTCAGTGACACCACCTCGTTTTCGTATTCGCTCAGCCAATGTGTCGAGTGAGTCAGCCATAATGAATATGGAGCGAATCTCAGGAAACAATTTTTTTGCTGTAATAACACCTTGATACTCAATTTTCCAAGTACCAATTCCCGGCAACGCATTCACTCTTTCGAGCTCAGCCTTAGTAACCCCATACAGATTGCCGTTATACTGCTTAGCCCATTCAACCATCTCTGCATTTGCAATGCGCGTCTCAAAATCTTCTTGCGATATGAAATAGTATGGTGAGCCATCAGTCTCACCTGGGCGCATATCGCGCGTTGTCGTTGTGATAACACGGTTAACGGTTGTGTATGCGCGAAGACCTTCAATTATAGAATCCTCACCTGCACCAGACGGCCCTGAAATAATGACAATGTTGCTGAGTAACATACCGACTAGTGTAGCAAAAAACCCGCCGGAGCGGGTTTAGTATTCGCGGAGCGAAATCTGCGCGTCTATTTTACGGACAACGTCGAGCACCACCGAAACCACAATGAGGAGGGCTGTACCGCCGATAGCAAGCGTCGTAATACCGCTCAAGTTCTGGATGACGAGTGGCAACACCGCAATGAAGCCCAAGAACACGGCGCCGACGAGTGTGATGCGAGTGATGACGCGACCAATGTACTCTGCGGTGTTGAGGCCGGGGCGGACTCCGGGGACAAAGGCACCGCTTTTTTGCAAGTTGTTAGCCATTTGCGTTGGGTCAAACGTCACTGCGGTGAAGAAGAAGGTAAAGATAATGACAAACAAGAAGTACGAGATTGCATACACCTCAGTAGCCCCAGGGAATGTGAGCAAGTTGTTTGCGATTGGAGTGAGGTACGCAACATTAGCCTTTGCCAAGTACGTGAGCCCTACCTGCGGAAGCGCAATGATTGAAAGCGCAAAGATGATAGGCATAACTCCCGCCTGGTTGAGGCGAAGTGGCACGTACGTCTGCACGCCGCCAGTCACACTGTTCCCAGTGACACGCTTAGCGTACGTAACGGGGATGGGACGCTCTGCTTCAGAGACGTAGACCACGCCGAATGTGATGATGACTGCCGCTACGAGGAATGCTGCGTACAAAGGAATTTGTGACGGATCGAAGGTAAACACAAGCTGTGACAGAGTGGAGGGGAGACCCGCCACAATGCCTGCAAAAATGATGAGCGACACGCCGTTTCCGATGCCGTACTCAGTCACGAGTTCTCCAAGCCACATAAGGAGCATGGACCCTGCGACCGCAATAGCCACGTTCACCGCAAAGAAAAATACCCCGTTTGAAACCATAATCCCTTGCGCTTCAAAGTATGCCAAGAACCCAACAGCTTGAAGGATGGCGAGTGGCACCGTAAGAAAACGTGAGTACTGTGCGAAACGCTGGCGACCCATGTCCCCTTCTTCTGAGTACATCTTCTTCAAGCTTGGCACGATGATGGTGCCGAGCTGCATGATGATTGACGCCGTGATGTACGGTGCAACGCCAAGCATCACGATAGACAAGTTTGAAAGCCCACCACCCGAAAATACGTTAAGGAAGCCAAGGAGCTGCGAGTTTGAAAAGAATGCCTCAAGGCGTGCCTGATCAATACCTGGCAACGGAATTGCGGCGAGGAGGCGGAACGCCACGAGTGCGAACACAATGAAACCGAGGCGTCTTAAGAGAGCCGCGTCCGTGAGTATCAGCTTAAGTTTTGCAAAAAATGTTCCCATAGGTTATTCGACGACCCCTCCGGCTTTGATGATGGCTGCTTTGGCACCCGCTGAGAGCATGATGCCCTTTGCGATGGTGAGCTTCTTGTCTACCTCGCCACGAGCAAGCACCTTCATTGGTGGGACATTGCCAGAAACGCGGCGGACCATACCCTTATCAATCAATGCTTTAATCGTCACTGACTCGCCTACTGCAAAGTTCTTGTTAAGTGCTTCAAGTGTGAGCGGAGCAACGGCGACTTTAGGGCGAACTGTTGATGAGCGATTCACGCCATAGCCACGGCGCTTAGGAATCTTCTTGATGATGTCGCGCCACTCTGGTCGCATCTTTGCACCAGCGCGTGCGGTCTGACCCTTACCACCACGTCCTGACGTCTTGCCGCGTTTACCACCGCGACCGACACGGCGTGCGCGCTTCTGTGAGTGTGGGCGAGAGAGTGAAGTGAGGTCTGACATATTATTTTTTGAGTGACATGAGTGCGTCGATGGTTGCGCGCGCGATGTTCAACTTGTTCTTTGAGCCCGACAGAATCTTTGCAGTGACGTCCTTAACACCTGCGAGTTCGAGTACTGTTTTAACTGATGAACCGGCGACGATACCACGCTCAGGTGCTGGACGGATCTCCACGATACCTGATGAGTTCTTGGCCATAACGTCGTGTGCGATAGACATAGTGTCAGTCGTGCGAACGCGGATCATGCGGCGCTTACCGTCACGAACTGCCTTATCAACTGCAAGTGCGGTGTCACCTCCCTTACCGATACCAACACCAACACGACCCTTCCTGTCCCCCACCACAACTGTTGCTGAGAATGAAAAACGGCGGCCACCAGCGACCACGCGCGACACGCGGCGGAGCTGAATGATTTTCTGGTCAAATTCTGAACGAGGCTTTTCATCGCGGCGACCACGATTACGATTACCTCCGGGGCCACCGCGACCACCGCCGCGGTCATTGCGACCATTCGAGCGACCTCCGGGACCACCGCGACCACCACCGCGTGAAGGGGCTGCTGGAGTATCAACAACGAGAGTACTCTCGACTGGTGCGTTTTCTGTTACTGGGATTGGTGTTTCGTCGGTCATATAGTTTAGAAAGATAGTCCTGCTTCACGCGCTGCTGTGGCGAGAGCCGCGATTCGACCTGCGTACTGAAAGCCGCCGCGATCAAACACAACTTTAGTAACACCTTTCTCCATTGCAGCCTTTGCGATTTGCGCACCAACTGTCTTGGCCTGCTCCATTTGGGATACCTTCTTCTTACCGGCAAGTCCTGATGCAGCAACAATAGTCACACCCTTATCGTCATCGATGAGCTGTGCGTACATAAACTTGTTCGAGCGGAACACTGCCAAGCGAGGACGCTCTGCGGTACCGGCAACGCGGCCACGAATGCGCGTGTGGCGACGAGTGCGGAGACCTGACTTAGTTTTTGGAGTGAGTTTAGACATACAAATTCATTATGCGGCAGCCTTCTTACCCTGCTTCTGGCGGACGTACTCACCTTCGTAACGGAGACCCTTACCCTTGTATGGTTCAGGCTTCTTTACAGCGCGGACGTTTGCAGCAAACTGCCCTACTGCTTCCTTATCAATACCTGAAATGGTGACGATGTTTTTCTCAACGAGGACATCGAGCCCTTCTGGGATCTTAACGATCACTGGGTGTGAAAAACCAACGAGGAGTTTGAGTGTCTTACCCTGGAGTTCAACACGATAGCCGATACCCTGGAGCTCGAGCTTCTTTGCGTACTTCTTGGTGACTCCCGTCATCATGTTGCGGACGTGTGAAGCAAATGTACCCTTGAGTGATCGTGCGAGCTTTGAGGTGTTTGTTGCCTCAACCAACACACCCTCTGCAGTGATGTTGAGCGTAACGAGTGGGTTGACCTTCTTCGTGACGGTGCCGAGTGGACCCTTCACAGTGAGGACGTGCTCAGCAACTGACACGGTAGTGCCTGATGCGAGTGGGATGATGTTTTTAGCGAGGCGTGACATATAGATTTACCAGATAGTGAACATCGTCTCGCCACCAACCCGGTTCTTGTGAGCGTCCTTGTCCGTCATGATGCCGCGAGGCGTCGTGAGTATGAGGCAGCCCTTACCGTTCTTAACTGGGCGAACTTCGTGGACTGATGCGTATAGGCGGCGTCCAGGCTTACTGATACGCTTCAGGTCATGAATGCGTGGCTCGCCGTCAGCGTCGTACATAAGCTCAACTGTAAGCATCTTGCCGACTTCGTCTTTGGTCTCCGTGATTTCACCAAGGTACCCCTCGCGCTTAAGTACGAGTGCGATCTGGTGCTTCAGTTTTGAAAAAGGTACTGACACCTTGTCCTTCTTAACTGCAGTTGCAGTCTTGAGGCGGTTTATGAAATCTCCAATAACATCAGTGACCATATAAATATTTACCAGCTGGCCTTAGTAACTCCTGGCAATTCACCACGACGTGCCATTTCGCGGAACTGAATACGGGAAAGTCCGAACTGGCGCATGTATGAACGTGAGCGACCAGTGACTGAGCAGCGGTTCTTGATGCGAACAGGTGACGAGTTCTTTGGGAGCTTCTGCAAACCCTCAAAGTCCCCTGCTGCTTTAAGGGCAGCGCGTTTAACCGCAAAGCGTGCGGCTAGTTTAATTCGTTTGTTGTTTCGGGCGAGTTGTGACTTTTTAGCCATACTTTCGCGCCTTTCAGGGCGTCCCTATTACTTTTGACGGTATTAGAAATGCGCCGTAAGCGCTTTGCGTATACTAGCACCCCCTCCCCCGGAGGTCAAACCCAACAAAAAACCGCCCGTATGGGCGGTGACAGAACCACGCTAGTCGTCGTGAGCTCGTATGTGATTGCCTATTGCACCACCTGCTGCGAAGCCCAAGACCACGCCATCGATACCAAGAATAGTGAGGACCTGCCAAGGAACGTCGACACCTTCAAACTGACCGATTACATAGGTAATACCAGGAATACCTGCACCCAAAAAAATCATACCTAGCACCATGAGGGGTACCAGTTCGGAAGCTTCAGTGCTGAGAGGACGGCGTTCAACCATGAATTGATTATATCACTTATTAATATAAAGTCAAAACCGCCCGTATGGGCGGTTAGGGCTACGCTTCTACTTCTTGGAGTGGTACCCCGATGTAGCGGAAGAATGCATCTGCTTCCTTCTTTGACTTTGCAGATGAAACAAGAGTGATTGCGAACCCAAATACGTCTGACAAGTTTTCGTCTGATGTTTCTGGGAAAATCGTGTGCTCCTTTACACCAATCGTCATGTTGCCCATGTCATCGATAGCCTTACCGTTGAGGCCACGGAAGTCGCGTGAGCGAGGGAGTGCAATGTGGACCAACTTGTCGAGGAAGCTAAACATCTGGTTACCGCGGAGCGTTATTTGGTAGCCGACGATGTCACCTTGGCGAACCTTAAAGGTTGCAATAGACTTCTTAGCACCACGAGGAGCTGACTTCTGACCAGTGATCTTGGCCAAACGGTCCTGGATCAGTTCAACCTTCTTCTTATCCTTGACCTTACCCGTACCGGTTGAGACGACGATCTTGACCATGTGTGGCGCCTGCATCGTGTTCTTGTAGCCAAACGCAGCCTTCAGAGCGTCATAGCTTGCCTTGTCCTTCTCGCGTGTAGTAATTGCTTTTGCCATAATAATTATTTAGTCCTAGTACGAGTTCCCTTCCCTGTCTTTGAGTTCACTAGCATCACGTTTGAGACATGGATAGGGAGCGAGCGCTCAACCATCTGTCCCTTACCACCGGCGCGTTTTGCCTTTTCGTGGACTTTGCGGATGTTGACGCCGCTCACCAATACACGGTCCTCGCGTGGGAATGCCTTCTCAACCGTTCCGGTTTTGCCAGAGTCTTTACCCGTGATCACTAGAACCTTGTCTCCTTTTTTAATTTTCATACTTTTTATTTAACGGCCATGTGGTTATACAACTTCTGGCGCGAGTGAGCCGATCTTCTGGTATCCCATGTCCACGATTTCGCGTGGGATGGGGCCGAAGACACGGTTTGCCTTTGGTTCAAATGGATCCTTCGGGTTCTTAGCCAAGACTACTACGGCGTTGTCATCAAAGCGAACGTATGAACCATCCTTGCGACGGAACGGCTTACGCTGACGAACCACAACGGCGGTCAGTACTTCCTTCTTCTTCACAGCCTTGCGAGGCTCAGCAACCTGCACTGAAAGGACGACGAGGTCACCAATCTGCGCATAGCGCTTCTTAGAGCCACCGAGCACCTTGAAAATGCGTCCGATCTTGGCACCGGTGTTGTCTGCAATTACGACGAGAGCGCGATCTTGGAGCATATTAGTTTATGACTATGAAATGTTTACGCTTCGAGATAGGACGTGATGCACCAATCGTGACACGCTCCCCCATCTTGCGGGTATTCCCCGCGTCGTGTGCGAGATACTTCTTCGAGCGCATGACGTACTTCTTGTACTTCGGGTGCTTGACGTAGCGGTTCACCAACACCGTGACTGTGTCCTTCATCTTGTCGGAGACGACGACGCCCGTCAAAGTCTTCTGTTTTGTTTCTGGTGTTTTCATAATTATTTGGTTTCGTTCAAAACGGTTTTGACGCGGGCGATGTCTTTGCGAATTGCGCGTGCGCGCTTCACATTCTTCGTGTGGCTGCCTGACATACCAAAGCGGAAGGTGCGCAGCTCTGCCTCGTGCTCTCCCAACATCTTGTTGAGTTCCGTTGCGCTTTTCTTTCTGATATCAGTTGTTTTCATACTAGTTTCGAACGATGACAGTAGTCTTTACAGGGATCTTGTGTCCTGCCTTTACGAGGAACGTGCGTGCTTCCTTGTCTGGCACACCATCAAGCTCAAAGAGCATGGTGCCGGGGCGAACGCGTGCCACAAAGCGGTACGGATCTCCCTTTCCTTTACCCATCGGCAACTCTCCGCCCTTCTTAGTCTCAGGACGGTCTGGGAAAATGCGCACCCACACACGACCAGTCTTGCCAAGGGCGCGAGCCAACACGCGTCGTGCTGCCTCGATCTGGTTTGACGTGACTTGAGACGTACCAATTGACTTCAAGCCGTGTGAGCCGAATGAGAGCTTCACACCGCGCGTTGCAACACGAACCTTCTTAGGATTTTCGCGGCTGCGCTGCCACTTGCGGAACTTAACTTTTTTAGGGAACAACATATACCTTATTGATTAGGACGACGAGTCATAGGGCGGCGGTCATGCATAGCACCACGTGGCTCGGTTGATGCTGCAACAGACTTGCGATCGTTAAAGATGTCACCGCGGTAGATCCACACCTTGATGCCGATCTTACCGAGTGGGAGGTTTGCTTCGTCGTGCGCATAGTCGATGTCTGAGCGGATGGTCTGGAGCGGAATGCGACCCTTCTTCAAGTTCTCTGTACGGCTCATTGAACCAGCACCGAGCATTCCTGAAACCTGGATACGCACACCCTGCACTTCACGGTTTGCCATCACCTTATCAATCGTCTGCTTCAACACGCGGCGGAATGGCATACGCTTCTCAAGTCCTTCAATCACCATTGCAGCAACAACTGCTGCGTTTGATTCTGGCGTGCGGATCTCAACGATGTCGAGTGCGAGTGTTGGTACTGACGAGAGCTTCATTGACTTCAACATCTGGACCAGGTCCTTCTTAAGCTTTGTTGCGCTCTCACCTGAGCGACCAATCACCATACCAGGGCGAGCGGTGTGAATAGCAACACGAAGCGCTTTCTGTGAGCGCTCGATCTCAATGCCCGAAACGTGTGAGCCCTTGAGGCGTCTCATGAGGAGTGCGCGGATAGACGCGTCTACACGCAAGAACTCGCGGTACTTCTTAGGATCAGCTGCAAACCAGCGACTCTTCCAGTCACGGATGACGCCGAGGCGGTGTGCGTATGGATGGACAATTTTAGTCATACTTATTTCTTGGTGGTTTTAGCGCGCTTCACTTTTGCTACTTTCGTATTCTTAGCAAGGACAACGTCGATGTGGCTTGCGCGGTGCTTCAAGAGCGTACGATTGCCGAATGCCTTTGGCATCACCGTCTTTGAAACCAAGCCCTTGTTCACCGTGATCGACTTGATCATGAGCTCGTTGCCGTTCTCACCTTGCTTCTCAGCGTTCGCAACAGCTGACATGATCAGTTTTGCGATAGGACCTGCTGCGCGCTTCTCAAGGAACTTGAGTGTAATCAAAGCTTCAGGAACAGACTTCCCCTTCACGAGTTCCGTGACGAGACGTGTTTTACGTGGTGACTGTCGGTAGTGAGCAAGAAAGGCTTTCATACTTATTTCTTCTTAGCGTCAGCAGCAGGAGCCTTCGCAGCCTGTGCAGCAGCGATTTCACCTTCCTTCTTCTTCTGCTCCAATTCTTTCTGCATCTTACCTCCGTGACGGGTGAACTTCTTCGTGGGTGAAAACTCGCCCAAACGGTGCCCTACCATTTCCTCTGATACGA
>OFRM01000978.1_pt1 | contig 10578 bp, 8 predicted proteins | sample 1543101 | NCBI WGS metagenome assembly OFRM01 (sample SAMN07774223, study PRJEB24372) | wastewater metagenome | isolation source: Exp Tend VB 0WW | collected 2016-02
CCTCTCCGTGTGGGAAGTTGAGCGGCACACCATCAACAAGTGGGAAGTGGTGATGCGCGAGCCAGCCACAACGGTTTTCAACAAGGATGGAACACCGCTCGTCGCCACCAACGACAAGGGAGGAATGGCCACATTGTGGACGCGGCGCAGCAAAGTTCCGGTCTGTGAGCCGCTCTACCAGGTCAAGGCATGGCTGCGACGCAAGACGCCATCCATCAACGAGACGGCATTGGAACGGCTCATTGTGCGCTTCGGCGATTTCGCCAAGCCGGCCAAGCCGGTTCACCCAGCCAAGAGCAGCAAGTTCCTGCTCGAAGTTTCATTGTTCGACGCGCATTTCGGGCTGTTGGCCTGGGGTCGCGAAACGGGCGAGGACTACGATTTGAAGATTGCTGAGTCTCGCTACGAGACGGCGGTCAACGATCTACTGCAAAAGACGAAGGGCTGTCACCCGGAGAGAATTGTATTCCCGGTCGGCAATGATTTCTTTCACGTCAACAATCCGGAGGGTGTGACGCCAGCGGGCCACAACGCCCTGGATGTGGATGGTCGGCTTTGCAAGGTGATTGAGGCGGGCGAGGCCGCGCTCATCAAGGCCATCGCCGCGTGCGCCAAGGTTGCGCCGGTGGATGTGCTGTGGATTCCGGGCAATCACGATCCAGAAACCTCCTACCTGCTGTGCCGCGTGCTCAAGGCATACTTCCGCCTGAATCCCAACGTCAACGTGGATGTGTCGCCGGCGCCGCGCAAGTACTGCCATTACGGGGTGAACCTGATTGGATTCACGCACGGCAACGAGGAGCGCCATGCGGACCTGCCGACGATCATGGCGGGAGAACAGCGGGCCATCTGGGGGAAGGTGTCGCACTGTGAGTGGCATGTCGGCCATTATCACAAGAGCAAGGAGACGCGCTATTCGGCAGGAGACACCTTCGGCGGGGTTGGGGTGCGGGTCATTCCCTCGATCTGCGGCACGGACGCATGGCATTTCAAAAAGGGCTATGTCAATGGCCGGCGGGTAGCGGAGGCGTTCTTGTATGACCGCGACTTGGGTCTGGCTGGAACATTCACCAGCCTGGACATGCGTCCGCAGGGACGTGCGTTGCCCTTGACTGTCAACCGTAACTGATGGTAACATTCTGATCGCGGGATAGAGCAGCGGTAGCTCGTCGCCCTCATAAGGCGAAGGTCGGTGGTTCGATTCCATCTCCCGCGACCACAATTCAAATGACCGAAGCGGCCAAGATTCACACAGCCATGGAGGCGGCGGGCGGAAGTCTGCGCCGCGCCGCCCGGGCGCTGGGCGTGGACTCGCTGGTGCTCAAGGACGCCATCAATAGTGATCCAGCCCTGCGCGCGCGATGGCGGACGGCAGGGGAGGCGGAGAAGGGTGTTCCAGGGGATGCTGAGACGCTGCACCGGCCCGCAACCGATGTGGTCACCGTGGGCAAGGACAAGCTGACATTGGAGGAAGGGCGCAAGATTGCTGATGCCGTGGCTGCCGAGGATGCTGCCATTCGCAACGGACTACTCAACATGGGCGTCAAGGCGTCCGGGTTGAACATGGTGATGGCGATGCAGACGGTGCAACGCAAGCATTTCGCGCGGTGCATTGAGATATTGGGGGGAGGAATTACCAAGCAGGCCATTGATGTCATGCTTGAGATTGACCGAATCAGCGAGCGGCTGAGTCAGGCCGATGTGCCGATGGACGAGCAATTCATGTTGCGTATGGACCGCCGGGGGCTGCTCGATATTCTGGGCCGCTTCAAGGACAAGGTGGACAAATCCGCACTGATCCAGGCGCAGGTCAAGAAGTTGGAGGCGGACGCCAAGGCGGGCAATGGCGGCGGACGTAACAAGCCCGGGAAGCCGGGCTTTGGAACTTTGCTCGTGAAGGGCGAGACAGTGGAAATACACGAGCACCATGAGCACGCGCCCCCCGAGTGATGGCGATGGCGCCAGAGCAGTTGCTGAAGCGATAGCGTTCGCCTTCCCGGATGAGGTGTTTGGGGATGTTGACGCGCCGCCACCGCCGCGGTCGAAGCCCTGCAAGTCCAAGCCGGGTTGGAATCCCGACCTGAATCCAACACAGGACAAAATCTTCCACGATGCCACACTGAACATTCTCGGTCACGCCGAGAAAGGCAGCGGCAAGTCCATCGGATTTGGGCACAAAATCATCCGGCATCTGTATGAGAATGACAACGCGCTGGCGCTGGTAATAGCGCCGTCCATGCGTACCGGAAATGAGGGTATCTGGCATGACTTTGAAACGTTGATCCTGCCGGCGTGGCGGGATGGTAACCGGGATATTGATGGCAGCCTGATAGATTCCGGCATCGGCCTGGAATACACGCAGAGCAAGTTGGATCCCAACACCAAGGACCGGCATCGGTGGATTCGGAACAAGCACGGCGGGTGGTCGAAGATGCTGCTCATGTCCATCATGTATCCATCGCAGGTGGAAAGCCGCGTCAAAGGTCCCGCCCCCAGCCTGGTGTACATTGACGAAATCACCAACTGCGAAGGGATTGAGTATTACACCTACCCCGCCGCGCAGCTTGGCCGTCGTCGCGGCATCGCTGGGCCGCAACAGTTTCTGGCTTCATGTAATCCGAAGGGGCCCAGCCACTGGGTTTACAAGCTGTGGTTTGAAGACCACAAGGATGACGTGGATTACGCGGTCTATCACGTTCCGATTCAGGAGAACGTCCACCGATTGCCGCCTGGATACGTGGAGCGGCTGGTCAAGATTTTCAAGAGTGATCCCACGGAGACGGCGCGACTACTCAAGGGGGAGTGGATTGACCGGCCCACAGGTGAAGGGTTGTTCAAGGAGTATTGGAATGAGAAAATCCACCTCAAGGGCAGCCTGATAAAAGGGCTGGGATTGAAGCCGATGCCCGGGTTTCCGATCATCCTGGGCTACGATCTGGGACAGGTGTATTCGAGCGTCACCTTTTTGCAGTCCATCCCCATCCAGTCCGGGAGCGTGATCTGGATCATCTTCGACGAGGTGGACCATTTGAACGAGAAGATTCTCTACCGCAACCTGGCGCGCGAGGTCATCACCAAGATGCGCTACTGGCGGGCGCTGGTCGAATACAAGTTCAACTACATGCACGTCACCGACGAGAGCGCCATCAACCAGTGGCGACCGGGCGGGGATGGCAGCTATGACGCCTGGGAGTTTGAGAAGGCATTCAACGCGCTGGGGGATGAGTTCGCGAGGGTGGAGAGCGGCGGCGAGGTGGAGAGATGCAAGCTGCTGGGATGCCCCAAGGGTGCGGGCAGCGTTCCCGCGCGCGTGCGAATGGTGCAAAGCAAGCTGGCGCAGGAGGAGTTGTTTGTGAGCGCGACGTGCCCCAACGCCAAGGAGACGATGCTGTTCCTGGAGGCGGACAAGGACGATCCAGAGAAGCCGAAGCGCAGCAAGTTCCTGCACAAGTTCGACTCACTCAGCTATCCGATGTTCAAGTTTGAACTGGGCGGCGGGCGGCGGTTCATGCCAGCGGGCCGGGTGGCGCCGGAACTGATTACCTGCGGGTAGCAAGAAAAGACTTGCGCGCCGGCCATTGAGTGTTAACCTTAGCTTTGGATAACAAAGCATTATGAATTCGACGATGACCAAGGACAAAATCTGCATTGACCTTTCCGATGTCCCGGAGGTCGCGGAACTGCTCTCCCGAAAACAACCCGGGGACAGCGTGAAGTTTAAGGGTGAGGCCACGGTGGACGAAGCCAAGGATGGCATGGCCGTGCTCTCCATCAAAGACATCAGCTTTTCAGGGGCAGCGGCGCCTGCGACCAAGCCGGACAAGGCCACCAAGTCAGCCGCTGTTCAAATGTTCTCCGAGGACGCGGAGGAAGCCGAACCGGAGGAAGAACCATCAGCGACATCGGAATAACCGCAGAGCGGGTGCAGTTGATCCGCCGTTGGTATCGAGAGCGGCGAATGCATGAGCTTTGGACCGAGGAGCGTTACGCCGTCTGTGCCGGCAGTTGCACTGCACGATGGAAGAAGTAGCCGCGTTCTGCGGCATGTCCAAAGGCGAACTAAGAATATGTCTCAGGCGAAACAAGTTCTCCCTGCCAGTGAGCATCCACCTGGCGCTGGCCGAGCAGGCGCTGGCATATCTGCAAACCGGAGCGGTCGGGCCGCCCATCATGCCGACTCATTTGCTGACCAGTCCACCTGCAAACACGACTGGGTTGGGGTTGGAGCAGTGCGGCCCGTCAGAGTCAATTTCGGTTACGGAAATTACGGACACGTCAACGCCCGCACTGAAGCCTGCTGGCTTTGTGGAGCGATGACTGAATGCCCCAAATGAGCACACACATCAAAAAGCAAGCACGCAAACCGCAATGGAAGTCAGCGGCCATTGTCACGATCCGGGATGCCGCCATGATGACCCCATCAGGTCGCAAGAACGTCGCCAACTGGCTGGTGCGACAAGCAAAATTCCTGCGCACGCACGCCGCCGAACTCTCACCGGGATTCAGGGCGCGCTACCTCTACGCTGACAAATGAGTGCTGGCTGGATAGCTGTTGACCTCGACGGGACGCTGGCGCATTACGACGGCTGGAAGGGTGTTGGCCATATCGGCGCGCCTATTCCCGCAATGGTTGAGCGCGTCAAGGAGTGGTTGGAGGATGGCAAGACGGTTAAGATTTTCACAGCCCGCGTCCATGGTCACGGCGCGCCACTGGTGGGCGGAGGCAAAGAGGACGCCATCACGCCAATCAAGGAGTGGTGCCAGCGACACATCGGTAGATCACTGGAGGTAACCAACGTCAAGGATTTTGGGATGATAGAGCTTTGGGATGATCGCGCGGTGCAAGTGGAGGCGAACACGGGAAGGATTATCGGATGATTGACTTTGATATTTTGAAGGAGTGCGGCACGACCAAGGAGCGGTTGCGCCAGTTTTTCACCGCGAAGATGCCAACGCCAGCCCGGGAGGCAATCCTAAAGGCCAGCAAGGATGGAAGGAAGGAGCTTCGGGGCATCAAGCTTGATGTGGAGCGCCGCAAGGATTTCGAGGACATGATCGGCTCATGGGTGCAGGAGAACATCGCGTACAGCCTCAAGAACCACGCCATGTTTTCAGCGGTGGACATGGCATGGGACAGTTCGCCAATCAACAAATTCAACATCCCGCTGATGCAGTATGCGCAAGGGCGCATTGACGTGACGCAGGCGGAGAAGGCGCTCAAGGCCGTGCCCAACGGAGACACGTTTGTCCGCAAGAATGCCGATGGGGGATCAGTGGGGATTGACCTGCCAAAGTTCACGGAAATGAACATCAACCTCGTGCGCTCCGTCATCACTCGCCGGGTGGCCGCGCAGTCTGTAAAGTATGAGATTTGGCCACACTTCAAGTATGAGCCGCGGGATGGAACGCAGGTGGGAAAATTGCGCGCCGACATGACGAGTCAACGCATGGACATCATGGCGGACCAGTATGGGTACCCGGCCAGCGAGGAGCAGTTTGACCGGGACATGATGCTGTATCCCAATGGGTGCATTGCGTTCCCGCGCTGCTCCTGGGAGCGCGACGTGCAATGGCAGAAGAAGGCGGTGGCGCCCGAGTTAAAGGCGGCGGATGGCAAGATTGAAAAGGAAGCGGTGGTGGTGCGTGAGGGAATCGCTTGGGTTAATCCGCACCCATCCCGCGTGTTCTACGATGCGAACTATCCTGTCAGCAGCCTCAACACGGACACAGGCTGTGAGTATGTTGGCTTCTGGGACCTGACGCGCTGGGGGAACATCAAGGACAATCCGGAGTATTTCAACGTTGACCGGGTGTCGTTCTCGTCCGACACAGCGTCATGGTTTTCGAGCTACGCGGGCTATTTCAACCAGTATTTCGACCAGGTTAATGTGCCTCAGAGGCCGGGCGCACCGAGCGATTCCAACGACCTAAAGAACAATGTCGGACTGTATGCCACTCAAGGCGGTGACACGTCGGCGTTCTTCGTGAATTTGTGGATGAAGGTCACCCCGCAGAATTGGCGCTTTGGGGATTACCCATATCCCATCTGGCTGCATTTGAAGGTGGCTGGCGACAATACGGTGATTTACGCCGACATCATGCCGTCGAGTTCGTGCGCGGTGTTCCGGCTCAACTGCCATGACGGACGGCTCAACAACATTTCGATGGCGCTGGAACTGATGCAATATCAGGACCAGATCAGCAACCTCTATGCGCAACTGCTGTCCGCCATCAATGCCGACCTGTTCGCGGTCGCCGTGCTGAATGAGGATGTGTTTCCGGACACCGAGGATGGCAAGAAGGTTAAGGCCGAGTTCAAGGCCGTCATGCGCGGCAACAAGTGGATGGGTCAGATGCAGGTATTGTGCTGCTCGTTCGACAAGTTGTCAGCCCTGTTAGGCAAGGCGATTACGGCCGACATGGTTTTCCACGTCGTGCGATCCACGCCCAGCACGGCCATCACCGCCATTTTCAACGCGATTGCCAGCGTCATCGGGATGGCTGAAAAAATGATGGTGCTCTCCAGTCACGAGCAAGGACAGGCGGCGGAGCATGAGATTTCCGCCACGGAGAGCAATCAGATGGCATCGAGCACGGACACCATTTACAGCTTCATCAGCCAGGCGAAGGACCGGGGGCGCGCGGCCATGAAGCGGATTTGCTACGAGAGCACCATCGCCTGCGGTAGTGACGACGTGAAATTGCCAGTGGCCAAGCGGTATCCGGCCAGCCTCGTCGCAAAGGCCGGTTTCAAAGTCGTGTCACAGGACGAAGAAGAAAACGACGTGTCGGGCTACGTGGTGGTTCAGGGCCTCAAGGGAGGCTTGGTCCATGACTACATCTTTACCAGTCGCGACGGCGGCAACCGGTCCAGCAACACGGCGGCAGCGCAGGCGCTGGTGCAGTTGCTCACCCCGTTTGTGACCAGCAATCCGAGCGCGCAGAATGCGATCCTGTCCGCGATGGGCAAGGAGAAGCTGTTTGAGATCATCAACGCCGTGTTCCGCATGGCCGATGCCGGCGTGGACCTGAACCTGGAAGTGAAGCCCGGGGACAGCGACGAACTCCAACTGGAGGACAGCCAGCAGGTGATGACCATGTTGCAGCAACTCGCCGCCGCCGTGAAGCAGGACGCCAGCGACGTGGCACAACTCAAGCAGATCGTGGGGCAGTTCGCCCCCAAATTACAGCAGCAGTTACAACCACAGATGCAGCAACAGCCTGCGTTCTAAACACCGAAACCACACCGAAACATGCTCCGAAGAATCCTACCAAGGCATCTCTGCGCGCCCGAGGCGGCAGCAGCAGCCACACCAGCAACCCCAGCCGCCACACCGGCGGCTGAACCGGCGGCGACCCCAGCCGAACCGGCAGAGCCAGCCGAACCGGACGCTCCCGCCGAGCCCGCCGCTCCAGTCACGGGCAAGGACGATGAACTGTTGTCCGCACTCCTGGGAGACTATCGCGGCGATGAGCCGAAGATTGAACCAGCGCCGGAAGTGGTCGAGGAAGTCGCGCCCGATCCCGCGGCAGCGGTCCCGGCAGTAGTTCCAGCAGCCACTCCCGCCCCAGCCTCCCCCGCAGCCCCCGCCAAGGCGCGCAAGCGGGTGGAGATCATGCCTCCGGAAACGCCGACCTTGCCGCCTCCAGCCGCGCCGGTTTCGGCCAAGCCGACATTGCCGGCGCCGACGGTGGACGCGGACGAGGATTACGTGCGCGGCCTGACGGCGGAGCAGCAGGAAGAATTGAACGAGGCGAGCGTGGCCGAGCAGTTGATGCCCGACCGGCACAAGGACCGCCGCAAGAAGCTGATCGCGTACTACCGCAATGTGGACGCCACGGCGACCAAGCTGCTCACGGACAACGCCGCCGCCGATTACAACCTGGACGATGATGCGCACTACAAGCAGGTGCTCGCGTCAAAGCCCAAGCTGGAGGTGGTGGACATGCGCAAGGTTCAGCGCAAGATGGGCAATGAGGAATTGCGCCGCGAACTGGAGCCGGAACTGACCGAGATCAAGCGCAAGCAGGTGGAGGTGGAGGTTCAGCCACAGCTTGCGGTGGTGGCGGACAATTTCAGCCGGGCCGCGCGCGAAGCCATTGCGGCCGATGAAAAATCACCCATGGCGCCAGTGCTCAAGATGTTCGCGGAGAAGGGAATTGAAGCCGCAAAGCATGAATTCCCGCTGGAGTCGGAAATCATGATCGAGGAAGGCGCCAAGAGTCGGGAGCGGGCGCGCGAGTATGTGCGGCTGGTCCACATGACCAAGGCCGGGCACAACGTATTTGACGCCAATAACCCCATTCACGCCGAACTGGTGGACTTCATCAACACCGAGGGCGACCGCTTTGTGCAGGATGGCGGCGACCTGCTGGTGCGCGGCGGAAAGCGATTCCTGCCACGGGCGCAGTATGGGGAATTGCTCAAGCAGCAGCCGGGCGAGGCGGGCAAGTATTGGACCTTCTCAGACTCGGATGTGCTGGGGATGATGGCGCAACAGTCGAAAACCAACATGGAAAACCGCATCGCGGGCGAGGTAGAGACGGCCAAGCGGCGTGGTTTCGTGCGGTCCGCGGCGACCGCTTCGGCAGTTGCGCCGACAAGCACCAGGAAAGACCCGCAACCACTGAACCCGCCAAAGGCGCAGCCGAGCGCAGCCAAAGGCCCTGGTAGCGGCCCGGCAACCATCCAAACGGGGGACATCAACCCGGCATCGCTCTACTACTGATCATTCGGCAGTTCCGCAGAAATCCAAGCCGTCGCAATTCGCGACGGCTTTTTTCATGTACCGGGCCGGGAAACTTGGCGGCGGCGGTTGTTAACCTAAATTAAGGGTAACGAAAGTAACGGACAGACGAACAAATAGAACCAGAACCAAGAACATATGGCAACGACACTTGTAACGGCGGGCAGTTATACCCCGCGCCTGATTACGGTGGACCAGGCAAACGGCTCCACCCTCACCCGCGCGGCCATCCGCGCCTTCACCCGACAGGACTTTGAGGATCAAGCCTCGAAGGAGGTTGGGATGGATCGCATCATCGGCCAAACCAAGGAGGCTCGCATGTGCGGCGTCAAGGAACGCGGCATGGTGGACCTGTTGCTCAGCCGTCATGTGGCCAAGCCCGGACTCATCAATCCCTCGAACATCGCGCCCTACCGGCTCTTACCGCAACGCCGCACGATCAACGCGAACTGGTTTCGCATCACTGCTGGTGTCGCCGTTGGCGCGCATACCGCCCAGTGGCAGGTTACTGTCGAATCCGCCGCACGCTTTGCGGGCTCGAACGCCTTGAAAAACCCGGAGTTGTTTTTGCTCCCGGGAACGCAGGTCTGCATTGAGTGGAAGGACGCCGCTGGAATTCGCTACGCGCCCATCTTCAAGATCGTCACCTCGACCAACGCGACCGCCACCACGGCAACGCTGGTATTGCAGACCCCATTCATGGGTGCGGCCAATGTGGCCACGCTCGCCCAGAGCGACACCTACTTCACGGCACTGGACGCCGCCACCAAGGCGGGATACCAGCCCACGGACGGCGTGCTCTCCATCCTGGCGAACAGCACCAGCGATTATGAGCGTTTCGACCAGCAGCCGCCCGCCGTCAACAACCTCCAGTTGAAAGATGTCTGGCGTCAGACGCACCGCTGGCAGTTCAAGTACAACGACGAATACGTCAAGGCGTTGGAATCCGAACTCACGAGCGAGTTCTTCAAGAAGTTCCAGACCCTGCCCCTCGCTGAACAGCGCCGGCAAATCGAAATGTGGGTCGAACAGCAGACCATGAACACGTTCTTCTATGGCGCGCCGGCCAATGAATACCAGACCGTGGAGACGTATTCCTCGCTGGAACGCATCACCGATCCCGATGACGCCAACTTCCCGATTGAGTTCAAGTGCAACACCCTGGGTGTGCGCCATCAGATGGGGCTCAACAACCGCCTCTACGACAAGCAGGGTGCGGCGCTGGACATTGATGCCATCCAGGAGATTTGCTACAACCTCAAGCGCAACCGCGAAGTGGGCGGACAAGAGGTGGAGGTCATTGACTCGATGACGGGCCGGTTCAATAAGGGCCGCATCCGCGAGACAATGATCCGCTACTACAAGCAGAAGTACTCCGCCGACCTGACGCTCTACGCGCAGTTGAACCAGAAGATTCAGTTCAACGGCAGCAAGCTGTGGGACTACGATCTGTATGACCTGCCGGACCAGGGCTGCCAGTGGGCCGTGTTCCATGACAGCTACTTCGACGACAAGCGCCAGCACTTCACGGACGCGCAGGCGTCGGTAGGCAACGCCATCTGGTTCGTGGACTGGAGCGATGTCGCGCTGAACATGCTCAAAGCCAAGAGCGTCAAGCGGCAGACGGATGTCAACAATCCGCTCTACTTCAATGTGATACAGCCCAACATGAAGCACGCGATGCTGAACAGCAAAACGTTTGAAGTGGAGATGGGCGACCCGAACCGCCACGCGATGATTGACAACTTCAGCGATGCGCAACCCAAGGTCACCGTGCGCGGCGCGGAGATCAACTAATTGAACTGGTGCGCCCGGGTTGAAACCGGTCGCA
>OFRM01000980.1_pt1 | contig 10571 bp, 18 predicted proteins | sample 1543101 | NCBI WGS metagenome assembly OFRM01 (sample SAMN07774223, study PRJEB24372) | wastewater metagenome | isolation source: Exp Tend VB 0WW | collected 2016-02
CCTAAAAGGAGATACATCATGGAATCAGTAGTTGAAAAAATAACACCTGACGTGGCAACAAAATACCTAGAGGCAAATGTTCACAACCGACCTGTGCATCAACGGCACGTCGAGTTCTTGGCGGAAGAAATCAAGCAGGGCCGCTGGAAAATGAATGGGTCGTCCATCGTCTTCAACGGCGACGGAACGCTCATCGACGGGCAACACCGCTTGTGGGCCGTTATTACATCGGGATTGCCTATCAAGATTCTCGTGGTTCGCGGAGCTGACGAAGGCTCATTCGCAACCATCGACACGGGACTGGCGCGTACCGCTGGTGATGTTCTAGGGATTACAGGTGAGAAAAATCCACAAACACTTGCCGCCGCATCACGGTTCGTCATGGCCTACCAGTCAAAATTCACCGCCAACCGCAAGAAAGTTTCCAATGTGAAAGTCGTTGAGTTCGTTAAAGCAAATCCGGGGATTCAGCAGAGCGTTGAGTTCATCCGTCGCGCAAAGGGAACACGGATTATTTCAACGGCGGTCGCATCTGGCCTTCATTATCTTATGGCAAAGAAGGAACCAACGCTTGCGGACGCGCTGTTCAACGGATTGGCGAAGGGCTTTACGGCGGAAGACGGTGAAACCTTCATGGCGCTCCGTGAAAAACTCATTGCTTGCGCTACGGCAACCACTTACACCAAAGGCCCGACCATCGCTGTCTACGTCATCAAAGCATGGAACGCAAAACGCGACGGTAAATACCTGCGCGTATTTCGGCACGCCGCTGGCGAAGAAATCCCAAAAATCAAATGAGCGAACCGAAGAACCTCTACGCCGCTTACAAAAAGATCAACGAATTGAAGCGGGAGATAGACAGGATGCGGCCATACGAATTGCTGGCCAGAGACCTGTTCGACAATCTCATGGAGAATTTGGTGAACGGAAAGGACACCAATTCTTCATGGCTGGCGAAGCAGTTCCGAAGGGTATTCAAATGAGCGATTGGACAACACCGAAGCAAATCAAAATCGAGCGCGACAAACCGCGCTGTCGCAACCGTGGCATCTTCAAAGGGAAGCGGCATAAAGGGCGCAAGGCGCGTATCGACGAAATTCTGTCGGCGAAACAACACACCTTGCGCTACCGCGATTGGATTGTGAGTGAATGGAAACGGTTCAAGGAGCATCCAGAATGGTATCGGCCAAATCCGGCGCTATACCGCTGGAAACCGTATCACCCGCGCTACGATGAGTGGTTCGACCGCGAAAATAAGAATCTCAATCAGCTTCTTGTCATGGCGATCAACGACAAGGTTCTCACTTATGAGGAAGCCAAGGAGTACCAAGTAGAAAAGCCGTGGGCGTGGCCGTTTCAGCGTATCAATAGCAACGGCGCACGCGAATACGCTTGTTCACATGGTATCGGTCACGGTGGTCTTCATGGCTGTGACGGCTGTTGCCAAACGGAAGAAGCGAAACTGGCCATCCATTATCAATCAAAGCCGAAGGAGGCAGAGTGAATAACAGGCTGTACAACTGCAAGAATCCCAACCAAGGCAAACACAAGCGCGTCCTGTGCGTGTGTTCGGCTGGACTGTTGCGGTCGCCAACGACGGCGCTCGTGCTGTCGATGGAGCCGTACAACTTCAACACCCGCTCTTGCGGCATTGACGTTGGCCATGCGCTTATCGCGCTCGACCCTGTTCTCGTCGAATGGGCGGACGAGATTGTGTGTATGGACGAGTACCAAGAAAAACGCATCAAAGAAATGACGACAAAACCCGTGCTTAACCTGCGCATCGGTGACAACTTCGAGTACCGCGACAAGGGCTTGATGGTCATTGTGCGCACCAAGTACGACAACCTAATAAAGGAGATTGAAAATGACTGTGCTAATCAAAAAAGCTGAACGCAAACAGATTAAATTGCGAATGGCTCTCATGGGGCCAGCGGGTTCGGGAAAAACATATTCCGCTCTCGCGCTGGCGAAAGGACTCGGTAGCAAAATCCTCGTGATCGACACCGAAAACCATTCCGCCTCCATGTACGCCGATCAATTCAGTTTCGACCTGATCGACCTGCAACCGCCTTACACCATCGAGAAATACCTCGAAGCAATGAAAGCTGGCGTGGACAATAAATACGACGTGATCATCATTGACTCCATCACGCACGCTTGGGCCGGAGAGGGCGGATTGCTCGACCAAAAATCAACACTCGACCGCCTCAATCCACGTTCCAATCAGTTCACCAATTGGGGAACCATTACAAGCGCCCACGAGAAGTTCAAAGCCTACCTGTTATACGCCAACGCTCACCTCATCAGCACCATGCGCTCCAAGCAGGAATACGTCATCGAAGAAGAAGTGCGCAACGGCAAGACCGTCAAAGTTCCGCGCAAGCTCGGCATGGCTCCAATCCAACGCGACGGTATGGAGTATGAGTTCGGCGTTGTCCTCGACTTAAACGTCGAGCATTACGCGAACGTCACCAAGACGCGCATCAGCTTCTTGGACGGTAAATCGTTCATCCCGTCGGAAGAAGTGGGAAAACAGTTGCTTGAGTGGCTTAATACCGGCGCACCGGCGGAAATCCAAACCGGCGCACCCGGCGTTGATGCTGAAACCAAGATCAAATTAGACGAGGTTAAGCGCTTATTGCAAAAAGGGGCCAATGGCGATAAGCAAAACATGGCGAACCTGCTCATGCTCCTCACAGAACACAAGGTCAACGGACAAACGGAATGGGTTAAGCCGGAGGAGTTGGACTTGCTGGCCGCGACCAAGCCCGTGTGGATTGACTCAATCCTCAACAAACTCAAAAAGGAGGTAATCGACAATGGCGAGAAAACCGAGCAGACCGAACAAGCTGTCTAGCGGAAATCGTTTCGGAAAGTGGCGCGTGGAAGTCCTTAACCATATCAGTAAGGATTATAAGCGCTATTGGCTGTGTACCTGCGATTGCGGAACGATCAAGCCAGTCATCGAGAAATCTCTGCTTACTGGTGAGAGCCGTTCTTGCGGCTGTGAGCGAAAAAATAATCTCAAGCATGGTCTCGTTGGAACGCCATCATATTTTTCTTGGAAAAACATGATGAATCGTTGCTACAGAAAAAACCTTCCCGGTTACAAGAATTGGGGCGGTCGCGGAATTTCCGTATGCAAACGCTGGCACTCCTTAATAAGTTTCGTTGGCGACATGGGCCAAAGACCAAAAGGGCTTACGCTTGAAAGAATAAACAATAACGGAAATTACTCACGATCAAATTGTAAATGGGCAACCCGCTTGGAGCAGAGCAGGAATAGGAGGGTCTGTGCAATATCTAAATAAGTTCAAACTGCCGGAACCGATCTACCAAGCAATTCTTAGAGACCCATACAATTCTGGCGGCGCGAACATCACCGTCACGCAGTTGATTCGGCCTCCGCGTCCCGTGCAGTTGATGAAACGGCATCAGGAGAAATTGGTCGAGGACATTTCTGGCCGCTTGTGGTCAATGTACGGACAGCTTATGCACGCGCTGTTGGAACGTGCGCTTCCTCCGGGGCAAATCGACTACATTTTGGAGCGCCGCCTATTCACAGAAGTGAACAAGTGGAACGTGTCCGGCCAGTTCGATCTTTATGAACGCGCGACCGAAACCCTGTTCGACTACAAGTTCGTTGGCGCATATGCCATCAAACTTGCCTTGCGCGAAGGGAAGCCGGAGTGGGAGCAACAATTAAACTCGCTGGCGTTCTTAGCGCGTAAGAACGGCATCCCTGTGAAGCACATTAAGATCATCGGCTGTGCGCGCGACTATAGCGAACGGGTGGAAGCCGAAGGCATGGCTCCGATTGAGACCATCAACTTCCAATTATGGTCAGACGAGAAGGCCGAGAAGTTCGTCACCGACCGCGTAAAATTGCACCAAGACGCGGGCGCGTTGCCGGACGAGAAGTTGCCGGAGTGCAGTAGAGAGGAGCGTTGGGCCATCAACAAGACCAACGAGTCAAAGAATTGTTTGCGGTATTGCGGAGCGCGGAGCGTCTGTGACTTCGCATTGAAGTTGCCGAAGCAAAGGGAGCCAGCGTTCTAATGAAACTTCTTATTAAAACCATCGTCACAGTCATCTGCCTTGCCGTCCAATTGCCGATCAGCTTATGGCTTCAATACAAGATGCTTCGGATGCTTGGCGCAACGGAGCTGATGATGTTTCTGTACTGGATTAACCTGCCGCTGATTATCGGCACGTCGTTCATTTTCAAGTTGCTCGAAGAAAAAACTAACTAGGAGAAAAACAATGAGTGAAGAATTAGAGTTTAGCTGGAACGCGGGAGGTCAAGAGCCTATGGACTTTTCGCCAATGAAGCCGGGGAAATACAAAGTGTGCATCGTCGAAGTGAAGCCGGGAACATCACAGAAGGGCGACATGATGATGGACATTCATTGCGTCGTTGATCAGGAAGAAGGCAAGGGCCGTCACGTCTGGAACAAAGTGACGTTCATTAGCGAAGGAAGACCGGGCGCGGGAATCGCGGTTCATTTCCTTAAATCAATCGGGGAGCCGTTCGACATTCACAACGACTTCAAAGTGAAACCGAAAAGCTGGCTCGGTAAACGCTTCACCGCCACCATCATTAATGACCGCTACACCAACCCGAACACAATGGAAACGAAAGTTACCAACAAGATCACGGGCGTGGAGCCTGTGCCAGAAGCCGAGTTGAAAAACGAAGCGCTGGCGGCGAAGTATGCGGCGAAAGCGGCGGCGACAGTTGACGACGAGACCGTTCCTTTTTAGAATGGTCGGATGAAGAAATGCTTCAAGTGTTTAACGTGGAAATCGCTTCGCCGTTTCTATCGGCATCGAGGGATGCTGGACGGCTACCTCGGAAAGTGTATCGCTTGCACAAAAAAAGACGTGCGAGCGAACTATGCGCTTCGCTCCGATAAGTACAAGGCTTATGAAAAAAAGCGCAATCAAAGATTGGATCGCAAAGAGCAGAAGCGGCGCTATGAACTTAACCGCAAGCGCAAGTTTCCAAATAAATACAAAGCAAATAGAGCGGTTGGCAATGCTGTCCGTGACGGTCGATTAATTCGTCGTCCTTGCGAAAAGTGTGGCTCCGTAAAAAGTCAGGCGCATCATCCCGACTACAGGCGACCACTATTCGTGAAATGGCTTTGCTTGCCACACCATAGACAAGAAGAAAAAGGAGACTAAATGCTTACCGCAATCAAGAAAGTAATTCGCAAATTCAAGCGCGTATGGGAATCCGATAACTTCACGATTCCAGAGCCGTCGTCGAGAGGTCGCGTCCGCAACGTCGAGTTCCAATACGACTACGCGGTCACTCCCGTGGCAGTTGGCGGAACCATCAACAACATGACGGCATCCGCCCTGTTCGACACGGTAAAGGATATGCCGACGGACTTGCGCGAGGAGAAGAAGCCCGTGCAGATCGTCGGCGAAATCGTTGCCAAACAGCCGGAGATTCAGACCGGCGGACTGAAAGAGCAAATCAAGATCGTGGAAGCGCGTTTGAAGGTTCTCAAGCGCTATGGCGGTCAGACCGGCGACGAAACGCTGGCGCTCCAATTCCTGAAAGCCCGTCAGAAATACGCCAAGACCGAAAAGTTGTTCAAGGACTGGCCGATCACGACGGACGAAATGATTCAGGAGCTTGTGAAAAAATACAAGGTTCAGTTCGTCAGCTTCTACGGATACTCCAAGAGCTTGCCTATTCAAGCGACTGAACAGCTTGAAAAGTTCGGCAACGCTTGGGAGAAAGTGGTTGATGATGACAGTAAGCCGGACTTGCGGATGATCACCGACTACAAAGGCACGGAACACAAGAAAGACCCTATCCTGCTGGCGGCTTCGCCGTTCGGCGCGTGGTGGCACATCTTGGGGGCTTGGGATGAGGAAGTGAAGATCGTCGACGACCTCGTTTACAAGGGGAAATAAATGAAGAAATTCGCTTGGCTCATCGTCGCGTTCTTGGTTTATGAGCAGACCACAATGAACGTCACTCCTTGCGGGAATTGGCAGGAAATAAAATCCAATTCTCCTTCGGACAAAGCGTTCGCGGCTCCGGCGTGTATCGAAAGACACGTCCGCGAATTGTCGCGCATCAAATATAAAAATGTGAAAGAAGCGACCAAGGGCAAGGTTCAGCCCGAAGTGAACGGCTTCGCTTATCGCATCGAGGAAAAGAAATGAAGAAAATCCTGCTGGCGGTGATCAGTTCGATCATCCTATCGGGTTGCTTTTGCATCGGGAGGTGCGCAATGAGAAATGACCTAACAGACATAACCGTAGTCCTCGACCGTAGCGGGTCGATGGCCAGCGTCGCGGACGATACGCGCGGCGGATTCGACACGTTCGTGGCCGATCAGAAAAAGGCTCCGGGCGAAGCTGTGCTGACGCTCGTGCAGTTCGACGACACCTATGAGTTCGTCTACACGGCAAAAAACATTCGTGACATTGGCAAGTTGGAGTTCCTGCCGCGCGGCAGTACGGCGCTGTTGGACGCTATTGGACGCGCGATCAACGAGACCGGCGACCGCCTTAAGCGAATGGACGAGAAATTCCGTCCGGGCAAAGTCGTGTTCGTCATTCTTACCGACGGGCAGGAGAACGCTTCCCATGAGTTCACGAAGGCCAAGATCAATGAAATGATCAGCCATCAGCGCAACCAATACAAATGGGAGTTTGTGTTCCTCGGAGCAAATCAGGACGCGATTCAAGAAGCGCACGCGCTCGGAATCTCAACGCTTAACGCAATGAATTACGCCCATACCGGAAAAGGTATGAACGCGGCGTTCACGGCAACATCGGCAAACCTCACCGCCGTTCGGAGCGGTTCGGTGGACGTTATGAGTTATTCCGATCAGCAAAAGAAGGAAGCGGTCGAGCCGGAATGACCAAAGTAAAAAGGGGGCGTGAATGGCGAAACGATTCGCGGACACAAATAAGTACAAGAAACCGTTCATGCGTGGACTTCCGGGGCCGTACAAGTTGCTGTGGGATTACCTTTATTTAGAGTGCGATCACGCTGGCGTGTGGCACAAAGATTTTGAGGTAGCTCAACTGTACATCGGGAAGGATATGCCTGTGAACGAAGCTCAAGCGTTGAAGCTGTTCAACGAAGGGCAGGAGCGCATCCGCTTAAACGCGGATGGTGACAAGTGGTTGATCATGGGGTTTGCGGACTTCCAGTACGGAAAACTCAACCCAATGAACCGAGTTCATCATGCCGCAATCTTGGCCCTAACCAAGTTCGGGGTAACACCATCCCAAGGGGCTACCATAGCCCCTGTGGATATGGATAAAGATAAAGCGGTGGTTAAAGACGTGATTGTATTTTCGCGCGAGAAAGCGTTCGAGCAAATTTGGGCGAAGTATCCAGTCAAGGACGGTCGGAAGGAGGCGGAGCGTTTGTTCAACGCGACCGTCGGCAACGCTGATGACCTAACACGGATTCAAAAGGCATTGAACAATTACCTAAGAAGCCCCAAGGTGCGCGGCGGCTTCGTAAAGAATGGGTCGACGTGGTTCGCCAACTGGCAGGATTGGGTCGACTACAAAGGAGAAGTTCATGGAGCAGGAACAAAGCGGGAAGACAGTAACGACCTTGATAAACTCTTGGAGCGACAAACTCAAGAACGTCACATGGGTTAGCTGTCCAAGCTGTCAAGACGAGTATATGCGGTTGCGTCCGTGCAACTACTTGGACGACGAGAAGAAGTTGGCGACGGGCTATCTGTGTTTGAAGTGCGCTGAAACGCTTGTAGCATGGGATTGGCTGCTGTTCACGATGCCGCTGCCGACCGCGTTTCTGACGTATACGAAATGGGTGGCTCCGCGCTTCCGGCGTTGCGGGCCGAAAGAAGACGATCAGATAGATATGCCTCAAAACGCTTACGTTGTCATCGAAGTGGCCGGGATGGAGATTGTCGCTAAGAGCGACGGTGCCGGTAAGCCCATCCGCTACAAGTTCAAGGGCCAAGAAGAAGTTCACACGGCGGAGAACATTTATCAACTCCGATCAAAAATGATTCACACGGTTCCGTATTAAGTAAGATAAGCAGAAGTAATGAGGAGGGCGCATGGCAATTTCAAATTGGTTCGGCGGCGGAGAAAAAGAATTGCTTCCAAAAGACATTCTCGTCGATCTTGAAAGCAATATAAACCGCGCGGACGAAATGCTTGAAAAATTCGTCAAGGGTGAGTCTCCCGGTGAAAATGATTTCAGCGCCGGAGTGACAGCAAGTTCAGCGCAAATGTTTTTCGGTGTATCTGAACTTGAACGAGCAATGCGTCAGATGGAAATTGAAAATATGCGTCAACGGCAATTAGCAGCTATGCAAAATCAACAAGGAGGAATAGGAAATGGATTCAGCAACCAAGGTCTCGGAAATGCTCTCGGAGGTCTCGGCGGGTTTCTCGGCCCCAGCCGATAACAAGGAGAAGGTTCAGGATCGCCTCGCGCGTCTTGGCTTTAAGAGCGCGTCGACGAAAATTAAAACTGCCATCGACAAAAAGCGGAAGTTCGCAATCGCATACGAACACTACCGCTACGTTACGGCAGAGAAAATGCAAGCGTTCCAAATGAAGTTGCGCAACGAGTCAATGAAGCGAGCCGCTTCTGGCCGTAGCCGTTGGAAGGAATTGGCGTTCACGCCACTCGACCGCTACACGGAAACGCCGCCAGCGAACGTCTTGGACAGCTTGGAGAAGGCAATGGGCCACAAGTGCTTCGACGAGTTCCGCGTTGCACACATCGTCAATGTGGAAGACCCGATCATTTTCGGGTACATTGAAGGTTGCACCGATCACTTCTTCATCGACCAGTGGGATGACGACGTGAAAATCTCGGACATTCTCAAAGCGAACGAAGGCTAAACAATTCCACGGGCGGGCGCAGAGGTGCGGGCAACGGCGGTGTACCGATCTCCTTGATTCTTGCGCGGGAACCGCCCCCGCTCCTGTCTTAAAATCAAAAGCCCTGTATTCCAAATCATCGGAATACAGGGCTTTTTTGCATACTGTTTGCTTACTCTTGCAATTCTCCGACGGAAACATGATAAGCATATCTGACATATAGATATGATTACCGCCGCCGACTACCGAATAAGTGCCTTAATTTGCTCCATTGGAGCAACGTAGCGCTTATTGCAGCGCTGTGTTTTAGTAGTTGTTAATTAGTAGTTACTTACTGATTACTCTGGATTAACGACGGCTTTTACCGCCTCGTCCGTGTGGTGATTCAGGACTTTGATGACGCCCGCGCCGAGCGCCGGAAGACCGGCCACCGCAATGAGCGAAAGCGCATCCAGATTGACAGTGAGTATGTGGCTGGCTTTGTCGTAGACGATCCCAAAAGTCGAGAGAAGACCTTCCTTAGCGGCAAGGAAACCTCCCAACCCCAAGATGGCTCCACGAACAGCCGACGGGCCAAACTTTTTAATCGCAACATTGATCAACCACCCCTTCAACTTTTCCATCATAGTACCCTCCTAGATCATTTTCGACAGAGCGAAGTAGTCGCATTTCTCCGCCGCCGAAAACGCAAAACTGATTTTCTTTCCAAAGAACACGTCCTTGCCGATGTTCACGCATTTGGGAACAGGATCGCCCCAAGAGCCTGACTTTTCAAGGATGCCCGGAACCACCAAGCAGACGTGGCCGTGTCCAAGCGGGTTCGCGCGTCCGGCCAGTACCAGCACGCCCTTGTTGGCGTGTTCCTGCGCGGTCTTCCCGTCAGCGGGCTGAATCCAACCGTTCTCCGGCTTGCGCATGAACTCAACCATCTCGTTCGCGGTCATGCCGTCGAACGCGCCGTAGCCCATGCACTTAGCGACGTATTGGATGAACTGGTTGCAATGCGTGACCAGCGATCCGCCCTCGACTTTCGGAGCGAAGTCACCGCCCGGAAGACCACGGTTGAAGCCGTAGTAGGCTGCGTTCATCAATGTCGGGATGTTATCGGTCATTGCTCCTCCAACGTTGTTTTAAGCACCTTCTGGCCGGTGAAGCCCATCGCTCCACGCATCAGCGCCGGTGCCGCTTGAGCTGCCAATCCAAGGCTGGCCGCTGCCGTTCCAACACCAAGCGGGCTTAGGGCAAGCGCTCCGCCCAAAGCCGATTCCCAGTTCCCACCAGCGCGGTATCCAGCGCCACCGCCGCCCAGCATCAATCCGCTGCGGATAAGCAAATACTTGCCGGAGTTCGCACGCGGCAGAAGGCTGTGCATCTTGTCGCCAGCCTGTGCAATCGCGTACTCCTGCGCTGCGGCCCGCTCGCTTGGAGCAAAGGTCGCCAAGTGTTCAGAAAGGATTTCGCGGGCCTGCGCGAGCCTGCGGATGGTCGAAGCGTTGAACTTGGTCTTGGTCGGCATATTGCGGTCGAGCGCGTCGATGCCGTTGTACGCCTCAAGCGGCTGAACCACCTCGCCGTTGTTGATGCGCTTGACCAAGGCCAGCGCGTCGTCCTGCGTCGCTCCAAGCTGGTCGATGGCATCATTCGTCAAAGCCTTTGGTACTCCGATATATTCACGTTCTGCGGCCAAAGATCGGAAGGGCACACGTCTGAACTCCAGT
>OFRM01000981.1_pt1 | contig 10570 bp, 15 predicted proteins | sample 1543101 | NCBI WGS metagenome assembly OFRM01 (sample SAMN07774223, study PRJEB24372) | wastewater metagenome | isolation source: Exp Tend VB 0WW | collected 2016-02
TGTTGAGTGTGAATTCCTGTGGCCTGCCCGATCGTGCCGCCACCGATGTCAATCACACCCGGGGTGAAGGTCGAGAAGGTGATGGTCGTCTTGGTGACAGCAATGTATTCGCCAAACGGATCGACATAACAGACAACACCAGTGACGTTGCCGAAGTTACCCACCGAGCCGATTGGCGGTAGGGGTTCCCCGGGGTTCATCGTCACGTCGATGGGTAAGAAGCTGGCGCTACTCGGGGCCGGTTGGCCGTCGATACGCTCGTAACCCGGGATGCGGTAGTAGCCACCCTGCGAACGGCAGGCGAAGTTGATGCAGTCGCGCAAGGCTCCCGGCGCCAAATTGTAGGCTGACGTAATCTGGTCGAAGCCACCCTGAAGCGGGGTGACTTCGTACTGTACTGGCGGAAGCCCTTGGACGTTCAGCATAACGGTGCGCCACCGACGATCTGGGGGGATTGGTCGAGGGTCATGCGCAGCACGATCTCGTTGTAGGCGTCGTTCGCACGCATGACCACTTCGGGGGCGGACTCGAACATGCCGTAATGGCGCAGCGCGCGCCACACGATCGCCATCTGCCAACGATCGGGGATCACCGGGACATCGGTATCTGCCAACAGGTCCGCGGGAACGTCGATGTACTGAAAAGTCAGCCAGTAAGCCGCGTCCGGAACAGGTCCGATTTCCAGATTGGTGTCCTGATTGACAGCGCAATTCAGGGGACGGGATGTGGTGTAGCGCCTGGTGCTGAAGCGCCAGTAATCCCGGAACGCCGGCCAAATTTGGCCGATGATGAAGGTCTCGTCTGTGCGATCCTCGTTGATCGACACCCGCATGGATGTGGTGTCCCACTGCCAAGATCGGAAACGTCCAACTCGGCCTTGGTGTAGGTCCCCTGGCCCGGGACCAGTTGCTTATGGACTTCCTTGCGAATGAAGCCGAAGGTGAATTGGTCGCTGTTCAGGATTTCACGGTAGGAGTCCTGGACGAAATTGACAATCCGAAGCGCCTCGCCGGTCTGATTCTGGGTCGAGGTGATCTGACCGGAAATCCCGCCTTGGAGATAAACCTTTTGGCAGAGAGTTAGAAAATTCACGGTGTCACCTCAAAAGTAGTCTTCGCGATACTACCACAATGAAAACCGGCGCCGCAAGAGCGCCGGGAAAGCGTCGGAAACAGGAGGGAAGCCGCCGCTTTATTACGTTGCCGAAGCGAGGAGCGCCCGCAACCAGGGTGCGCCCCTGGGATTCGGATCACTGATCACGCTGAACGGATACTTGAGGGAAGAGGTGCGAACGATCTTGGTCGCCCTGGAACCATCCGCCTGGGTGTATTCCACCGTCTTGATCGCGTGTTCCTTGCACGAGGCCAGGATTGCCAGGTACTTGCGCTTCACCTTCTGCACGTGGCCGCGGAAGAAGTATTGCGTCGTCCCGTTGCAGGCGGTGAAAACCGGGTCCTCGGCGTTCTTGTCGGTGGTTTCATGCACCATGATTTCGACTTCTTCTTCGTTGAACCTGAGTTCCTCGAACTGCTTGCTGTCGCCGGCACCGCCGGAAGGGGCGGCAACCTGGATGATCTCCGGTTGATCCGGCACATAGACGGAATCGAACGTGATGTCGCTGGGTTTCGGAACTTCGGTTTCCGGGGAGTCGATGATTTTCTTGGTGACCATGGTGATAGTGCTCCTGTTGAAAAGTGGGTGAGGCGATAGCCTACATCAATTGGCTGTCAAGATGCAACCTTCTTCAGCTTCTGTTCGATGAGGCGTTCGAGAATGAATAGCAGGCGGGCGGCCATGTGACCACCGATGCCGGCGCCGGCGGCACACAGGCTGGCTGGTTGTCCGAATCCGTCGAGCGTCATAAAAACACCGATGCCGACGAATCCGGAAGTGACCATCTCACCGATCAACTCCAAGAGGTTGAAGGCTCTCGTGTGAGAAACCTTCACCTTGGCGTACCAATTCACAAAGCCGCCACCCATGGCCATAGCCAAAGCGAGCGCCCATGTAGCAAAGTGCCATGTCGTTGGGTCTTTTTCTGGCATTACTTCTTGAACAGTCCGGTCGCGTTGGCCAGGGAAACCACGGCACTGATGGCTGACTGGATTGCCGGCCAGAGCTTTTCGAACGACACTGTTGCGTCAGCCGCGATCTCGTAAGCAGAGGCGATGATGTTGCGGAGCGCTTGCAGTTTCGCCGCACCTTGGCCGGCAACAGGGAACGCACCTTCCAACGCCTTGATCGCGTCGATGATGGTCGGCAAAAGGGCCAGGACGGTACGGATGATGATGATGTATTGCATGGCGTTTCTCCTTAAAATCGGCAACTAGCCGAGACTCCGGTTGTGAAATAGGTCTGGTTCGACAGGTCGGGGAGCACTTGCTCTTTCAACAGGGATGGGTACGTCGACAGAGGTTGGTTCAGCAACAGGCTCTCCCCTTCCAGCGTCAGTCCCATCAGGGGGAAGACCGCGCACGCCAATTTTTGTTGTTGAGACAACTGTAGCGGTGCCATTGAGCATCCCGACAAGAACAGCGATAGCACCAGCAACAGTGAGCGCATCCTGGGTGGTGATTTGTGGGAGGTAGCCGAAGGCGTTGGCGATTGCGAGCAGGGCACCAAGCAGGATTGCGAGCTTTGATCCGACGAGTTGAGCATCTTTCCATGCGGCGCCATTTGCTAACTCCTTGCCGGCCTTGAAAGCCTGAAAGAAATCTTTGATCAACATTGACCACACCTCCTATCTTGTACTTCATGTTCTTGCAACCAGGGTCCGAGCGTTGTGACCCAGCCGTAACTCGCGACAGTGAAGATTACGACGAAAATCACAGCAACCAACCAGCGCACCTCACACCCCCCACTTTGCAACCGCCTGTGCCAAGGCCAAACCGTCGCGAAACTGGCAATGAGCTGTCTCCCGAAGGCTTCCTGTCCAGCGCCCGGCCCATTCAAGATCGAGCGATTCCGCAATTTTACCACAGGTTTCGTAGAGAGCCCTGTCGTTCCATGCAGCTTTTCCGCCGACAAGGGGAACGAAGTCGAACGCCGCCCGAAAATTGTGCCAGCTCTGGCCGCCCCGGGCATTGGTCACGACGTTACCCATCGGCTTAGAGGCCCTGGGATTTGGACCAGGCGTTGTGCGCCCCTGTGAAAAGAGGATGTTTTGTTCCTGCTCGGAACGATAGGTGCAGTAGATCAGAACCTCGATACCGAAGGTGGCACACTTGGCGACGAACAACTCCGCGCGCTTGCGGGTCTCCGGGTTCAGGTCAAGCAGGCTTCTGGACGCCATGGCTATCTTTCAGGTCAAGATCATGTCGGAAATTCGGGAATGGTGCCGAACTTCGACATCTGGTAATGGATGTCGAACTCGAAGAAACGGGCGTTTGCCGCATAGGTGTCGGCGACTGCCGCCGGATTGCGCCGAACCTGCCAGGCAATAAGCGTCGATTCCTTTTTGCCGGTCATCGTGAGTTCTGGGAACTTGGAGATGGCGTGTTTTCCCGCCGTGTCAGAATTCGGCACACCCTCCGTTGCAGGAAGCCAAGCAGAATAAGCGGGCAACACCTCACCAGCCTCAGCTATGGCATAGCACCACTCCCACTCCACACCGCCGGCAGCCGAAGTTGTCTTGGCCCAATGGAGGTGGGGTCTGATTGCTGAACCGGCAAACCAAGCGTGAGGCATTTGTGCAATACCCGCGATCAGATTGACCGCACTTCCGGAAAAGAGAAGGGTTCCTGGAACAACGCTCTTATCGACGGTCGGCGCATCAGTCGCACCGGCCGGATTGATTCCTTGGGCCGGAAAACGCAGGTCGTCCCACCCAAGGTAAGGAGTATCCACCGAATCCTTGGTGGCGAAACCGGCGATCTGAGAAGACCCGTCGAGCGCATAGCGAACAATCTCAAGGGTTTCCCCACCTTGAGTCAGGCTGGTAACTTCCCCAACCTCGTCACGCACAACGATCACGGGATCAGAACCAATTTCCAGTGGAGTACCATCTACGATTAGCTCGGTCGGCGTCCCATCTGCCGCACGCGAAATCCTAACCACATCCAGGGCGTTTAGCCCTGCGTCCAGTTCGCCGAAGTTCATCGCTCTATTCCTGAAAAGAAAAAGGGGTGGTGATTTCTCACCACCCCTCTATTGTAGATCAACTTCCCTGGTTACGCGAGGTTGCCGACGCCGACGAAGGCGACAGCCATCCACTGCTGGTTCAGCAGGACGGACACGCCGTACCACTTCGAGCCAACATAGCCACGCTGGGCCAGCGGGTCAGCCGAGTCACGGTTGCCGACCGGGATGATGCCAAGGTCGAACGACTTGGAGCCACGCAGGGCGACGGTGCCGTAGGCTTCCTGGCCGGTGACGATCAGCGGATACACGTCGATGACGGTGCCACCGGTGGATACGCACGCCGTCGAGCCGACAGCCGCGCCGCCGTTCTGGAACGGAACCAGGTCGGGCGAAGCGATGAAGCGGAACTGCTCGAAAGAGCCCAGCTCGTTCTCATGGATCGGCTTGCGCGAACCGTAAGCCGCGACCGGGGTGTAGCTCGGGAACGCGGTGGTGTCACGCAGGTCGGCTTCCATGTCGGTCGAACCGAAGACCAGGAAGGCGGCTTCGATCGGCTTGGTGCCGATGTTCGGAGTCGGCGCCAGGATGCTCGTCGGCTTGCGCGCGTAGTTGCGCGACAGGGAGCGAGCGATCTTGCGCAACATCTTGGCGGTGAGCTTGCCATCGACGGTCGCGATCGTGGTGCCGGTGCCGCCGAAGAAGCGGTTCGTGCCAGCGCGGACCTTCGAGTAGAGTTCCAGTTCGCGGATGAGCATCATGCGCTCGGCGACCTGGGTCTTCAGGGCATCCTCGATGTCGTCTTCGTACATATCGGCGACCACATCCGTGAAGGAGTAGAGGCAGGCGTACTGGACCATCACAGCGGTGATGTCCTGGGCGACGATGGTGTCGGGGGTCGGGGTCGTACCTTCGGCAGCCAGGTTGGCGGTCAGCTTGGTGCTGACGCGGTTCGAGGCTTCGGTTTCGACGGTGTTGGCCGGGGAAACGTCGGCGACCAAAATGTTCGGAAGGGCGACGGTCGCGTCATACGGGACCCAACGACGGAAGATGATCGTGGTCGAGCTGTTGCGCGGAAGTTCTTTGTTCGATGCAGCGAGACCCAGGACTTCGCAGGGGATGGCACGGGCGAGGATCTCGCCTTTTACTTTGCCGATCCGGGGTGTCTGGGTTGCGTAAAGTTGGCCTGACATGGCGTCTTGCTCCTTGATGGATTTGAATGGTTTGGTTGGTCACACGGCCATCAAGGTCGGATGTTTGCTGGCGTCAGCTATGGCGCCATGGACGGATCATAGGACATGACTATCGCAAATGTCAAGGGCCAATTTCAACTGCCGACAACCTCCAATTTGATAGAAACCAATGGATGCTGCCATCTCACGCTCAGTCACACCTGTCGCACCACGCGCAACCAACTTGTGCTTCTGAAAACGCTGTCGGCTTATGCGCTCGATTCCGTCTGTGTAGAAATACATCGGCGGTGTTTCAGAGATCACTTTCCAGCCGGCAGCTAAATAGCCGCGAGCGTCGTGTTTGGCCGTGTCACAGAAGCTGATGGTGTCACGTGGAAGCTGCGTCATAATCCGACTAAAACCTCCCACAACGGAAACGCCCAACTTAACGCACCAACGAATTAGTTCATTCTCACCGATGGAATTTTTTGCATGGGTGGCTACAGCAACCAACTCCCCGGAATTGAACAAGGCGATGTGCGTTCCTCCCCGCGCGCCCTGTAAATGATTTGCAGCAAGAAACGGCATCGCCTCACGAGAGTCAATCACACGCATGTCACACTTGCGAGCAAACACCTTACGATTTGGTGCGCCACACAGGCGGTCAAGGAAAGCCTCGCACCACTCCCGCTTGTCACACCATTCATCTGCCCAAATGTGAATCAGGCGGTATCCAGAGAGCTTTGCTTTATCACTTTTGCGTTGATGATAATCACGCCGCTTCCCGTATTTCTCGCTGTGCCAAATCAGACCATTAAACTCCACAGCCAGTAGCAACGACGGAATCACAATATCGAGTTCGTACCGACCTTCAAGCAGGCCGACAACAGATTGTTCAGCGTCAGGGCACAACGCCTTGATGTACTCGAACACCTCTTGCTCACCTTTTGACGGACCGTAACCTTTGGCGCATCCTGGGCAACCCTGACCAAAAAGATGATTGTCAGCTTTTTGCCAAAACAAGCCGTGCGTTGGGCAAACAATTTCGACCTTATATTTGCTGCCAAGATAAATCGCACGGCTGTAATCGTATGCGTCACCGTGCGTCGCCCGGGCTTTGGCAAAGAACTCTTCGGGAGAAAGTGCCTGCACCGTACCGGTTTTGATGTCGGCGCATTTTTTACATCCCCTACCGTTGATATGATTTGCCGCACGTTGCCAAAAAGCACCGTGCTCAAGGCAGATTATCTCAACTGAACTTTCGCTGTCGATATATATGACACGTGAGTAATCATAGGTATCCCCATGCACTGCTCGGGCCTTTTCAACGAACTTTATGGTGTCGGTCTTACGCCCTTCAGTCGATCTACGCCGGCCACACACAGGGCACCCAGATTGACTGTAGTGCTTATCAGGCGACTGCCAGAAGCTCCCATGTTCAGGGCATATGATCTCGACTTTGGTCTTTGAATTCACCCAAGCAACCTTGGAGTAATCATAGGTGTCACCGTGCTTGGTACGTGCTCGTTTGACATCGAAAGCGTTCTTGTCGAACCCTCGTCCTGTGCGAATACTTTCCCCGGTGCAACCCAGACAGCCACAACCCCTGATGTGGCTGTCTGGAGTTTGCCAAAACAAGCCGTGCTCAGGACAACGTATTTCAATCTTGTGCCGCGCCCCACTATACATCGAGCGTGAGTAGTCATACTTGCCGCCATGAACTAATTTGGCTTCAACGACGAACTGTTCGGTTGTCTTTTTGCGCATGGCGCTATCTCCTGTTGATTTTACAATAGTGCCATACCTCTTGAAGTTTGTCAATAACCCAGGTGAAAAAACCCCGGCTCATGGCCGGGGCTGGTTATCACCGAATGCTGCGTGTCAGTTGCAAATCGTGGTGCGGATGCCGCGGCCGTCGATCTCGGTCTTGCAGACCGGCTCCGACTTGACAACCGGCGTGACAACCGGGGAAGGCTCGACAGCGCCGCCGGAAGCCAGCTTCTTGCAGGACGGGGTGTTCTTGGCATACTTGCTTTCGCACAGAGCCGCGATGGCGTCACCGGTCAGACCGAGCGAGCTGAAGCTGCGGGCGGTCTCGCGATAGCCGCAGTCGTCATCCTGAACCGTGGCGCCACCGGCCAAACCTGCCAGATTGCCGAAGACACCAGAGACACCGGCCGACCAGCTACCGAGACAGGGAGCGGTGGGGTAGGTGTTCGGGGCAACAATACCAGCGGGGGTGCGCACGGTGTAGTCGTTCTGGCGAATCTCCTGGTAGGTTGCCGCCGGGATCGCCGCCTCGTTCAGCGTGATGGTCTGGGCATTACCCTGGCTGTTGTTGGCTTGGGAACCAGAGGTCGAGCCGGAAACAGCACCTGCGGCGGCACCGGCCACGTTGCGGTTGGAGTTGCGGTTGGACGACAGTTGGGCCTGGCCTTGAAGCTGGGCTTGCCCTTGGGCTTGACCCTGCGCCTGACCCTGATCCTGACGCGGCGCATTCGTGTTGATGTTGGTGTTGCTGCCGCCGGTGTTCGACGGCTTGTCGTTGGTGGCGAATGCCGAAGTGGCGGCCAGAACGAGGGCGATGAGGATGGTACGTTTCATGGATATTGCTCCTGTTGTTTGACTACGGTTGAGTTTGCTGCGGAGACCACAGAATATCAAGCATCGACACGGGTGTCAATGCCCCCCGGTTGATGGATGTGACCCAAACCGTGAAAAATATCACGGTTGCTGCTCAATATCCCGATTTTGAACGCTCGGCCTTGAAGGCTGCCATGAACGCATCCTCTTCCGTGACCGGGCTTTGTGCCGGCTGGGCGGCAGCAGTACGGGGGAGCACGGCGTTGGCAAGACGTTGGCGATTGGTTGCCGCGGGCGCCGGAGGGGTTGCCACGGGCGCAGTCACAACCGTGGTTTTGGCCCAATCCTTGAACTCGGTCAGCTTCCTGGAAATGAAAGCGGCGTTCTCCGACTCCATCAGTTCCTTGCCGTCGGCGATCACGTTGTCGCGCCAGATGGCGAACTGCGGCGTCTTGATAACCTGTTCCCAATCCGGATGGGCCGAGCCCAGGACCTTGACTTCCATGGCCCGCTCTTGCTGGTGCTGGAATGCGGTCAGCTTCTCGGTGACGATTTTATCCACGTCTTCGGCGGTGAAGGTCGGGCCGGCGGCGGCCGGCGCGGCAGCTTCACCAGGCCCCATATCCTTCAGGTCCTCGCGCAGAATCTCGGCCAACTCCGGGAAGTTCTCGGTGAGCCTGGTCAGCTTCAGATCGAACGAGCGCTGCTCGGCGACCGTGCGCGGCGTGCTCTTTAACTGCTCGACCTGCTGGATCAGATGGCCGATGCGGCCACCCAGCTTGTCGATGGTGGCCTGCTGCTGGGACACGCGGGCCAGCGCCGTCGTGATCTGCTCTTCGGTCAGGCCGGCGAGCGCAGGTGTGGCGGCAACCGCGGGCTCGGGGGCAACAGCCGGTTCCGGGGTAACCTCGACTTCAGGTTCCGGGGCAACCTCGGGCTCGGGCTCAGGAACCTCTTCGCCGCGCTCGACGTGGAAGCCTTTCTCGAACTCCGCATTCATCGCGTCGTCAAGTTGTTCTTGGGTAAGTTCTTCGCTCATTGGGGAATCTCCTGTTCAGTATCAAGTGCTACGTATTGTGCATCAGTTGGTTGGGCTTCCGCAAGCAAAAGCCGCAGTTCGCGCATCTGGGCGCGTGTCGCCTGGGTCTCTTCCCACGAAAGTGGGGATTCCAAGCGCTTGCGATGCTCGGCCAGGCGCTGCTCGGCATAGGCCTCGACCGCCAGCCATGTGGAGCTGTGGGCGTCGATCTTCATTTCAGCCTTTCGAGCTTATAGATCGCAGACAGGTAGGTCGCGGTCACGTTGTCGAACAGGTTCTCGACCGCGGGCACCCCGTCGCAGACAGAACGGAGATCACCCAACTGCCTGAAGCTGTCGCGCAACTGGTCAAGGATTGCCCGGGGCGCCGGCTCGGGGCGCTGCCCCAGGGCGATCAGGGACTCGGCCAAGGCATCCATACCCTCGCGCACATCCGAGTAGAAGGAGCCCAGGGCCATGTGCTCGGCGTAGGATTGGGTCGCAAGGTGTTGCCGGTGCGCAGCGTCAGCGTCGGCAAAGACCAGATCGACAACGGTATTCACATCCTGCATGAGAGTTTCCTCAGTTCAGCCAGCGCCTCTTCAGCGCTGTAGGCGACGATCACGACATAGCCGAGACCGACAATGTGGGGATGGAGCCCCTTCTGTGACAGGGATAGCCGGCCCTCATCGGGAGCCTTCATCTCGATGAAAACCGAGAAGGCGTCCGGGAAGAGGATGATCAGATCGGGCATCCCGGCAAGGACGCCCTGGGTCTTCAGGTTGCTGGCCTCCCGCGCGTCACGCTGCCCACCGTTCGGGATAGCCGCGATGACGGGCTGCCGGGTCACATCCTCGATCTTGGACCACTTGCACCGCAGGCAGGCCACCAGGCGTGCCTGTTCGCGCCCTTCTGGCTTCTTGATCGGTACGGTGTGTGCCGGTTGAAGTTCGAAGTCGTCAGGGATTGGGATCACAACGCGAAACCTTGCCCGTCGGGGGCGCGGCCGGGCGGCTCAACAGCCGGCGTGGCCACCTGCTCGACCGCCTTCTCGACGACCGCCTGCTGGGCACCCAGCTTTGCATCGCTTACCCGGGCCTCCTGGGCGCTGATGTGGCCGAACTGCGCCAACTCGCGTTGCAGGTCCATCTTGGCACCTTCGGTGGCGAGCTTGGCCTTGATCTGTTCGATCGTGAGCTGGTTCTTGTTGGCGTAGTCGAGCATCGCCAGTTCGCGGCGCAGTTCCAGTTCGGCCATCTTGGTGGCGCTGGTCGTCTTGGTGCGCTCGTTCTCAGCCTGGACGTACATCGTGTCGCGATCGACATCGCGAGCAATGCGCGCCTGGTCGGTGGCAACCTCCATCTCGGTACGCTTGAGTTCCCCTTCGGTCCTGATCTGGGCAACCTGCACGCGCGGATCGGGCGGGGCTTCTTGCTGCATTAGCGCTTGCAGTTCAGCCTCGGTGAATTGCACATCGCTGGGTTCTAGACCGTTCAGCTTCGCCACCTCCTTGAAGTAGCGGGCCGGGTCGATGCCGAAATTCGGGTTCGCGATGAGTTGCGGGACCACCTGGATCAGGAAAGTGGCGCGCATGTCCTTGATCACCAGGGCGCTGGACCCGCGCGGGATGACCTGGAAGTCACCCTTGATCGAATCATCCTCGCCAAACTCCATCATCCACTCGTAGTACGAGGTGACGTGCGGCTTTGTGATGGAATCGT